>Ga0209562_1000532_pt1 | contig 13027 bp, 11 predicted proteins | sample WorMetvacBELIZE2_FD_187399 | JGI IMG/M metagenome (GOLD analysis project Ga0209562, IMG submission 187399) | Marine gutless worms symbiont microbial communities from Max Planck institute for Marine Microbiology, Germany - Olavius vacuus BELIZE.2... | ecosystem: Host-associated > Annelida >...
AGAGGAAAATATGCGTAAGCAATTTATAATGAAAAACTTACTTAGACTATAAATTTTGAGTCCTTCGCTTGACTTCCCATGGTTTTTCATATTAAGTCGGTCAATCCTGAGGTTATGCAACGGTCTTTAATTTGTCCCAAAAACTAAAAATTTTTATCGCATTAGTAACTTTTCAAGTTTTGTCCCAAAAACGGTCATTTTTTCAACAGGCCCTGAAGCTATCTCCCCCCACCGGTCAAGGTAACAGGTCGGTGGCGAGATAACCCTTGTATTGCAATCGCCAATGATCCCAGATCTCCAACCTGCTCTCCCAATTGACTCTCTACAATCTGGCAATGATGCAAAGGTCTTGGCCAAGAAAACTGTTTGAGTTGCGCGACCAGAGGGGCAAACAGAAGATTAGAAGCATATCGAGCCATGGTCCCCAAAACGAGAAGATCTGGGTTGAGCACCATTAACAGAATGCCTATTCCTTGAGCCAAACGTTTGATAAACTGTTCCCATTTTTTTATCGCGTAACGATCCTCTCTCTTCACAGCCTCGATGAGACATTTCATGTCAACTGCTCCTATATCTCCCCCTGCCAAAGCCAACACTTCGGAATCTATTTCATCTTTGGAAAGATCCTCACGCAAAGATTGGATCATCCGATACCCCCCACAATAAACCTCAAAACACCCTTTCTGCCCGCAAACACAGAGAGGACCCTCGGGATCGAGCACACAATGTCCAATCTCCCCTGCAGTATCTGTCCCTCCCTGCCACAAAAGACCATCCTTGATGATCCCCCCCCCCATCCCTGTACTCATTGTCAGATAGATAAGATGATGAATACCAGTGTGATGACCAAACGTCCATTCGGCAAGCGCCCCGCCATTTCCATCATTGTTGAGAAAAATGGGGCACCTAAAAGTTTGAGATAAATATCTTGCAATGGGGACATCAACCCACAAAGGCAAATTGGGGGATCGCACGACCATACCCTCGCGGATGGAAATCAAACCAGGTAGTGAACATCCAACAGCCTGGATATGGTGGGGTTCGACCTGATCCTCTCGTAACAGTTCAAAAATCATCTCTCTGATAGTGGACAAACCCTCCTCAGGGTGGGGGGGCGTTTTTACTTTCCGCCTGCGAAGAATCGTACCCAGGGTATTCCCCAGACATATAGAGGTCTTGGTCCCCCCGACATCGATCCCGATGAGAAGGGGGGGAAAGGAATGATTCATAATTCGAAACCCCCTACGTTGTGTAAACGGAGAATAACAAACCTACATTTCATCTTTAACCCAATCCCATGAGACCGCGCAACCCATAAGAAAACAAACCTCATACAATCATCTTGGCCACTCTATTCTTCCTTTCCCAAGGCGGTGTCTGCTTAGACTTCATCTCTTCTCCCCTCCATCTCTTTACGAAAACATAACATCTGTAGGATCGCCAAATCTCTAAGTAATATAACCAATGATCTATAGCATTAGAAAAAAAATTTAATCGATGATATAAGCCAAAACTATGAACAAATTCACTCTTCGTGATTTCAATCTCGTTCAAAAAAAAGTGTTGATGAGGGTAGATTTCAATGTGCCCATGCGAGATGGCACGATCATCGATGACTCCCGCATCCTGCAGTCTCTCCCTTCTATTCAATATGTTTTGAAAAAACGAGGAAAGCTCATTTTGATGAGTCATCTTGGACGCCCTGAAGGTAAATATGACCACCACCTCTCTCTCGCCCCTTGCGCACGCCATCTAGAACGTCTACTAAAACAAAAAGTATTATTTGCCCCAGAGTGCATCGGAGTAGGAAGCGAGCGATTGGTAGAATCGATGAAAGGGGGAGAATTGCTTCTTCTCGAAAATTTAAGATTTCATCGAGGAGAAGAACATCCAGAAGAATACCCTAATTTCGTCAAAGCTCTCGCCCCGTTGGGTGAGATCTACATCGATGATGCCTTCGGCGCTGCCCATCGAAACCATGCCTCTATCACCTCGATCATCCCCTACTTTCCTCGCGCAAATGGCTTGGGATTTCTCATGCAGAGGGAAGTGGAGCGGCTTTCTTACCTTCTCGACCGAGCTCGCCCTCCTTTCTATGCAATCATAGGTGGAGCAAAGGTGAGTTCAAAAATCGGAATGCTTCAAGCGCTGGTCCCTAAGATTAACGGCCTATTTATCGGTGGGGGGATGGCTTTTGCCTTTTTAAAGGTTCTCGGCGTAGAAATAGGGGATTCGGTCTGCGACAATCAAAGTCTTCTAGCTGCCAAAAAACTCATGCGTGTTTGCGAGGAAAAAGGGGTCTCTTTGCACCTGCCCATCGATTTGAGGGTGTCCGTTTCTCCCTTTGATCAGCACGCACCCACAAATATTCTCCTCGTCAAGGAAGGCATTCCCAGAGGATGGAGAGGGGTAGATATTGGACCTAAAACCTTAGAACAGTGGAACCCAATCTTGAAGAAGGGACAAACGATCTTTTGGAATGGACCCATGGGTATCTTCGAAATCGAACCCTTTGCTCAGGGTACCTTTTCTCTTGCCAAGATGCTTGGTAGCTCAAAAGCAAACAGGATCGTTGGAGGAGGAGACTCGATCTCTGCCATCCACCAGATGAAGATGGAAACACGCTTCACCCATCTATCCACGGGAGGAGGAGCTTCTCTCAAGTATCTCGAACATGGTTCCTTGCCCGGAGTGGAAGCCCTATCCAATAAGCTATAATCTATCCAAATGGGTTGCAAAACAAACGCAGAGTCGCTACAATAAGACTTCTACTGGCGAACGCGCAATCCGAATTATGAGGTTCTATCTCGAGGGTTGTGTGTGATTGAGGTTGTTAGTGATCCCTGTAATAATGAAGTGGCGTTTGGGTCGTGGTAGTGCTCGATAGGGCAGGAGGGGTATGACCACTCAGCACTCGATAGTTTTTGGTAAACTTCGTTCTTTCCTGTGGCCTATTCGCCAACAGGAGATCAAAAAATTTTTTCCTCTCTTCTTGCTTTATACCCTTATCTGCTTCAACTACAGCTTACTCAAGGCAGCAAAAGACGCTCTAATCATCACGGCCCCTGGGTCTGGGGCGGCAGCGATTCCCTTTATCAAAGTGTGGGTGATCGTTCCCGTGGCTATCCTCGTCCTCTACCTCCTTACCCAACTGTTCCACCGTTTTTCTCAGGAAAAAGTGTTTTACATCATGATCGGTGGATTTCTAGCCTTTTTCCTCTCTTTCGCCCTAATTTTATACCCTTTACGTCACCTCATTCACCCTTACCACTTAGCCGATCGTCTACAGGAATTTCTCCCAGTGGGATTTAGTGGATTGGTTGCCATCTTTCGCAACTGGTCTTTTGTCCTGTTCTACGTCATGGCGGATCTGTGGAGCTCTGTCATCATGAGCGTGCTTTTTTGGGGCTTCGCCAGCGGGGTTGTCGATATAGAAGATGCTAAAAGATTTTACGGAATTCTGGGCGTGGGAGCGAACATTGGAACAATCCTTGCGGGTCAAATTTCGGTCATCTTGTCAGGCAATTTTTTACGTACTTCTTCCATTTTCGGAGAAGACTGTTGGGGTCAAAGTCTTAGCTTGATGACGGCTGTCGTCCTTGTGGTGGGGGGAATGACCATCGTGCTCTTTAGATGGTACCATGTCAAGGTTATATACCAAGATAGCGAGCTAAAAAGTTCATTCGCCCATCACAAGAACAAGTCTGTTAAAACCAAACTGAGAAAAAATTTCTCCCTTCTGAAAAGGTCAAAATATCTTGTTTCTCTTTCCGTTTTGGTGATTTCTTTCAACATTGTTATGAACATGATCGAAATCATTTGGAAGGATCGCATTAAAATGCTTTATCCCCATCCCAACGACTTCAACGGGTATATGGGCAAGGTATTGATGGCCACGGGGATCCTTTCTACGCTCATCGGTTTCTTCGTGTGTGGCAACATGATCAGACGTTTGAAATGGACCCTTAGCGCGTTGATCACTCCAGTGACTATATTAATCACGGGTTCTCTCTTTTTTGGCATGATTTTTTTGCAAGATATCGGCTATTTGTCTACACAAATAATCATCTTTGGATTTTCCCCTTTAATGCTTGAGGTCCTATTTGGGACCATTCAAAACATTCTATCCCGTACGTGTAAGTTCACTCTATTTGACGCTACGAAAGAGATGGCCTTCATCCCCCTGAACATCAGGGCTAGAATGAAAGGGAAAGCGGCTATTGATGGATTGGGTTCTCGCTTGGGTAAATCGGGGGGATCTGTCATCCATCAGGGATTTCTGATGGTCTTCGGCACCCTTTCTCTTGCAACGCCTTTTGTCGTCGTTTTTGTGTCTGTAGTGATTTCTGTATGGGGGGTATCGATCTATTCTCTCGGCCGCCGATTTGAAATGTTAACCTCTCAGAAGGGCACATTAGAAATTGATGATCTCGGTAGGGAGTCGGCTATCTTCCAAACACAGAGGGGAAAAGGTGCGCACACTACGGTTTCGTAGGGGTCTTGTTCGAAACTGAGCTCTGAGGATAAATCTTGACAAATCGAGCTCTTTCTCCTATCCTCCACTCCCGTGGGTCAGTGTTGGCTTGTTTCAAAAAATGGTTACTTTATGCCAAGTGTTAAGGTTCGGATAGGCGAAGCTATCGACAAAGTGTTGAGGGCATTAAAGCGCAAGGTGGACAAGGAAGGGATTATGAAGGCGGTCAAGGCTCATCGTTTTTATGATAAGCCGTCGATCAAGAAACGTATGAAGTCTAAGATCGCCTCGAAGTATAGGATGCGGAGGGGGGGGAGACCTTAGCACTCTTCTATTTATATTGCTAAAAATCTGTTGACCGATATTCTTACGGTGTGGTAAGATGACAGCAATGTGAGCTCAGGGTGAGAAGCTATGGCGGATTATTATCAGGTTCTAGGGGTATCTAGAGATGCCAGTCCGGAGGAGGTCAAAAAGGCTTATCGGAAGTTAGCGTTAAGATGCCATCCGGACAAGCACCCCAACGATACAGAGGCAGAGTCTAAGTTCAAAGAGGTCTCCGAAGCTTATGAAGTCTTGAGCGATTCTAAGAAACGACAAATGTATGATCAATACGGTGCCTCTGCTTTCCAACAAGGAGGGGGGGGAGCCTCAGCGGGAGGGGCGGGATTTTCCTCTATGGAGGAAGCGCTTCGCACCTTTATGGACGCGTTTGGAGGGGGGGGTGGCGAGTCGGTTTTTGATTCTTTTTTTGGAGGAGGGTCTCAAGGAGGAAGGTATCCTTCAAGGGGAGCGAGCAAGAAAATTCAACTTTCTGTCTCCTTTGAAGAGGCCGCTAGGGGAATTGAAAAAGAGGTCGCGTTGCATAGTTATATGCAATGCGATTCATGTCATGGATCTGGAGCCCGTTCTCCTCAGAGCGTTCAAGCTTGTCAGACTTGTCGTGGGTCGGGGCAACTGCATCAGACGCAGGGATTTTTCAGCATGTCCAGGACCTGTCCCCACTGCCAGGGGGCTGGACAGGTAATCTTACATCCCTGCACTTCGTGCCATGGGATAGGAAAGATCAAGCAGAAACGTGCGATCAAGATTCCAATTCCGGCGGGCATTGATGATGGCATGCGATTGAAGATGTCAGGCTATGGGGATTCAGGGGAAAAGGGAGGGCCGCCGGGCGATCTATATGTCTATGTACAGGTCAAACCCCATGCATTTTTTCACAGAGAGGGGGACGACCTCCTTCTAGATTTCCCTATCACCATCACTGAGGCCTCGCTGGGAACAAAAAAGGAGGTCCCTCGAATGTTTAGCCATCGCATGATGCAAGTCACGATCCCCTCCGGGGTACAGTCGGGAAAGGTCTTGCGCATCAAAAACGAAGGATTACAGAACGTGCATGGCCATGGAAAAGGAGATTTGCTTGTCCAAGTCATTGTAGAGACTCCCGTAAACCTTAACAAAAAACAGAAGCAACTGTTGGAAGAATTTCAAAAGCTAGAGAGCGGGGAAAATTCTCCACAGCGCAAATCTTTTCTAAACAAGCTGAAAACCTTGTTTCAGGCTCATCCTAAATAAAAAGCGCGCACGTTCATAGGGGGCTATTTCACTCCGAGAAAACAAGAGACAAGCGACGGTGCTGGCTCCAGCAGGCTAAGGCCCGCTGCACAACCTCTGATTAGTCAACTTTATGTGAAAATCCATAAGAATTCGGGTGAGAAATCCGAGATTTGTACATATTCCCTCTTTTTCTATTTCCGTTTTGTTACTTTGAAGGTAGAAATCTGATAAAATCTTTTCAGACACACAGAGAGCCGAAAACAAGGAGATACGAGATGTCATTTTTTCTTTTAGGTGCGAATGAGCGAATTGAAAAGACAAACAAGCTTATGAAACTTTTCAAACTTGTTAACTAGGACCGTGTAGACAAATGTTTGAGCAGTCTCCGCAAGAACGCGCTTTATTCCCTCGGGGGGCCCAAAGGATATAATAAACTCTCTATGTTCAAAGCAATCTTATTGAGCCAGTGGTACAACTTGAGCGATATGGGGCTCGAGGAGGCTTTACGCGTTGGGTTGGACTTCATTTTATTCATGAGCTTTGAAGTAAAAACAGAGGTTCCGGATCACTCGACCCTTTGTCGATTCAGGAATATTCTCATCGACCAGGGATTGGACAAAGTTCTTTTTGAAGAGATCGATGAACAACTTGAAAGTATGAATATCAAAGTGAAGCAAGCGGAGTGTGCTATATTGGATGCGACGATCATTGAATCCTTAGCAAGACCAAGGCAAACACTCGTTGTCCCCGAGAAAGATCGTCAAGAAACAAAGCATTCCTCCTCCTATACTCTTAGAAAGTCGGTAGATCCCGATGCTGAATAGTTGATTAAAGATAGTCAAAAAGTAGATCCCCCAACCCGGATAAGCACAATAAATTGCTGAAACGATGGACGGATCTTTGAGTCTTGTACACGAAAATGACCAAAAATTCTGAAACTTTGAGCTCATTTTTTAAATACCTAGATTTTTCTGCATGAAACCAAACGGTTAGAGGTTGTGCAACGGTCTTAGTTTAGTAGTCAACGACGAACTCCAAGAGAAGTTATGCAACGGTCTTGAAGAAAGTATGTGAGCCCCGGAGAAAATCACGGTTTTCAGATCAAAGATTGATACATGCTCACGAGATAACGAATAAATCGGTGGTTCTCCTTCCTTGTAGCGAGCAAACGACTACGAGACCTTAAGACAAGACCGTTGCACAACCTCTAGTTGGTCGACTTTATGTGAAAAACCACAAGAATTCAAGTGAGAAATCCGAGATTTGTAATCATTATAAAATGTTCATTACAAATGATTTGTACATATTCCCTTATTTTTCTATTTCCGCTATGTTACACAGTTTGGTAGTCAACGACACATTCCAAGAGAAATTATGCAACGGTCTTAGACCAAGAAAAGCATTTGTTGTTCCCGAGAAAGATCGTCAAGAAACAAAGAATTCCTCCTCCTGTCTTCTTAGGAAGTCGGTAGATCTCGATGGTACGCATTCACGGGGGTAGCAAATAGATCCGAAATATTCAGCCAAACCGGTATTTTTTTGGTTTAGATTGTAAGCCTCCCATTTATAAGACCACTCATAAGTAGAATCTGCCCCCAGGGTGGTGATGAGCATTTAATTTTACAAGGAATTTTTACAAGACATACCAAAAAAAGGTTAAAAGCTCGTGAGCGAGCGCCCGCAAAAGCTGGCGAACAAACGGGTTTAATGAAAATAGCAAAATTACAACCCTTTCATTTACAAATGTTTTCATTATTTGCTAGCAGTTGTGCCCGTTGTCTAACAAACCTCTCTGGCGGCAATCCTCCCAATGATTCATGAGGCCTGTCTTCGTTATAGGATTTTAACCATTCGTGAGTTATCTTCTGCACTTCACACAAACTAAAAAACAAATTCATATCCAATACATCTTCACGATACGTTCTATTGAACCTTTCAATAAAAGCGTTTTGGGAAGACCTACCAGGCTGTATGTAATGAACAAGCACTTGATGTTGTTCAGCCCACTCCTTAAATTCTACTGAAATACATTTTGGTCCATTATTTACTCTGACTGCATCTGGATAAGTTCCTCGTTCCTGAGCAACCCGGTCTAATAGTCGAGTGACCTGTTTCGTAGGCCCTATTTCGCAATCAAAGAATAGTTTGGTTTGATTAATAGCCCTTCTCTATTATAACCATCTATTACATTAAATGTTTTAAATCTCCTGCCATTACGTAAAACATCTAACATAAAGTCAATCGACCAACAAACGTTTGGGTTGATCGGTTGGACAAAAGGCTTAGCTTGCCTTAGTGGCAACCTTTTCTTCGGCTTGATGCAATGTTTAGTTTCAATTTACAATAAACTCGATAAACACGCTTGTGATTCCATAGTTTTTCTTTAATTTAGCTCCTTGCATCATCTTATCAAAGCCCCAACGTATATGCAATTCTGCAAGCGATGTCAGGAATAGAGAAATCTCAAGATCATCAGCCTTCTTTTTTGATTTGTAGCACACCATAGTTTTGCTAACAGAAATTAATTTACAAACACGACTAACACTAATGGCATAGCGTTGTTGCAGACCAGAAATTAATTGACGTCTGTTAGCCCTGGGCACTTTTTTTAGGCAGTTCCTTTAAAAGTTTATTGTCCAAATTAATATTCACATACATTGTTTTTTAATCTGCGCTTTTCGGCCTCAAGTTCTTTTAATCTTTTTAAATCAGAAACCGTCATTTCAGAATATTTGTTTTTTAGCTTGTAATTATGTAGCTAATGATATTTAATATCGTCGACAAAGATCTCTGGGTGAAATACCCGCAGCAGCTTCGCTCAACATACCGATTATTTGGGCCTCACTTAACTTGCTTTTCCTCATGTGTAGATCTCACTGTGTAAACACATTAACAGAAAATCCTACTTACTCGCAGTTTTAATTTTAAGGGGGTACCAGATCAGTAAATAACACTAACCGAGCCTTAATTCTTGTCACTCTTGTCAAATTTTCTAAAGGAAGGCTAAAAAATTTTTTGTTATATACTGCAGTTCTTTGGTTAGAAGGGTTAACTTTGAAGGACTGCTTGAAACAGGGGTGTGCTCAGTGGAAAGAAAGAGCTGTCCAGCTAGAAAAAGAAAATCAGGCCCTCAAAGAAAAACTTGGGACCAATAGTGGAAACAGATCCAAACCTCCGTCACAAAATCCTTTTCGTAGGAGCCGATAGACCTACAGGTAGAAAACCAGGGGGTCAATTTGGCCATCCTGGCCACGTAAAGGTTCCTTATTCCGAGAATAAGGTCACTGAGAACATAAATCTTTTTCCAGAAGAATGTTTGGGCTGTCGTGGCAAAATTTTTGAAGAATCTGTTACATCCGTCTTCGATTGGTGGTCAACGACAAGCTCTAAGGAAAGTTATGCAACGGGTCTTACCTGGACCAGCCCTTCAAAGTTAACCTTCCTAACCAAGGAACCACTAGAAAATTTAAGACCGTTGCATAACTTCTCTTGGAGTGCGTCGTTGACTACTAAACTGTGTAACATATCGGAAATAGAAAAAAAGAACAATATTTCTAAATCATTTGTAATGAACATCTTATGATGATTACAAATCTCGGATTTCTCACTCGAATTCTTGTGGTTTTTCACATAAAGTCGACCAACCAGAGGTTATGCAACGGTCTTAATTTGATAAGAGTGACAAGGATTAAGGCTCGATTAGTGCTATTTACTGATCTAAACCAAAAGAATACCGGTTTAGCCGAATATTTCAGATCGATTTGCTACCCCCGTGAACGCATACGAATTTTACCCTCTTTTTCTTGACCCAACCTTTTTTCGCCACCTGGGCAGTCCTTTGGGGTTAACCTCACCAAAAGAATAGTGGCTTTGCCAAACATTTCGGATCGATTTGTTACCCCCGTGAACACGCACTCCCAAACCCCCACTTTCAGGTTTCTTACTCTCCTACACAGTTTTCACATTAAGCCAACCAACCAGAGGCTACGCAACGGTCTTAAAATGAAAGAAAGCGCAGACGTGCCCACCCCTCCCCCCTCACAGGGATGAACACACCTTTCCAGCAAAACAGAAGTTTCACTAAACGCAAAGAGCACCACTTCGTATACACGCAGGGGTGGGGGTGGGCGGCGCGGAAGACGACTGCGATCCCACCAAAAGAGGAGGGCTGAAAGCCCTCAAAGAAGAGACCGCCAAATGCGCCGCCAAGATCACCCCGTTAAATACCTGCCCGCGATCCCATCGGGAGGGCGGCATGCGCATCGTCTCCGTGCAGGATTGCGAGATTTGCATATTTTTCTTTAACAGCTCTAACCTTAACTTTCTTTCCTTTAGATCTTGAATCCTTGCTTTAAGATCAAGTTCATCTTGATCCAACGTGCTGAGAATCTGATTATGGCATGACGCAAGCACAATCCCTATTTCGGTAGACATCGATTCCTGCCTCGAGGACCACCTCTCCTCATCCTTTTCAAAGTGAACCCCAGCGCTTATAACACCACAACAAAGTCTACTCTGTCTACCTTGCCTCCTACCACGCCACTCCCCCATTTTTGCCTGTAAATTCACATCCAGTTGAGTCTCACTGAACTTTACTTTATCCATTTCCCTCTCCACTACTTGCTTCACTTGGGTTGCTGCAAAGCTTAACTTACTCTGCACGATCTTTTTACATGTTCGCTTTTCAAGAAGAAACTCATCTTCCTCTATTTTTGCATCTGTCTCCATTAACAATCTTCCGACACGAGCGAACCGATCCGTCCCTTTCACCTCTTCCTCCAACCCGAGGAGCTTCGCGAATGCATCAATTTGCGTTTCCGCTTGACTCCGCAGTTCCGCATTGTGGTTACGATACACCGCTAAAGCCACCTGATCGCTGCATGTTGAGTCCCTCCCGCCATCATGGTCATGAAAAGGCAAACTAACCGCACGAGAACCTGTCGTGGACCTCCCTCTGCACGAAGTATCATCCAAATCACGACAACACGCCAGCATCGTTGGCGCAGTTACAGCATTCCCCATTAAAATGGCGAACTCAAAATCACGCACTGCTTTCGCTGCACTAACCTGCGACTTATCCTGCGGTACAGGGAGGTCAAGGAACACGTAATCAGCCGGGGAGAACGTCTTAGGATCCCCCCCACAGCTCTTAATTACGTCTCTGATTAGGTCAAGCATAGACGAATACGGCTCCACTCCCAGCCCCATAGAAACCAGCCAATCCTCCGGCAACGGATAGTCATGGATTGCATACGGAAGCACGACAACACAATTCCCTCGCTCAGGATTGATCAACATCAAAACACAGGACGACGACACCCTCTTTTTAACTGTACCAGTTGCATTACACTGAACGTCCGCAAACATGCCCACGCACCTACCACCATCTTTAGCATCAATACTCTGTAGATATGTAATTAACTTATCGATCAACTCGTTCCTCGAAATTTTCTTGAAGGCTGCCAAATCGAAACAAAACATTTGACCACGACTCGAAAATCGCAAAGCGTCACACAAAACAGAAATTCCCTCCTCATCAAGGGACACTTGCCCTCGAAACAAGCCGACTATACCATTCACGCAATCTGATGTTTTCTGGGGCCTCCCTTGTTCTCCGAAGCGAAGAAGTGAATCCCTCTCCCACCCTGAATATCTTTCTGCTTGTGGCCCCCACACGCCCCCCCTACCGTCTGGCAGTACGGAAGCACGGATACCCGCCGCGTTATCGATTGGTCCCCACTTTCCAACCTTTTCAATAACCTCGCCTAGGTCAATGCACCCACTAGGGACAAAATCCCCTCTTTGTTGTCTATCTCCAACTCTTTCACTCATCACACAATATCCCGACCCACTAGCCTGCAATCCAGACCTAAAAACACCCTGCGTCATAATCCTTAACTCCTCTGTTTCGCAACGCACACCCCCTTCTCAACCATCACCGGTTTGAGAAGAGCGATGCACATTATGTTCACCGATTCCCTCGTTGTTCTCACATTTAACAATATTTGGTTAAATTATAACAATAAAAATTTACAAAAATTGAAAATTTTTCTTAACGGACAACATTTGCACCGTCCCCTCCCATTGCCTCTCGTGTCACAACGCCAAGTTTAAGACCGTTGCATAACCTCTTCCTTATGAGGGTAGAGATCTGGTAAAATCTTTTCAGGCCCTGTTGAAAAATGGGAAGGCAGTGATCAAAACCTTCGAAACTGGCCTAAAATAAAATGGCCGATCTACATCACAAATCACTGAAAATAAAAAATAATGCAATTTAAAGCCTCCTGTTGACGATTCAGTGCATATAGACCACTTGCATCGAAATGCGATTTTCTCAACACTCCCTTTCAGACACACAGAGAGCCGAAAGCAAGGAGATACGAGATATCATTTTTTCTTTTAGGTGCGAATGAGCGAATTGGAAAGACAAACAAGCTTATGAAACTTTTCAAACTTGTCAACTGGGACCGTATAGACAAATGTTTGAGCAGTCTCCGCAAGGAGATAATAAACTCTCTATGTTCAAAGCAATCTTATTGAGCCAGTGGTACAACTTGAGCGATATGGGGTTCGAGGAGACTTCGCGCGTTGGGTTGGACTTCATTTTATTCACGGGCTTTGAAGTAGAAACAGAGGTTCCGGATCACTCGACCCTTTGTCGATTCAGGAATATTCTCATCGACCAGGGATTGGACAAAGGTACGCGTTCATGGGGTAGGGATTATATCTAATTCACCTGATCGTTCGTACGCGTTCACGGGGGTAGCGGAAAAATCGATACTCCTCTTTTCACTTTCTCGAAACCGCGTTCCTCCAAAAAATTCTGAAAAGAAGGGAGACACTGCAGAGCACGATTCATGCTGCCCCCCAAAGTATACCTAACTTAAATTATAGAACTAAGGAAGGGGGGGACCTTATCTCGTAGAAAGATTCAAAGAGCTCGGTTAGGAAGAGAAACACATTTTTCGATCTTTGTTGCAAAGTGACGGCTACGGT
>Ga0209562_1000533_pt1 | contig 13021 bp, 19 predicted proteins | sample WorMetvacBELIZE2_FD_187399 | JGI IMG/M metagenome (GOLD analysis project Ga0209562, IMG submission 187399) | Marine gutless worms symbiont microbial communities from Max Planck institute for Marine Microbiology, Germany - Olavius vacuus BELIZE.2... | ecosystem: Host-associated > Annelida >...
AGATAAACAAGAACAAAGGCAATAAGATGACCAGAACTTTTAGGTAAAATGTGACTGCGGCCCACAAGGCCTTTTTAGAAACATTTTTTAACTCATAAAAGCTCATTTACTCAATATCCGACTGGCACATAACTTTTAAATAAGGGGCGCAGGCATGTGGGGCATAATGGCGAAGCCGCCCCGCATGTATGCGTCCCAGCGAACGAAGTGAGTGACTTAATTTTTTTGTTATGTGGCATCTATAAACTGCTTATAAGTTGGCTCTTTTTTACTATTCATAAGGTTTGCGGCGTTCACCAAGTGTTGCCAAAACTCTTTAGACGGAGAAGGATTGTCCACTATAACTCCATCTAGTTCTTCCATCGCCAACCGAAGCTCGTTATGACTGAGATACTCTAAGAAATCTACTTCTCTATAACCAAAATCAGATTGTTTGATATTCTTTGGAAGGAGTTGATGAGCTTGCCAAAGTTCATTTTCAATTAGCTTCCATTTCATCAACTTATCCATAAAATTCCTGTGACACATAACTTCCCACTAAGGGGCGATAACGCATGGGCTAAAATTAGGAACGAAGTGACGCAGCCCATGTGTTAGCGTCCCAGCGAGCGAAGCTAGAGCCTTGAGTGGTTTGTTAGGGCCGTTTTCGTTTAGTGAAACCATATACTAAAGTTAACGCCCCAACCAATAAAATAACTAAACAGCCTATGATTCCTTTTGGTTCGAATTTTGTATTTTCAATTATTGCTAAAAACAGGATTACAATAGAAAAAAGGTTAGAATTCCACCTATAGCCATAAATGAAATAGCACTTGGCTTTGCCGCTTTTGTAAAAAACAGCTCTAATTAATGCCCAAACACTAAGTGAAAACAACAAATAGTAAAATGTGTAATCAAGAGCTTCTAGTTCACCTTTATATGTCTGATGAATTCCCAAAAATGAAACGGCGCCCGTAATAGTAGAGCATATGAATCCGAGAAAAATCGCTAATATCCTTTCTCTTCTTGTAGGCAGTCTGTCAATAGATTGGGGGTGTGCAATTTTCATAGAGGCCCTAACTCTTCAATAACGGGCGCAGGAACGTAGGGCAAAATGGCGAAGCCGCCCTGCGTGTATGCGTCCCAGCGAACGAAGTGAGCGAGTTTATTGAGTTGTTAGTACCCGTAAACCCAATACAACCTAGCAGCATTATTTAATTTTATTCCTATTTTTGATTATTTCACGATAGCTGAAATAGGTAAAAAATGGCGAAAGTAAATAAAAAGCTAGCAGCACATCTAGAGCAAAAAGTGGATAAATCAGTTCTGCTTGGCCAATAGAACCGCAAAAGTCCCATGAGAATATAGAAATACATTCATAAACTGAAGTTGACCAGACATATGCAGTAAGACCGAATAGAATGCTAATTATCAAAAGACTTCTTAGCATTTTTAGATATAGCTTTTTGGATGGTTTTACTTTCAAGCTTCCTGCTCCGAGGGTACTAACGCCCGTTTAAGGTGCACAAACACATGGGCTACAATGCGAAGCAGCCCATGTGTTTGTGTCTCAGTGTGCGCCAGCACACGACTTAAAACGATTGTTATGCGTTTCACAGTTCTTTGTCAAACCATACGTCCTCATAGCCGGCATCATCTATTAGGAACCGATAGCCTGGCGGTAAATCCAAATACTTAATAACCTGAGGAAGATACTCATCTAGATGCTCGGTGTGCAACGGTGAAAAGAAGTCTTTCTCGGACGATAAGGTTTCTCCACACCAAAAATACCAACCGTTCGTACCATTTTCTGGAGCGTGTCTAATGCCATTAATTAGAAGTTTACCAATGGTGTCTAAAGCAATCCCAACTTTGGTTGCAGAAATTGGTGGGGAGGGTTTTACTCCAAGTTTCTGGCATATTTCCATTAATATCCTCATTGCCTAACTGACGCATAACACCCCGCTTAGGGGCAATAACACGTGGGCTAAAATTTGGAGCGAAGCGACTGAGCCCACGTGTTATTGTCCCAGGGAGCTTGCGACCGACTACAGCGGTTTGTTATGTGCTGACGCTCAGGGGTTTACTGAACTTATGCTTGCCCATGACGGCCAGCCTACTTGATTAAACAAGTGCATTATTAGTTGCTGATACATGCCAGCCATTTCCATTGCTCGTTCGATGGTGGGACAAACACAACTAAACTCATAGTCACACTTTACGGTGACCTTGAACCAATCTTCGTTTTTGAATTTCTCAATACTAATATTAAATTCGGTTACTGTAGAGATACGCCACTCTTCGAACTCCTGCCAGTTACCAAACTCAGCAATTGCTCGGAGGATCTCACTCTTCGATGTATTGAGGTGGCCTTTCTCCGCTAAGTCGGCTAAAAAACTTTCTTTAGTTTCAAACACTCAAACTCCTACTGGCACATAACTTTTAAATAAGGGGCGATAACGCGTAGGGCATAATAGCGAAGCGGCCCTGCGTGTTAGCGTCCCAGTGACCAACGGAAGCGACTTTATTTTTTTGTTATAAGCCATTGTTAAAACTGCCTTGTTTGGTCTTTTTATAGTTTAACCACATTGTAGCTGAAAGAACAAAACCACCGATTAATATTAAAATGGCTCGGTTTGTTTGAGTCGGCTGTAGAACAGGTAAAAGTGCGTTTAGCCATATTGGGAAAAAGAAGGCGAATGGAAGAACTAAAAAAACAAATATAGCAAAAGAGAAATAGCAAGCAGCGTTGTTAATAAACCCTTTCGGTTTTGGCCAACCGAAACGGAGGTTCACTGCTTCTTGGCCTTTAACTAACAGGTTTACTGCGACTACGTAGATGGCAACGCCAATTGTAAAAATGACTATTTGCATGTCTTTAAAGTGGCTTATAACTTTTCAATAACGGGCGCAGGCACGTAGGGCATAATGGCGAAGCGGCCCTGCGTGTATGCGTCCCAGCGAACGTAGTGAGTGCGTTTATTGGCTTGTTACGTTCCTACCAATTAGACCGATTGTCTATAGCTTCAAGGATTGCAGTCTTGTTGTTAGTAATGAAGTTGGCTTGTTCATAAAACCTTTTCATTGTTGCAGAGTTTGAATCCGTGATTGCTGTTTTCCAGTTCTTGCACGCTGATACTATTTGTGAATGTGAGGATATCAAGAAAGGTTGTAGTATATTCTCCACTTTGTTATTAATCGTCGCGTTGTGCTCAGCGAAGACTTGAGATATTTTCTCTCCAATCATTTTTCGCCCCACTGCTTGAAAATGCTCCATTACCTCTACCGAATCATTCAGGTGAGTTTCGATAGATGGATACAAGTTGCTAAAAGCTTGTGGTATATCCGTTTTTTCCGTGCAAATAGCTTCTAAGGACTTTTGAGTCTGAGTAAACTCTGAAATTGACATCGATGTTAGATAAGCAGTCTGCATTAGCTTTGATTCTGATGCTTGGGGGCTAAAACAACAAACCATTAATAAGATGAAAAAATTTCGCATGTTACCTCCGTGGAACATAACCTTTAAATAAGGGGCGATAGCACGTAGGGCATAATAGCGAAGCGGCCCTGCGTGTTAGCGTCCCAACGAGCGACAGCGAGTGACTTTATTTGTTTGTTATGCGCCATCTTTGTTCTTACAAATGAGCGTTTTACCACCATAAAATGACGTGTAATGAATCTCAAAATAGATTTGATGATAGAATCCTGATAGCTCTTGTTTATTTTCCTCTGAAAAATTATTGCACTGTAAACTCAAAATAGTTTCTTTGCTCCCAGGCAAATACGATGAGCCAACTACAGGCATATGGAATAAATAATGATATTTATTTGAAAGTTGAGAAAACATCTCAGGATATGGGTCTCTACTTGGGTTTTCGTATCTTCGACCATTAAATACAATAATGACCTTCTTCACGACCGCGGGGCCTAGTCCTACTGATTGAAGTTTTATGAATAAGCCATTTAAGTTACTTACATTGAAGTGTAGTAATGGTTGTACTGATAATTTGTTATGCCTTCGAGCCAGCCAGCCTTGCCACACAGCGACAACTAAGGCCGAAAGTGCCACAAAAGAAGAACCCAAAGCTATGACATCCGAATTTTCCAAACTAACCTCCATGGCGCATAACGTCTCAAGCAGAGGCGCGCGTTGTTTGCGCGTCCTGCTGACTTGATTTGTTAGGGCTCGCGATTACAGTTTCTGATATGTGTTTAGCGATAACATCTGAGTCTTTTACGCCAGCATAATGCAAAGATAAGTGTAACTTTAAAGAGTCTTGAGCGTCTGAGTTTACTATGTCATCACATAATTTTCTGGATTCAAGATGAAGTCTATCGCTACGCAACTTGTCAAAGAAATCTCCCATAGATTTTTGTGCATTTTTCGACTGCACAAAGAACAGACTGGCAACAGCTTCCATAATTGTGCCGGCCACAAATTGAGCTATTGTGGTTCCACTGCTTTCGGAAGTGTAGAAAAAAGCAGCCACCACTATAGCTACGAAACCTAATGAAGCGAATACTAGAGAAAACCAGAAAGCTATTTTGGATTGAGATAAAATTTGAGAATAGTAATTTGTTAATTGTTCAACTTCGAATGGAATATCATCTTTGCCTGTAACCGTCTGTTCTATGGCTGTTCTAATTCTTTGAGATTCTGGAGAGTTTGACGCAATCTCAAGCCCACCAACTCTGACTTTAGTCAAAACACCTGACCGAAAAGCCCCTATTAATGAAAAAATAGAAAACACGACTGTAATAGCAGTAATTCCAATCGTTGCTAGCTCTAATATTACTGATTTATCCATATCTACTCCGAATCCTAAAGAGCCCTAACACCCCACTAAGGGGCAGTAACACGTAGGCTAAAATTTGGAGCGCAGCGACAGAGCCTACGTGTTACTGTCCCAACGAGCGAAGCGAGAGCTTTAAGTGGTTTGTTAGGTGTTACGATACCAATCACTCCCTTGAAACTGTTTTGGTATATCTTGCTCACTCGGGTCATCAAAGCCGAGGGCTTCCAGGGTGTCAAACCAAAGATCTCTTTTTGACTTTGGTAGTTCTGAACCACACCAAGGACAATATGAGATACCCGAAGTAGCGGTACCGCCATCATGGATGATTATGCCGTACTCGTCGAATTTTGGATTATATGAAATCAGTGTATCTGGACACTCATATTCATCTTTGTGATGGTTACAATCAAACTTGATTGCTAATTCCATTTCATTACAGCAATGTTTAATCACACGCGACACCTAACGCCCGCATTTGCGGATGGTTTGGAGCGAAGCGGAAAGCCAGTCCGACAACATGCGCTTGTTAGCTGCCTAGTTTCCATTTCGTAAAACAACATTTTTGTATTCGGAGCACCGTATTTCGCTTTTCCCCCCAAAGTATCGAAATTCATTATCAGAATCGAAAAACAATGAGTAGGCATTGAAATTTGTTTCGAGATCTTCTTTTACGCCTAATGGAGATAAAAAAGCCTTATTAAAATCTTTAAATTTTCCATATTTGTTAAAATGCATGACTTCCATTGATTTCCCTTTAACCAAATTTGCAGATCCACTAAATACCTCGCAATCATCTTGGCTAATCCCACAATATATTTTTGCATGGAAATCGTTTGCCTGCTTGAGCTCTGATAATAAATCTGATCCAAGATCAAATTCACTTAACCTATCATATGATTCTTTATTTTCTTTTGAATAAGCTTTCTTAAAATTAGAAAATTGACCATACCTTAGTACAACCTTTGACTTTTTATGGTCCAATCGATTTATTAACTCAAGCCAAACATTCATCAGCTCGGCGGATTTCAACCATTGATGACCGATAAACGGGGTTATGATATAAACCTTATCAAACAGGAGCGTCCATCTCGGTATTAACTTGTAAAGCCATGAAACAGAATTATCTTTTGAGTAAACACCTGGTGAAATTATTTCATTAATTTTGCGAGAACCGGTTATATTGCAAATCGAAAAATCTTCAATTTCGACATTAAAAGATTCAACATACTTTTTGAAGAAGAAGCTTTTGCATTGATTTCCGCAGGTGCATTCTACGGAAAGCTTTACTATGATGTATTCCGGCCCTTGCCCGCGTCCATTCTTCAGCGACCAATTCACATAGTTGTAATGTTCATTATTGAAACGGTCAAAATGATTCTTGAATGTATTTAGGGATAACAGCTCAAGATTTTTACTGCACTTATTGCAAACATAAAGTGGATAATCATCATAAGTGTAATTAACATAATGTTGATTTAGTTTTTCGTCACCTTGTACTTTGGTCGAGGAAAACAACAGATCTTTATATAAGTCTTTTTTTGTTTCGCAATCAGTATCGAAATAGTAGTCAACTTTTTCGGCCCCGCCATTAAACTCTGCAAACTCAGGATTAATAACATTAACACCGAAGTCTTTATTGCAATCAGAACATTTTCCGATAATTACTCCGATCTCGTCGAATGCGGGTATGATAATTCCGTTTTCCAAAGAGCAAGACTTTGTAAATACTTCCGAAGTAGTTATAACTCTAGAACAGTTAGGACATTTTGTATTGTTTTGTGTCACCTGCTCATTTGATTCTATAAGAGAGCATTTGTTTCTTCTTAAAAAATCTGGAGGGAGGGATATTTTTCCATTTTCATCAATCATGATGTAATACTCGATGTGGCCTCTGCAGCTAACGCTAAGCTAACGGGCACAAACATGCGGCGCGAAAATGGCGAAGCCGCCGCGTGTTTGTGTCCCAGTGACCAAAGGGAGCGAGTTAAGCGCCTTGTTATGCCGCGTTTTTTGCATGTTTTACACTGTTGATAAAGTTGTCCGGTGAGTTTACACCTAAATACACGTCCGTTTTTCCGTTTATAGGCGAACAGAGTTTTATTGCAACATTTGGAACACCAGAATAGTTGAATCGTTTGACGTTGCTTGAGCGTTTCACAAACGCATTGTTTGGGCATATTTCTGAAACATTGCTCAGTGGAATTGTAAAGGGCGCATATACCCCGTAACGAATGATTAAATTATTCCCATGAATTGAAACAGGCCGCTTGCCGACGGCTTTGTATTCTGCAAAGAAAAATACTAACCCAAACAAAGTAAGTCCCGTTGCAATGTTTGCTGCGGTACTTGACCATAAAAAGTGAAGGAGCAGATGAGCGAGAGGAATTTCGATAACGATAAGTAGAATAAAACCTAAAAGGTTGCTGTGAGCGCCATCCTTTTTATCGTAGTAAAAATGCTGATTGCCGCGATAAGCGCTACTTTGTATTTGGGACGCAAAAAGTGCAAAGCTCCAAACGCGTCCTTCGAGTGAAAGGATTGAGCTGAACAAAGAGGAGCCAAAAACTTTTTCGATAGGATTAGCGACCGCTAAATCTGGATCTTCTTTTTTCGCAAGCGAAGCGCGAACGGCTAAACATACTGTAACCAGTGCTGAAAGCTCTAAAACAAGAATAATGGCCAACACAAAATAACGACCACTTTCGAGAAAATGGAAAATAACTTTGTTTTGTTCGGGAATGCTAAAGCTTCCAATGTATACAGAGGTGCAACATAAAATGGCCGCTTTCAGTAACGCTTTTTGTTTATCTGATTCGCAAAGGAAGCACAAGATTGGAAGCACCAAGAGAGCGTCAAGCATAAACAGCCACTCATGTTTCGCGTTTCCGTATTCGTTGAGAGCGTTTGATGATGCGTAATAATACCCCCACCAAATCGATATAAGGGTTAAAAACGCTAGTGGGATTTTGCTTTTAATACTCGGTTTCATAACATCCTTTGAGCGGCATAACGGCCCGCATAACGAGCAAAAATACGTAGGCTATAATACCGAGCGAAGCGAAGGGAGCCTACGTGTTTTTGTCCCAGCGAGCTTGCGAGCGAGTTTATGCGATTGTTAGGTGCGTGTTTAAACAAACCTTGAATTAACCTTTTCTGATTGCAGCCTTAGCGTGGCATCCTTTGCGATTTTAGAATAAGTCAATGCATGGCCTTTGTCACTTTGCGACAAATATATCTCTGAGATTTCCGTAGCAACTGATTCAATGTATTCAAGTAATTCGTACTTTTGTGCTAACTCAAGAGCCACAAAATACGCAGTTAACTGCTCTCCACTGTCAATGGTGAAGTCAGCCAAAGTTTCCCACTGAAACGGATGATCCAAAGTTGAGTTTTTGTGTGTTTCGCAGATGCCTCTTAGCTTATTGTGCGCTTCCCAGTAAACTTTTTTAGAAGGCTCGCTGGTCATAGTCAAAGCGAGTTCTAGTATTTGCTCATAGAAAGGTGGTTTGAATTTCATTGAAGCACCTAACTTTTAAATAAGGGGCGCAGACGCGTGGGCTAGAATGCGAAGCAGCCCACGTGTATGTGTCCCAACGAACGAAGTGAGTGACTTAATTTTTTTGTTATGTGCACTCACTAAGAACAACCTTGATTTACAAGGCGCTGAACTAATTTTGATGTTTGCTCTGCCTCTTGAACAAATTGTTGATGACTCTTTCCGAGGAACATACCGTCGATGGTTAGCTGATACCCACCGATTAAATTCTTAGAGTGAAAACTCAAACTAGTGCTATTTTCCAAATATGTGAATTCTAAAGATGAGTCTAAAGCAGTAACAGGCTGAAACGGTTGATACTCATTGATTGTGTTAATTAGGCACGACGCTTCAATCGGAATTTCGAAGTTCACTCCATAGCCGATTTTATTGTCGATGCTGGAGCATCCGTTTAGTAATAATAAAACTGACAGTATTTGAATTTTCATGTGCACATAACTTCCAAATATGGGGCGCAAACACGTGTGCAATAATGGCGAAGCCGCGCACGTGTTTGCGTCCCAGCGAGCGGCAGCGAGTGACATAATTTGTTTGTTATGTGGCACTTACTCGCACCTACTTCCTTTGTCTCTAACCACATAAGTAGCAAACTTATCAGATTCACTACCTGCGATAAGCTCATGTTCGAACCGACCATCCATTACATCAAACCAAAAGCATCTAATTTGTTTGTTTGGGTGATTAACCGAAATATCTTCGATCTTTTCATGAATTTCAGGGTCATCTAATAGTAGCTCGCCAAACAAAAAAGAAGCTTGAGCTTTATAAGTGTTGGGAGTTTCAGCATTAAGCAATTCCAAAACAACAGATTTGTAGCGGTGTTTATTACGAATAAATAACTCTGTTGCCCCATCGTCCATACCAGAACCTAAAGAGTACATCTTGTGGAGCAAGAAAACTTGAGCCTGGTTACTAAAGGCAATAATCGCAATCAAAGCTGACGTTAAAACTACAATTCCAATAAATATTTTCACTTAATCTTCCATGCCACATAACTTCCAAATAAGGGGCGCAGACACGTGGGCGATAATGGCGAAGCCGCCCATGTGTTTGCGTCCCAGCCTGCGCCAGCAGGCGACTTAATTTGTTTGTTATACCTGTGTTTTTAAAACCTTGGAACCGCTTTTTATAAATGAGCTTAAAGCACGGCTAACACAAGAATTTGAAAAAACGTTGAAATCATATGGTGCTCTTGAAACGTCGTAGTACGATAGCACTGATCCATTTTCAACGAATACCAATAAGGTTACTCCGTCATTAATCCACACTGACGTTAATGATTCTAATGGCCATTCAAAGCCGAGCAACTCACTTGCAGCTTCATTATTGGAGTAAGGGCCGAGAAAACAAACTTTATCCCAGTTTCCATCAACATACTCGACGAATTTAATTGGCTCTTTTGCGTAGTCAAAATTTAAGGACGGGGCTTCTACTTCACCATAGGAGCATGCGCTTAAACCAAGAATTAAAACCAATAAATTCAAATAATTCATAAGAAGGTATAACTTTCCAATAACGGGCGCAGACATGTGGGGCATAATGGCGCAGCCGCCCCACGTGTATGCGTCCCAGCGAACGCAGTGAGTGAGTTGATTGGCTTGTTAGCCACCATTTACAACATCCTCAACTATATAGTAACCCCATAAACCTGTTTTAAGGGTTACCTCAAGCTTGTCTCCGACACTGTATGTCGTTTTTGGAGTTTCTCCAAGATTGAGTGACGTTGCATAATCACCATTTGAGATTAATATGTATTCAAATAAATCGTATCTAACACGTTTTTTCCCGATAGCCTCCACTACAAATTCTTCTACGTGCACTTCTTCAGATGCGAATATGTGATTAGATATTGAAATTAAGCCAATAAATCCAAACGTAGAGAAAACTATGAGCAGGGGAAAGTTAATTAACCGTTGATGGAATGGCGTTTGTCCAGGTTCGTCAGTTATTAAATAACTTGCAGATTTAGCATGTTTCCACTTTTGAAATAGCCTTATAGCAGGAGCGCTTGAAATACCAAGCCCAACAGCGATGTATGTCAAAATGCCATCATCGAGTACATTGCTAAAGGCTAAAAAACTAAGCTGAAGGATAGCGGCACTATATGCAATAAAAAATGATAATGAAAAAAATTGGCTCATAGTGTCTTTGGTGGCTAACTTTCCAATAACGGGCGCAGACATGTGGGGCATAATGGCGCAGCCGCCCCACGTGTATGCGTCCCAGCGAACGCAGTGAGTGAGTTAATTGGGTTGTTATACGAATAGCCAATTAATTCATAGAAAGAAGGCTACGAGGTTTAAGCTCTAAATTACTTTCCAACCTTTCTATTTTTGAAAGAAGCTCTTGTTTAGCTTTACTTGTTTGCTGAATCTGGCTCTGAAGCTTATCTACTTCGACCTGGAGAGTAATATAGGCTTGATTTTGTTGGTACAGGATGAACGACTGCAAGCTAATTACAGTAGTGAAAGCGAATGTTGATAAAGCTATCTTTGTACGACTTTTCATAGAACTTCCTTATTTCAATAGAGTTTTAAGACTACCAGTGATTTTCTAGTTTTTCACTTATTCGTATAACATTAAGCTAAGCGGCGCAGTTGCGTGGGGCATAATGGCGAAGCCGCCCCGCGTAAATGCGTCCGAGCGACCGAAGGGAGTGGTCTTTAGCGCTTTGTTATAAGCAGAGCCAGTTCCTTTGGTCTTTTTAAAAACTAATGAAGCCAGCATACGATTGATTGTTAACACAAACAAGCAAAACGACTGTGCAGTAATGTTTTTGATTTGATTGAAGCTAGCCGCCATCTGAGCTACCAAGTGTAATGGCGCTTACTTGCTGAAAATAAGCACTTGGTGATAAAGCGCCTATTACACCACCTTTGAGTTATGAGCGGCGGATTTAAACCTACCACAAGCTAGGGCGATGCTAATGAAAATAGGTGAGGGTAGTTGCGCTGAGGTTTTTATAGAGCCAAACACAGTTTAGGCTGACGCCTTATAACTTTTCAATAACGGGCGCAGGCACGTAGGGCATAATGGCGAAGCCGCCCTGCGTGTATGCGTCCCAGCGAACGAAGTGAGCGAGTTTATTGAGTTGTTAGCCATACTGCTTATAAATCCTAGAATAGTCTCTTTTGGCATTTACCAAAATGAACTAGCGGCTTACTATCTTCGAAAGAAAGTGATTGAGTAATTTCTCCGCTAAAGCGATTTATAGTTATGTTACGTGTGACATTTTTTCCTTGAATTTTAAATGACGTAGAGCCATTCAATTCTGTGCTGGTTAAATCGCCAAAATAAATTTCGTTTTCACTTGTTGTAAACGCGATGACGTCTCCATTTGTTGACGGAACATTAATTAATAAATCTCCGGTCGTCTCAATATAGTTATCATCGATATCCAGTGAACCGTGCCACACACATTTTAAAGAAAACTCATTTTCTCTTGACCAACTAAGTGCGGAAAAAACAACGAAAAGAAAACAGCATAATCTGCGCATAACTATCCTTGTATGGCTAACTTTTCAATAACGGGCGCAGACATGTGGGGCATAATGGTGAAGCCGCCCCACGTGTTTGCGTCCCAACGAACGAAGTGAGTGAGTTTATTGGGTTGTTATGTACGACACAAAACTACCGTCTAAACTCATTCAAATCAAAATGGTTTGGGGGTGGAAATAGAAAAGCTAAAATCGTGTAAATAACTATAGCGAAGCCAAAAGAGAGAATACCAAATATTACCCAACCAGCTCTAGCTCTTGTGGGTGACCATCCAACAAATTCTCCCATTCCTGCTGCAACCCCTGCTAAGAGATTGTTTTGTGACTTTTTTAAGCAACGAAATCTAGACATTAAACATCCTTTTAACTTAATTTTCCTACAAGTACATAACAACCACATAAGGGGCAGTAATACGTGGGCTAAAATCCGAGCGAAGCGACACAGCCCACGTTTTACTGTCCCAGGGAGCTTGCGACCGACTTAATGTGATTGTTATATTTCACTTGCCCATTTAACCCAGTCAATATCTCTCTTGTTTAATACAACAGAACCATCTGAGGTCCAATAAGCACACTGTGTCTCGCTGCAAATCACTGCATCTCCATAAATAGTCTTTTCTTCATCCTTGAGCTTTACTTCAACTTTTTTGATTTTTCCTGATACAAAATTTTGTTTTAGCTTCTTGGCGTATGCCTCGCCTGAGTTTCCGCTAGAAATAAGTACTAACAAGACAAGTACAAAGAGGGTAAAGCCCCCAAAACTTATTCCGACCATAGTCTCGCTTAAAGCATGAAAGCCTGTCGTTTTACTATCTTTTTTTTGATCTGTCTTTTTCACAAACTCGGAAAAAAATGAAGGCTTTTTCTGCACAGCTTTTGATATCTCAACTGCCACTGTAGTAATTGCTGCGATAGAGACTGATGCCACTAAAAACCATATTATCCCTTTGGAGCTAAACTCCATTGTCGACATAAAACCTTGAAAAAAAATCCTATCGAGAGTGAGCTGGAATTGGCTTTCTTCGATGCCCAGTTCGTATAGATAGGACATATGATAAGACAAACCAAGACCATAAAAACAAGCTAAAATAAGGCTTATAATGATAGATGCATGTTTAAGCATAATTCTTCCGTGAAATATAACTTTCCAATAACGGGCGCAGACATGTGGGGCATAATGGCGCAGCCGCCCC
>Ga0209562_1000534_pt1 | contig 13018 bp, 6 predicted proteins | sample WorMetvacBELIZE2_FD_187399 | JGI IMG/M metagenome (GOLD analysis project Ga0209562, IMG submission 187399) | Marine gutless worms symbiont microbial communities from Max Planck institute for Marine Microbiology, Germany - Olavius vacuus BELIZE.2... | ecosystem: Host-associated > Annelida >...
TTTATGCAAGAGTCTATTGTATTTTTAGTGCGTGTACAATGTCGTCGTAAAGAAAGTTCACGTTCGCTATCTCATCTCCTGATGAGTTTCTTGTTTTATCTGTCATTTTATCAGGTCAAATTTATTTACATGGTAGAATTGTGACTGTCCTGCTGAACCACAAACTCTGGAATATTGCTGGAGCAGGTTTGGTGATTAAAGTAGCAGCGTCTTGTTGCAGAGAAAGAAAAGTTAACTGATACTGTTGATACTGCAGATATTGTTGTATCTGTTTGCAGTGTATTGCCAACAAAAACTGCAGTGCATCATTTAGTTGTCTTGACTTAAGCCTTGTCACGTCCAGTGGAGCATGAACACATTCCACAGAGCACTTGTCTTCATCGAGCTCTGTGTTGTGCTACCACGTCCGTCTTTCTCCTGCTGTACCTGAAGCTCTCCGCTCTCATTTTTTCCAGATCCCTTTATATTTGTATTTATTTCTTGCATCTTGTGTTTGGTAGTATAAAATGTCTTTGTACTTGTCCTGGTGCATAGGTTTGGACCAGGAGGGTATATTTCGAGTGAGTGGCAGTGCGCGTGCCGTCGAAAGGTTGAAGACGCAGTATGAAATTAACGAGGGAGATGTGGACTTTGATGACGAAGAAGATATAACGACCATTGCTGGGCTGATTAAACTGTTTTTTAGAGAACTTCCGGACTCTGTCATTCCAGCTGATGTTGTGAGGCAGTTTCTGCAGGTCCAGGCTGGTGAGTTTCATTTGGTGATGTTAATGTTTGCATTCCTGTAGTGTATTACAGTCCGCCATATCAGGCTTTCCAGCCCCGTGTGGGGCTGGGGCACCCCTCTTTCCCCCTTGTCCATTTACTTCCTCATCTTTTCCCCTTTTTACTTTTCCCTTCTTTCATTGGCTTTACCTATTTTCTTCTTTTGTCCATCCCTTCCCTTTCTTCCAGAATAGTCCCACTCCGTTTCCAGGCCGGAGATCGTAGGAGGCGACCGAACCTGGGTTTAGTTTGTTTTTTGTTTTGTACTTTGTGTTATCTGTATTCTTTAGTTAAGATGGATTGTGGTGCTTTGTTCTATTTGGTTTAGTGTTTTGTGTGTTCCTTCAGTGCTTTGACACTGTTGGTTGGGTCAGTTGACCCGTAAAAACCCGTCCCCATATGACCTATACCGGTATTGTGTTGGTGGGACGTTAAGCCTTACTCAATCAATCAGTCAATCTGGCTTTCCATGGTATGCTGTGCCTGTTCTGTACTGAGTTGTGCTAGCAGATAGCTGCAGTATGTCAGTCAGCACTGGAATAATTAATGTCTTATCTGACTAATCAGATTATGTTGGTTGGTGATTTGGCTTAGCAGTAACCGATTGGTCTCGATCAATGGTAGTTGCTGTTACCTAAACTTAATTAGCACTGTGATGGATAACTGTCTGCAGGCAGCACACCACCTGATTGGGTCAGTTCTTGTATGACATTGGAGGTGAGTGGAATTTGAGAGAGGATTGTTTGATGAAAACTAGCTGAAATTTGCAGGGTGCATCTGGTTAACACAGGTGATCCTAGAAAATAATCGGTATATTTAACCAGCGAAGTGGATGCACGTCTGTGTGCATCTATAATGTTATGTTGTTTTTACTTGCATGAATGCTAATTTGATGAAAAGCAGGCATTGGAAAGTGGTCATCTAACTAATGTGATTTTTTTTGTTTAACTGCAGCTCACTCCAGTGTGACCTCGGCATATCACGAAGAGATGAAACTATTATTGCATCAACTTCCGAAGCACAACTATCAAACGCTCAAGTATTTAATCTCGCTGCTGGTTCTCGTCACAGAGAATGAACCTGTCAATAAGATGAACCCGCCTGCTATTGGCATTATCTTTGGACCAAACCTCCTCAGGTGCTTCAATAATTGAATGTATTTCTATTAAATGGATTTCAAAAACTGTAGTATTGCCATTTTTTAACCACTTCTTATATGGATAGATGTTGCGGTAACTGAAGCTCTTTTTATATACGTTATAATCAGTTTTTATAGTTTCTGTGTGCATTTCAAGTCTGAAAGTAGAACTTTGTGATGTACAGATGCTGTGACTTAGGTTTCGTCGTGATACACTGACAGTTTAGTTCGGTCTTTAGGCACATATGTGTGATCAGACACTGGGTGAAACGTATGGCTCATACTGGCTGCAAGGATGAGCTCTATTCCTTTAGACATTTGCTGGCAATTTTTATATATTTTTCTGTTAAGTTTAACTCTTTCATTATTGCAGTATGGCCACTAACATAATGCTGATGATACGACATTTGGCAAACTTCAGATCATTAGTCAGTACATCATGTATGTCACTGATGAAGATGGCACCACTAGCTTTAGTAACCATGTAACTGTCGGCCTGAAGGGTCATGTGGCACCAATCTCTCAGCCCTTCGATCTGAAAGCACAGGTTATGAAAAAGTCAAAACATTATATTTTCTAGGTTGCAGTGATGTTTTTTTACAACTGGACCTTCATGACATAACAGTTTTGTTCTGGAGGTTATTAGTCAATATTGCTTTAAATTTTGTCTCATAACCGTTGTACATCCATGTTTATAGTTATAGTAACAATGGAAGTACTGCAGCTGCTTCTGGGAATTGTATTATAAGTAACAATATTTTGAGGAATCGCATTGTTTGTTGTAAGTGATTCATGCTGTGCAACAAACTCATTGTTCTGGTGCTTAGGTCCACGTCGGGTGTCGGGGTACTTCGAGATCAAGGTCTTTCAAATAATGTTGTTGTGAAATTCATCGTGGAATTTGACAAGTTGTTTCAGCATGCTGGAGAACCACGTTGCACCACATCCAGCTTCCTGCAGTGGGTTAGTTGCTAACAGCTCACATCAGTAATTAGTAATGAGAGAATTCTGTACTGACGTTGTCCACCGTGTAAGTCATTTAGCTCCGTCCTTCATTAAGGTGAGATGAAATGCGTTTCTTGTCATTGACAAATTTTACTTTGGTGAAGTTTAGTAGTTCCATTTCTTTGACTGCACGATTGTGCACAACTACACTGGACACCGAGAGACTCTAGAAATGCCATTTTCTGCTGTCAGTATTGAGTAGCTTGACTATTAATGACAGAACAGGTGACTACATGTTCTATTTTACTTTTGTAGTGTTCAGAAATATGTAATACAATGTACGTATAATTTGCTATATTCGTTGTTCGTCATCCTTGTCTGTGCACGTATGATTTGTATTTCTGTTCTGTGACTTTGCTCACGATTTATATAATAAATAATAAATAATAATTGTCAGCCGTTTGATTTTTGCAGCAATCAGTGTAGTCAATATTGCTTCAATTGTGTGTCATTTCTATAGACGTCACAGATGCTGAACCAGTCCACAGAGTTGCTGTCTCATCTGCCAGCTGCAGTCTCTGATATCTATGCTGGATCAAGCCAGGCAAATATAACTCTGCTGTTATATAGCTTATAATCAACTACAGTTAGAGAATAAATGGAGATTGCCATGTTATCAGTAGATGCATTCCATAAACTGAGATTAGACAGTTTTCTATCAGGTATTTACTGTCCCCTATTCACCTCTTCTGTCTCCCTACCTTTAGGCACTGGGGAAGTGACTTCAGAACATTTAGTTTCACTCGAGTCATGTTTAATTTCAGTTGAATATTTGCTGATGTGAGCACATCAGTATTTGAACATTTGAATAATTAAAACTTATTTTGGTGCCTATCATCTTTCATTTCATTAGTTGCAATATTACGGCATTTGTTTCTCAGTGTTGAAAATTTATGCAAAGTTAGATACATTAAGTTGTTGATTAGTGAAAATTTAACATTGAGTTTGATGCTACATCACTTAATCAAATGTTAAGTAAATGGAGCAAAATTAGGCACAGTTGTGAAGAAATATATGCTGAATAAAGTAAACAATTGGTAAAAAATATTCTTCCGATACATAAATATTGCCATTTTCGTGTTGGGGTATTTTTTCTGAAATACCCGGTAGATGGTCGATGAGTAAAATGGGAATGAAAGCAGTTATATTGGGTTTACTGTCCCCTATTCACCTCTTCAGTCTCCCTACATTTTGGCACTGGGGAAGTGACTTCAGAACATTTAGTTTCACTCGAGTCATGTTTAAATTCAGTTGAATATTTGCCGATGTGATCACATCACTATTTGAACATTTGAATAATTAAAACTTATTTTGGTTGTCACACACACACAGCTGTCACTGTGTGTGTGTGTGTGATAATGTGTGATAATGTGTGATAGTGGCAAACTGTTGACATGTTTTCATCAGGTGTCAGTGCAGTTAGAGATGGACGTCAGTGATCACGACTTACAGCTTCCGCAGCTGATGTCACCATGCTGGAGTGATGATGATAACGTTGACACTCCACGATGGTCTACAACGCCGCCTCACATAGACAGGTCAGCCAGCTGCCATATGCAATACAGCATTCTGTTAAACATGTTTGTAGTAAGAAGTTACATAGCTAAATATTACGTGATAATAAAAACAATTAGCACAGCAGATCAAACAGTGTGTATAACACTGTGTATTGGTATGGAGCAGTGGTAAGTCCCAGCTCTCAACATTTGCTGAGTGCAGGGTTCTGCGACATGACACAAGTCTGGGCAATTGATCATTCTCTGTTGCTAGATGTGTCTCTGGAATAATCTGCCTTTTACCTGTGTGACTGAACTTACCCTCTTAGTTCTGCCGGTTGCTGCGGCATCTTTTAGGGCACCTTATAAATGTACTGACTTGCTTCGGCGCATTGTGACACATTGTTTTCTTGCACCTTAGAAATATTCTTACTTACTTACTCACTTACTATAGGCTGTTTTTGGTGTTGTTGTAGTTGCAAATGTATCATGAATGTTGCAGTGATCGGAGTGAGATGTTAAGTGCGAGGTTGTCTCCGACACCAAGAATTAACGGACACAGCAACGAGTATGCTACATTTTCTCTTGTCAGCTGTAGCCCTCTGTGTTACTGATGGCTGTTTAATATGTCTATTCTGTTCTGTTGGCTCTGCTGTTTCTGTTTAGTCAATGATTGAGGCTTCCAAAATATCAATTGATTGTAGTGGATTTGTTCCAGAGAAACGTTGTCTTATAACTGTCATTATAATGATGATGTGCAATGATTTAATGTGCACTTAAAAGCTGACTGGAAGCCAGCTTAGCCTAGCACACAATAAAGTGGTAGCATGGTAGCAACAAAACATTATGAAGGGCAAATTGAAGAGTTTTGTGGAACAAATTGTCGTCTCATAGGCTGATAGGAAGTCCCAGTGTTTGTAAGCTCTTACGCATGGCCTGCTGTGTAATAAGACATTTTTGTTGACCATCTGTATTCATGGTGTAAACAATAATATGTCTTTGCCAGTGATGTGACTCTCGTAACCACTTATGTGATAAGTAAAGAGATTTTTGTTTAACAGCCTTCACTGCTTCTACCTTAAATGTTTTGAATGGTTAAACATTGGCGAGAGCATCTAGCATGTAATAAATTCATTTCTAATTATCTCCAGAGGTTTTTAGGGAGGAACTGCCTAACTTGTAATGATTACAGGTAATCTGGCAGTTATATAGAAACTAAAAGAGTGGTGGTATTAATACTAACAGCAGTACAGGTGACAGTGGTGTGATGAGTCAGGTTGCTGGAGAAAGTGATTCACGCCATCGTCAGAGAACATGTGTTTGGTGACGTCAGCTCATCGGAGGAACACAGCAACTCTATCGAGAGAAGTAAGTGCAGTTTTCTGTGTTAGTTCAACAGTAATGTCTTACCACAAAACCTTCAGCGATAGACTGAAAACATTGCACTTTGATGTTGATGCATAATGTAGTGGAAATTGTAGTTTGTGTGAATTTGGGTTGTAAAAGTGACAGCAGATGCTAATAAAATTTTCTGACTTGGATGTCTTTAATTTTTTTACTGGTAAAAACTGTTCTATTACAATTCTGCTTCTTGCTACACTTGTCAGCTGTATTGCTGCTGGTGTTGCTCCAGTGCCAGTACCATTGCCACGGCGACGACGTCACGAAAAGCTTGCACAAAGTGGTGTCATTGACTCTGATGTTGCACCAGTTCCTGATCGTGATGAAAGGTATGTCAATCATTTTTGGTTAATTTTGTTTAAAATGCTTAGAGATAACGTACACTTATGTAATGATGTACTCGTCTTATGTGTGGAGATAGCAGATGCTCTCTTACTGTAAGAAAAATAGTACTCTCCCCACGGTACCTACACGTTTGATGTATGTGACATTATGCAAACGTAATGTTTTGTTTTGATTGTTGCTAATTATCCACAGTGACGCGACAACAGAAAATTCTCCAGCTGATCTCGAGATGATTGCTAATCAAACGAATGGACCTTTACTGCGGGTTTGTGCTGGCTGCAGTTGTTAAATATTTGTTTAAGATAAGTAATCCAATTTGCAGCTTGTTGTTGAGGTTTATCGTTATGAGAGTTAATATGTACTTCAAGTAGTATTTGTTTTGAATCTTATAAGGGCGAATTAAGTGTTGCTCTTTTCCATCCAGGTGTATCCATCCTTCTATACCGTAAGTTTTTGTTCTAGGCCTGCCCATAACTCAAGAGTGAAAAGTCTCAGAAAGTTAAATATAGTACAGGTGTTTCCTATGAAAACGTGTAATCAGCCATGCCATTTTGAGGTCAAGAGGTCAAATGTTGTCATAGCAACAACTTGCAGTTTACATGTCTTCTTGTAAGCACAGAAATTGTTTAACTCCGTGAAGTAGGCTGCAACTGATCTACTGCACAAACAGTAATATTGTCACGACCCTCATTCGGCTGCTATCTTGTATATTAATATTTTTGTAGATTAATATCTATCTATCATTTCATACTGGGCAATTAAATTATGTGTTCAAATAACAGTTTTGTAATTTAGACTGTCTTCTGGACAATGTTAAAGTTGTCTGTTATTTGTTTATGTATTTCAGATTTATATTTGTGTGTCTTTTCAATCACGGTCACTTTCTGTTTTTGAATCTGAATTCTGTTATTTAATATGCTTCGACACTGGACATGCAGATTGTGATCTGTCTTCTGTCTGATCAACTCTGAACAAATTTTATAACATTGTGATCATTTCAGTCGATTTCCATTGCAGTCTGCTTAAAATTTTGATGTAAGAAAATATCTTAAATGGAAATTATATCTCCGAGGTTGCTGCTGCATGGAGTATGGTGGATGCTGATGTAGTTTAAACGGCCCGCTGGACCAAAGAACCGGCGTCCGCCATCGTGGCCGCAGCAGAGCGGTGATGGAGACCCATCTTCGTTGATGAAGCCATTGTCAAGCTGTGATGATGGACTGAGTGAGCTAGAGCATCCTGATAAGAACCATTCAAATGATGATGCTGCCTGCTGCGCAGACAGACTTTCAGCCACCGCTCCAATCTCCGTAGTCATTCCACCGTTAGATCTTTCTACGCTCCATCAACGCAATAGTGGTGAGATTAACTTTTAATAGTTCTTAGTTGAGTAATATTATTATTATTATTATTATTAAGTGCATTTATATAGCGCAAAATCGCGTAATGCAGCTAATGCGCTGAATAAAATATATTAAATATAAATTAAATATATTACTTCACACTTTATACAGGTTTTCCTCAGGTCCTTCATAAGTCTTTGATTTTTTTATTTTTCATGGCCTGCAAATTTCTAGAATGGTCCTTGAAAGTACTTGAAAATTCATAAATATGTCCTAGTTATGACACATGCTGCGTACATTTTAGTGCTCGGTGGGATTGCCAGCTGTGCGTATTTAAACCATAGTTGTGCCAGTATGCATATAACAGTGCATTTTCATATTACTGGTACTTCAATGGTCCTTAAAGACCATAAGACGAGTCACTAAAGGTCCTTGAAATCATAGAGTGCAAATTTGCTGATTTCACCATTAGCAGTGCAATAACTGACAGACTGTACTTCTAGTTAGGGAATACGTCGGGTCTGTTTTACAAGGCTATGTCTGTAAGCTGACTGCATTTCCTGTTTTGTCTTAAACTTTCGTTTTGTTTTGTTCAGTAAACACAAATACAAATAATCGGTAGTTTTATTAGTCGTGAGTTTTACAAATTTATTAAAGTGCTATTGCAAAGAAACTATTCTTACGTACGTAATTTTCAGAATGCAGCTACTGTAAACAGTATATAGCGATAAATGATTAACGCTTACACATGTGGAATGATACATACATACAGTGTGAGTCAAAAAAAAACAAGACACCCTACTTGTGTCGATAACTTCACGAAATATTGATTGATTTTCAAAATTCTTTCACTGCTAGACTCAGCACAAGATCTACTACAAAATGATCATTACATATCTAACCACACCTTAAAGGCATTGCTAATAACTCTCGTGAACCATAACCTTCAAACAAGTGTAAATTTTTTATTAGTGCTTTGTCATCTTCACTGAAGGGCACGCTCTTTTCTTGTTTTGACACAATTAAGTTAAACTTTTATTTTTTTCTGTCAGATTCGTTTGTTTTTATTTAGATCAAACGGAAGTGTATCTAAAATGAAGATGTAACTGAAACTAAAATATTAATTAAGTGAATCTGCATAAATTTCAAAACAACGTTTCTTCAATACTGTATTGTTGAATTTATGCAATTTTGAAACATGACGAGTTCTCAAGATAGTGCAGCAATGTCTTTAAAGTGTGGTGGGATATGTAATGATCATTTTGTAGCCAATTTTGTGCTGAGTCCAGCAGTGAAAGAATTTTGAAAATGATTAATATTTCGCAAAGTTATCGACACGAGTTGGGTGTCTTGTTTTGTTTGACTCACACTGTACATACGTATGATATTTATAGAGTGCTGAGGTCGAGAATGATTCAGAAGCACTGAATGATGATTTGGTGGCACTGTACTCTGTAGCAGTGTTGATGTATCTGTAGACTTGTAAATAATGGACAGAAGATATATTAGGTGCATGTTGTTAGTTGTATGTGATGTAGTCAGGTTAGCGTGTGTGAAAACACTGATTTTAGTTGTTGTCATTTAGCTGAGATTGTGTGGGTCATGTGCAGGGTTAGCTGCTAACCACCATTCGTCAGTCTTTCAAGCCAACAAAATGTCGGCAAATCACGTGGCAGGTGAGAGTACGATGACCAATCACAGTCATTCCACGGTACCAGTGGTCCACGGTTCGTCATCCAATCACAGAACAGCGGGTATTATTTCAACCAGTCAGAATCATCCCATGCTGCCTGGTGCTGCTTGCCATTCACAGTATGTCTGTCACATATTACAGCTTTGTTTCAATAAATGTAAAAACTACTATTTATTATTGGATAGTTATTTTGCCGTCTTTTTACCGTCATATACCTATAGAGACGTACAGTTTATTCGCATTCAGTGATCTGTTGGAATTACCAAGTCAGCAGTTTGAATTATTACTGTTTCACTGCAAACTACGTAACGGATAATAATAGGAAGATTAGCTGTAATGACCGCCGTGTCTGGTACATGCTGCCGCCAGATTGGGAACAAGTTTGGTCTTCATGTCTGTCTTCAGGTCTGGTCGGATAATTTGTGTCAGATTTATGTGTGCATCGTAGAGGTCAGTTTCTTGAACAGAGAGGAGAGTTCAATGGTGTCCTCTGTGGCCATATTCACATAACATTGTCCCTCTTACGAAATCTGTACCATTTTCTCACCACACAAAAGACACGACTGATAGTGACTTGGTTAGAACTCAGCACAGCATCTACAGAGCATACTTCTTCGTCTGTGATATGAGGTGCATTTCTTTAAAATATCACGGCTGCTCTGCAGTACTGGGGCAGCTATAAGCCAGGTTTATGCTACCATGCCTGAAGGAATGCAAGTGTAATGTTTTTATGGTGCTGTTTAAGGTCACAGTTTGAAGGTCTTCCATCACCAAGTGCCGAACGTGTCATTCCGTATTTGAAGTGAGTGTAACTGGAAGATATTGTATATTTATTACATATTTATCTCATTTATAGTGTTTGTTGTGATTTTCTACTGCCTGCAGAGTTTCTTACAGGCTGTGAAGTTCTAACAGCTGTGTGAAAACAGCAGCTAGCCTCGAATAACTTGGCTTCAAACCTGCTGTCGACAATGCTGTTTTACTTGGGATTATCACGTGTTATGCTCGTTTGTTGTTAGTAATGTCAATTCTGTCGTCATATACGTTTATTCTGTTTAAGCAAGTACAGATAAGTCATGTCATTACTGGCTGACTGTTGTAGGGCACATGACAACACTGATATGCCTCCATTACCTGTGATAATGTGTTAATCACTATACAGTTTGTGAATGTTGCATAATGTTTTCAGACTAAGTTCAAAATAATTGAAGCCCTAGTAATAGCTTTTCTGCATTATCTCACCTTAGAAAATGTCGGAGTTATCATTAACTATGCAAAATTATTATTGATATGATGTGTGTTAAAATTATCTTGCAGCATCTATTCTGTTTAAGCAAGTGCAGATAAGTCATGTCATTACTGGCTGACTGTTGTAGGGCACATGACAACACTGATATGCCTCCATCACCTGTGATACGACAAACCTTCGTTGAGAGGTTTGCTACAGTCTCAGTGTTTCATCTTCCTGTCGTATTTATGATTACTGCAGTTTCATTCTAGTGTGTCATTGCTATTAACATTGTAATCATTATCCGCTGCACTGATGCTGTTGTGTTTGATGTATGTGCAGCTTCAGCAGCCAGCGACATGACGATGAGATGAGGAAAAAGATGAAGTCATTAACTAAAACTATTCAGTGTAAGCCAAAAAAACTGCTTAACTGGTTTGCTGCTCGTTTTATGCCTAGATGCATTGCTATAGTCTGCAACATTGACTTATATTAATTACCACTAGACCAACAACTCTATGAAAGTAGTGCACGCCTTTTGAATGTTGAGTGATAATAGGGAAAGGTATTAATACATCTGTTACTGTGTCTGTTACCAAGGACTCCGCTTTTGCTGCTGTGGCCGGCAAAAAGTAGAAAGTGGCCTTCCAGTGTGCACAGTGGGTGTTTAGCATTGACCAGTGTATTTCTAGTCTTTCCTTTTTTATCACTGTACTTTGAGTAAGATTTTCATAATAAATAAATAAATAACTTACACAAAAATAGCTCCTTCTAAACGTCAGGTGCCGAAGCCTATTAAATTACTTGAAGGCATCGGAAATAGAGGAAATGGTGCATTAATATGGAGCACAGCGATATTGTGAACAAATGATCAATATTTCGTACTTTTGCGATCTATTGGAGTCTATGGGAAACCGTCGCTGGTTGAGCATCTGCAGATTTATATTTTGTGCCCATGCTGGCACACACCGCTTTAACACCCAATGCTAATTTTGGCTTGTCCGACTGGAGTTAGTGGTTTAGTGGTTTAATCTATGTCAATGAGTCTGCAGTCTGTAGGTGAAAACACTTTACTTCCATAACGTGATAATAACTGACCTGGTGCACTGTGTTGTGTGCTGAAGCATGTAAGAAGAAGATAAAGGCATTTGAAGAAGAGTTTGAACAGAACCATGGCTACCGGGTCGGTGTAAAGTGCAGTGTTGTTGAACTGACTATAACTGAAACGTGGTGTTATTTCATGTGAATTGTCTGTCACGGCTTGCTCATCCAGCTAATGTGATGAATGACATGCAGTAGACATTGAGAGTGCCCAGGGACTTGCTGCCCAGTGGACCATATTATTGTGGCCAAGGAGAACGAGGTTGATTAACGACCATTTTGACAGCTGGCAGGGGTCGAGGTCAGAAATCAGGCATGAACACTGGAGGAAAGATGTGTGTTTGGAGAGAAATGTTGAAGACATGCCGACGAGAATTTTCTTACTAACGACCATTTTGTGTTGCTTTTATCACATTTTGTTTCGTGAATGAACATACGTATAAATACCAGTTTACCATGTACTGTACTTGCTGGGAGATCGAATCCGACATTGTCCGCAGTAACAGAAAAGTAGCAAAATGGTACTATGGCACATTTGTATCAAAGCATGAGCTACAGTAAAATGCATCTTGTGCTAGTTCTAAGCTGAAGTTGTGGCCTCCGGTAGTATTAGATATCCTAATAATACTCCAATAATATGACAGCCTCGAAACAATTACTAATAAATTTAACTTCACTTTCACTAACCAGGCAGAAGAAGTCCTGTCTCTGTACTGCATTCTGAACTGTGTAACCTTCTGATTATTTGAAATCTTTGATAACCTCATTGTAAATCTGCGATTACAGCAATCTGTGTGATCTTCTGCCTGGTTAGTGAAAGTGAAGTGAAATTTATTAGTAATTGTTTCGAGGCTGTCATATTATTGGAGTATTGAAGAGGCGGGCAAAGAGGCTACACGCCTGCGCTCGTACATTCCATCTACGTCTACGTCTGGTTGAACTTGTTGTTTGAAATGATACTTGCAGCCATCACAGAGTCACAAGTCGGCAAACGCGGACATAAAGAGCTGCATGGTGCAGTTGTCAGCTGCACGGAAACAACTGCAAAGTAAGTTCCGTCTTTTTAACTGAGTTAGATTTATCATGGTGCTTGGTTGACCAGTGTCACAGTGGCGGTTTGTGAATTCCAGAAGAGTGCCTCAGTCGAAAAGAACTGCTTCTTGCTTCACGGTAGTGAATTTCAATAACTAGTTAATTGATCAGACATTAGAAATTTTAATTCATTGAAACATTTTAAACGGATTAATTTTCTGTTTATTTTTCATGCCTTTGCCAATGATTAGCATGCGTATATGTGTGATGATGTACTAAAAGTTTGTTGATGCTGTATTTTACTAACTGTTTGTGATGGGAACAAAGATAAATTGATTAGATTTTGAGATCAGGGGTCACAGTGAGACCAGTTATTGTCAAAAATCACTTGTTCAAAGATGCACTTTTCTGGCGGTTCACCATTGAAAACCATCTAGTTTTACCTGTGTGCATGACACCTCACTGCACTCT
>Ga0209562_1000535_pt1 | contig 13015 bp, 9 predicted proteins | sample WorMetvacBELIZE2_FD_187399 | JGI IMG/M metagenome (GOLD analysis project Ga0209562, IMG submission 187399) | Marine gutless worms symbiont microbial communities from Max Planck institute for Marine Microbiology, Germany - Olavius vacuus BELIZE.2... | ecosystem: Host-associated > Annelida >...
CGATTAATGCCAGCGTTTAACGATTAATCGGGCGGCTAGTCTTTAGTCGTTAATTAAGATTAATCATTTAACGATTAAATGCACTAGTCCTGCCCTCCCCCGTTTTGTATAATTTGTTCGTTTTCGGCAGTGCAAAAATTATTGAGATCTGTTAAGATTTGACAGAATTGCAGTCAAATGTAAGACTACATGTACATTGCTGTGTTTTATGAAAAACGGCAAAAATGTAAGTTTTAATTTTTCCACTTAAGGTGTGCACATAAATCGGGTGATGTGACAAATTTTATTATAGTTACATGTAGAATTTCTTCACGATTGAAATGATATAAAAACTATAAAAAATTGGTCAAGATTAGCCAAAGTTATAGTCAAACATAGTCACGTTTTTCATGGTTCACTGTGTACATTTTTGTAGGCCCACACAAACCTCACTGCACACATGCTGTTACAGGGCCAATGGCGTCACTAGGGTTGGCGTCACCAGGGGCGGCAATTGACGGTGTCACCCCATTTTTTCCTCAGATAGTGACGACCTTTTTTGCTCATCACTGTCACTTTCATTGATTTCACTCTGGTGCCACCCCACACCTTTTTTTTACCTTTCCGACTTCATTTGTCCACAGTGTTCTTAGTAAATTGAGCCACAATTTTTTTTGGTTCGGTTGTCACCCCCTGGAAGGTGTCAACCGGAGCAGTCCACCTCCTAGTGACGCCACTGTACTTGTGTCATTATACTTTAAATTAGGATTACCAAAGCCTATTGTTGCAACAAAAGCGGTTTATTTTTAGTTAGAGTCAACCAGGTGATTAGCAGTGATGTCAACGAGTCTGATTGATTGTAGAGAAAATGAACAAGGAGCTTGAGAACAGCTCTGACAGGACATAAGACTCCAATATTTATGCTGTGTGTACTAATACCGTAATACGCAGAGTACGAGAAGAAAAATGAAGAAAAGCAATTTTAAATGAACTGTGAAAAAATTGTCAAAAAATTAAAAGTTTATTGATCGAATTATCAGCGTTATCATTGTTGATTATATGGGTTTTTATTTAGCTTCACTAACAGTTTAAAATGTCTGTAAAGTAGTAGGGACATAACAACCAGAAATTGGATAGGGCAGTTTTTAAAGCTGGGTTTACCCCCAATTTTTTTAAATATATACTTGTATCCCTGAATAATGTATGCAGCACCAAGCTACCTCGCCAAGATGCAATCACCAGTACATAACCCTAAATCAAAGATATCTTTTAGTATCAGTTTTAATATTAGTTACGAAAATATAACCGACCAATGCTAGACGTCGTGCAGATGGCAGCCACACGTTGTAAGCTTACACTACAACAATAATTATCGACACATATTTACCTGGCAACAGCGAACATCTTTTTCACATCAAATGTGCGTTGCTGCTTTCCAAGTTCCCATTACTTTCCCATTAACTTTAAGAGTCCCTTTACAACTTAACTATCCCCATTTAGCCAGAAGCACCAAGCACAACACTTAATTACCGTTGACTTGACACTATGCCATTTACTTCAAACAGAGACAATAACAGTCATATCCAGCTTAATTCAAACTGATGTTCAGCTAACAGTAACAGTCAGCTCCAGCTAGTATGGACGTGATTCAGCTGGACGCTGAGCAGCGACACCTCGGGTAGGACACTTTGCCAGGAAGTCCGTGAACTCCTGATATGGTGACTTGACAAACACCGTTTCCTTCCAGAGATCCGGCGTCAGGTAGCTGTACGTATTTGCAATGGCGTGGTAAGTCGCCATCGCTACAAGACAACAAAAGCTCATCAACGCTGATAACTTAAACAAAATACAGAGTGGCCCAGAAAAAATTGCACAAAGTTCAATGCACCGCCGTTTTGCATCAGAGTGCAGTAGAATCATGCAGTTTTCAGCAAAATGCTCAGAAAGATCACTGTCTACCAGTCAATGCAAATTTGTATCAGCTGGTTAAATATTTCTTTGATAAGCAATCGAAATTAGATACAGGTTATGAGAGATGTCACACTGCATGTGAACATGACACCTCTGACATGTGAAGATCGCCTGCTAATAAAGACTGTGCAAACAGAAAAAGGCTGGACTGTTGAAAAAATAATTGCCGAGCTTCAAGTGAGACAGTGGAAATGGCACAAGTTGTTTGCTCTCTTAGGAATAACTGAGTTTACTGGCTTCACTAAAAAGCTGAGTGGTAGCGATCGACGACGTTCAGAAGTGAACCGGTTCAAATCGCAAGTGGACTGATAACTTAAACTGCAGCCAAGATGAACAACCAGGTCACTCATTCTTAGCGTGGAAATGTTTTGCGTCAATTTTTCAAACTTTTCTTCTGTCATGACAGCCTTGAAAATGTCACAGGTACTGATGCTTTTTAAGTGTTCCTGTACTAGCTGCCAAACAAAGAATATTTTATCACAATATTCAAAATTTGCCCATTCTTCATGTTACCAGTTAATTTCTGAGCATTTTGGTGAAAACCGCATGATTCTACTGCAAACGACTGCAAAATGACGGTGCATTTGACTGTGCAATTTTTCTGGGCCACTCTGTATGATCATACAAGACATCATGGGTTCTTAACACGGGCAGTCATGGGAAACGTTTGTTATAATTTACATAGAAAGTAGATGGTTTTTGACTGAGAACTGTCGGTCGGTATGCCTTTGCCTCTGTCATCCTCTAAACCTAATCAGTTCACCTTTATGCTCAATTGCAGTGTATGCTGTAAATCTGGTGAAATTTCCACACGTGGTTTATAAGATACCTGGTACTGTGCTAACAAACTATTACAAGAAGCTCATCAGGAGATCAGAGAGCGAACGTGAACTGTTTTACGATGACATCATACACATACTACAAAGTACAATAGACTCGCCCATAAATATTAAATTATGACACAGACATACGCCACACCATGTTTACTGTAAACCGGAAGCAACAAAGAACCATCACAACGCTATAGCGAAACTTACACAATAAATTACAAGTAAGTAATGGTGAAATACAGTCCACCCGTAAATGCATGAATTTAGTTATGTACACTAACTTCACCGCTCTATGTGTTACAGAAGCTGAATTGTGATCAATAAGTTAAATGCTTGATGGAGTGGTTATGAGTCGGAACTCAGGTTTAACAAAGTCGTTGAAATAATGCAAACGCCGTTCAAGGTTATTCCAGGTCACCGATTTTAGTACCAATTGAAAGCCCATATATGACTTTCTATAAGTGATTAATACTAACTTACCGCCTATCTTGCACCGTTTCCAAGTTATGGTCAAATTTTAGCTAGCGAGAGGGGAGTGCCTCATTTTAACGCTATCGCTAGGGGTGATCCCCTGCCAATATCATCGTAAGTGATATATCACTAAAAACTAGATTCTTTGGGCTACATTTCTGCTGCAGAAAGTATCCGTGTTTCTTCAATCACTTTTACGTAATCCGTTCCGAAAGCTAACTAATTGGGTAAAATTACGCTGCGGTTGTGGCTATTACGCCGTTCAAGGTCATTTGAGTTCACGTTCGCTAAATACCGGGTATATGTTTACGGATGTACACAGGCACAACCTGAAAACAATGCGTCCAGCAGTGTTCTAACAGTTGCAGAAACACACAACGTATTGGTTAATTAAGTTCCGAGAAAACCATGAAATATGGGCTAACCTACTTACTACTGAATACAGCAGAATACAATACTGCACAACACAATCACAGTTCTAGCACAAAATATCTGTGCAACCAAACAAATGTGCAAACGTGTTTATAACTGACAGTTAAACTGATGTCGAAAGCATCATGTCGCAACAGGCTGAGCTGGCAGATTGCTGCATAATCTGCCAACTTCAGTTCACGTTGCAGACTGATCTACCTGGCTTTTACAATGCGTCAGCTGGTACACACTAGCAAACACACTGTCAATAGCCAGGCAACACAAACGTAAATTACATCCTTTGTATCAACCGAATACTTTAACTAGCTAAGGCAAGTGTACATGCAACTAACAGAAAACCTACCAAAGTTGCCAAGAGTAGCTGTCTGTCCGCAGGCGGCAGTGTAGCAGTCATCAATGCCAGCCATGTGCAGCAGTTTCTTTGGCACCGGTGCACTCACAATACCTGTTCCACGAGGCGCAGGGATCAAACGCACGAGAACGCTACCACACTTACCTGTCACCTGCGACACATGTTGAAACAACAACTATCACCATGCCATAAAACCTGACAAAATTATTTTTAAAAATTATGTTTCATCTTACATTATCGCCACGTCTCTTAGCGCTGTCAACAGCAGAATGTAGAAAGCCATCACCAGTAAGCTCGGTCCATGCACATGACACCATGACGAAATCATGTCAAAAGCATTGCTTCGGATATGGTACAGACACCAAAAGAAACAGGAAACAAATTGCTTAATAAAATTAACTGGAAAATCTGCCACATAAAAATGCAGCAAATTTTCGACATAAGAAAATCGCAAAATTAAGCTGCAGCAAAAAAATACTGTTTTACAGTATATATGCATTACTACTGCATGTGGACAAATTGCACGTTTGATAGGTTTATTTAAGTTTGTTTTCTGTGTTTCTGGGCTGCCAGTTTTTGCTGACTAAAAGATTTATATAAAAAACAACAGCGCAACATTACAGAAATGTAGTCTAATTGTCTGATATACAGTGAAACAGTTAGGGCTCGGCCATGAAGGATAATTTTGTCCGCATTGGGCATCACTGCTCTCCCCTGCTGCAGAAGCCCACAACGACAAAACAGAATTTATATTAGCCACTTATTAAAGATAAAGCAGACAGCCTGATGTGATTATAATGAAAACTTTGTCAACTACAGCAGACATTCGGCAGAGACTAAAATATTATTTGTTTGAGTGCCATGAGTGCAACTGCATCTGAGGATATTTAACTCGCGGTATATAAATAAACTCATCATCATCATTATTATTACAGCACTTATCACTACCTGATCTTGAGTCTAGCATCACACACCTTCAGAATGCTCTGCAACAGATCTCTTCATGGATGACTGCTAATCTCTTAAATCTTAACTCGTCTAAAACTAAATTTCTCCTAATCGGACTCAAACAACAACTGGCTAAAATAAGCTCATGTTCACAGGACACACCCACTCTGCCCGTAACCTCGGCTTCATTTTTGATGAAAAATTGAAAACATCTCCTTTTCCGACCAGATATCAGCTCTGTCTAAATCCTGCTACTCGCACATCCGTCAACTTCGCTGCATCAGACCATATCTCGATCACAAAACAGCCAGTACCATTGCCACCTTCACTGTGCACTCCAAGCTTGACTAAGTGCAACTCACTCTACTACAACCAACCAAATACTCAACTAAACCGTCTTCAGCATATCCAGAATTCTCATCAAGCATGTGCTGTCGTTAGGGTCCCAAAGTCTTCCCATATCAACCCTGCTCTCAGATCTTTACACTGGTTTAAAATTAACCAGTGCATAGACTACAAAAATTCTTTCTCTCATGTACAAAATCCTCATTATCACTCAACCTTCATATCTACATAATCTTATCTCTGTTCAGCCGCATCGTAGCACTCATTCATCGGATATCATAACCCTCTCTCGCCCACCTTCCTCTTCCTCTCTGAAGTTCAACAACTGTTCTTTCCATCACGCATCACCCAGTCTCTGGAATCAGCTTCTCAAGGAACTTCGCCTGCCTACAGATGATAAAGACTTATCACTCTCCTCTGATCTCACACGTCAGTTCGTCATTTCCTTCATCACCACTGTCACCATCCATTACTCCGCCTCACTTCCACTCCCGGCTAAAACTCATCTTTTCCACAAATCTTTTCCTCCGTAGTTCTTCTACATTTCCACCCACTGGGCTGACTTCACGTTCGCAACTCTGACTGACTCCATGGACTCCAGGTGTTTTTCGTTTTTCTCGGGCATATCGGGTTTAACTTCGGCATTGTGTGCTAAGCCAAGCTGGATTCCAGTCAACTTTTTAGTGCACATTAAATCATTGCACATCATACTGAGAACTACAACACTGTCATGACACAGCTTAGTCTGCATTCACATCCTAAAACACAGTTCACTCGTAAAATCCTGCCACATTGTGAAGTCAGCTGATAACGCTACGTTGCATGCATCTGCAATGCTGTGACCGCCCCCCCCCTGTCTGCATTGTGCCCAGGGCCAGATTATCCACTGTGCCAGTTGTACCATGGGAGGGGGCCCCCCAATAAACTGCCAAATTTTTATCACGCTGTGTTGTTTGAACGTGCTTCGTGCAGTGTAGGCAAGCTTAAACATAACAACGACTAAAAAAAGGGCGTCAACTTTTTTAGAGAAGAAAAGTGCACCCCGAGAGAGAAAATCCTGGGTACACGTATGAGGAAAGGGCCCCCGCCTTACCCTGGTATGGGGCCCTGCAAATGGTTAATCCGGCCCTGATTGTACCTAATACCCCTCACTGGATCACTGCCATTTGCATTTACCCATGTTTTTGTCTGGATTGTAAGGTGTGAACTTAATAAATCACAACCAAATGGCTGACTTTCACTTCGACTACTACAGATTTCTGACAAAGGTTGATTCATTTATTTCAAATAACAGTTAAAACTCGAGTTTACTCACCTTACAAGGAACGGTGTGAGGCTTGCCGATTTTGTTGCCCCAGTAGCCACGGCGCACAGGTACTATGGACAGCTTGGCGAGAATAATCGCACCTCGAATAGCAGTCGCCACTTCCTTTGAACACTTCACGCCAAGGCCAACATGTCCGTTGAAGTCACCAATTGCAACAAATGCCTAGAAAAGCAAACATTGAACTGCTAAATGTATGCTTCAATAGCCATACGTGATATACACATGCACAGACAATACACTGACAGGTGTAATTACCATTAAGCACTAAATTTCACTTTTCATATTAACACTCAAAACAACATAGAATAAACTGATGAAGAATATACCACAGATTTGTACATTATTTTTATTCCTTAATACATAATATGTAAATCATGGGTAGGCCAACTATGACTTGAGGTCTACATGTATTTATGCAGCCTAAAAACATTCTTGTACGGCTCCATCAACATGTACTGTCCCAGGCATTCCTGAATGTAGATTGCTTATTACTTACAAACACTCGGCGTGAGCAGAGTCGAAGGCGGGCATTTCGTAGTAATATCTATCATCCGCTGATCTCCAAGTGCCAGAAAGTTCTAATGCGGTCCGAGTCCGACATTGCATCAGCGACATAGCATCAGCATAGCGTCAGCGTGGATATCGCTGCTTATGACGTCGTTGACAACGCCGTTAACGAAGCGCATTATTCGGATGCGTCAAATTTACCACCTCCTCACCAAAAATTCGTTCGTTAGATTCCCTCCATATTTTGCAGAGGTATCATATGGATGACCCCCAAAACGCTGAAAATTTCGTGAAAATCTTACAACTAGTTTCTGAGAAATTCTTTGAAACTGAAATTATTCTTTTATGGGCCCCCCTTTATAAGGGGTCTAGATGATTTTATTTTTGAGTACTTAAAGGCCCCCAACTGCACAAAAAATTTCTGAGTCCCCCGGACTTCCCATTTTGGAGATATAACGGGTGAAAGTTTCAACTTTCCCACCTTTTCCCCCAAAATTGGGCCATCAGATCCCCTCCATATTTCGCACAGAGTATCATAGGGATGACCCCAAAAAACCCTGAAAGTTTCGTGACAGTCTCGCGAACAGTTTCCGAGATATTCGGCATTTTACTCGCCGACGCTATCGCCTATCTACAAAAAAATACTACTAGAACGGAGTCACTAGATACTCCTCCACAGCAGTAGCATGCTTAACGAGACAACGAGACTTGACAACCATTTTGTAACAATGTAAAGTGAAAATAACATTCACAATTTAATAAATTCAATTTTTTGTTGAAGGTGGCCTGCTATAGACTGTAAGTATGTTCCCTGTGGCTGGCTCTCAGATCAAAAATTTAGCTGACGTCAAATACAAATCAAATGATTCACACAAAGTACAGCACATTTTGACAGCAAGTTTACAAGTCTGTACCACACATCACCAACAAAGTTGTAAATAAACTCAAAGACCTTGAAACGGGTTCTCTGACCAGCTCTTGTCTGCTTCTGCACCGGCATAATCTTCAACACCTCATCTTTCAGTGCAGATCCAAGAAAGTGATCAATTATCTCGAACTCCTTCAACAAGCATCAATATTGTTTGCTGTGTTAGCAAATCAGTAATGCAATCTGCATTTACGTTTAACTGATCCATAACGTTTCAAAAGGAAACATTAATAAGTGCTTCAAAGACTCAGAGCAAATAACATCGTGCTTCCGACTTCCCAACTAACAGTACTCTTAAGAATAACAATGCTCACTGAAATGGTGCATAATTTGTGACAAGCTTCATTAAAATCCCTCCACAAGGTACAGAGATAGTGCGTCATGCAAAATAAGTGTTAACAGACAAACAGAAAGTGATGTCTTCGCTGCCTATAGTTGGCGGAGAAAGCTAAAAATGAAGCCAGCTAAAAACGTACAAGTCATTTATCAGCCTCTGCCATGCATATCCATTGCTATTCGGAGCAAAGCTTAAGTACAACGGATTGTTGTATGCATATTATCATAACAACCAATTCTCATACTCTGTACACTGTACAATTTTTATTCACAGAACTGATGGACATACCAGTAAGCCTCATAGCACCTAATGTACCTGCATTCTATTGCGCTGAAACATTGTCCACTTTAAATTCAGATGACCTCAATGTATGGGCCTTGAAAATGCAGTTGTTATGCTCAAATCTTTCTGTATGAGAATTTCGTTTACAGCAAATATCCGTACAATTTTCTGTCCTCTGACGAACAGTATTACGAAAAGTGGTAGAAAATCAGGGATATTTTGTTGCAGCCTAAAAAGGCTATCCATATCCATTTCAAACAGTAAAAACAATTACTTATACATTCTCATTTCAAAGGTCACCCTAAAATCATCACTAACAAACCATCTGGAACTTTGAAGGTGGGTGACACCTCCACTTGCCAACAATATGCAGAACATACTTTACATATTTCCCTCAACACAGGCGGTAATACAGCACAGAAACCAGTTAGCCTCCCTCCTACTCTGAATGGGAAATACATTATACGTATCTAATTTTAACAATTTTTCATCCCTGAGAATAAAAAATTTCACAATTCGTTTCACATCAATCTGTTGTCACACTGTGCTTTACATTTTATACCACATTTTGCAGCTACACATACCTTAATTGGGAGCGAGAAAAGGTAGATCTCCTCAAGGGTTTTGATCTTCAAATCCTTGACGAGACGTCCGAGCTTTGTGACAGGGACCCATTCCTTGTCTCCCTCTTTTCCGCCACGACCTCCCCTGCCACCTCTACCTCTACCACGCCCACGTCCACGTCCTCGACCACGGCCACGGTCGCCAAAACCACCCCGAAATCCTCCTCTACCAGCGGCTGGTGCAGCGTCCGCCATTTGCTACAACATCAAAAACAATAATTAACGAATCCGCTGTAAGACACTTTTGTCATCTGTGTTCAAGAGCTCTGATGTGCCATCATGTAAACTTTACTGAAGCATGTCTGCAGTTTCGGTAGGATGTACTTTCTGACACCACTGATCACTCATACAGGCATTAAATCAAAACTAAGTCTAGTGTATGAGTTCATCGTCTTAAAACACCAAAACATGCCTGCTCTTTGAAACACAAAATGGCATTTTTTTTATTGTACAATCTTATACCAAATGAACTCCAATCAGGGTTAGGGTCAGCAGTCAACCAGTCTACTGCTGCCACTTAATGAGCATAAAGGACCATAAAGTAACAACCACAATCCGCTATACATCAAAATGATCAAACTGTTGACACTGCTGTCCAGGGTTGGGATAAACAACATGTCTGTCACACTAGCCGTATGATATAAACCATGCCTGTTCGAAACTGACTTACAAATAGGACGTTACACGAAAACATTTTGTTCCTCCGCCCTCACATGCCAATTTTGATTGCCAAGAAAAATTTGTCAAATACAAGTCGTAAGTCATCACACACCGGCTTCTTGATCACACACCAGTGAAAGTTGACATCATTCTACTTTATTGGCGCTAGCCTGATCGTCTGCACATGACATCTGACGAACGTCATGCCTTACACACAAGACATCGTTGGCACGAGTCGCCGGTCAGTGTGCCGACGTTGACCACGCCATTCTCGGACAGTGCATAGCCAGCGCGTGGTTTACACAGACTGTCCACGCTAATATAAACATGGACAAATGTAGTAACAGCTGCGCTCTCTGCAGGCGTTTGTAAAATGTGGATGATTGGATACGAGCATGTTCCAGCATGTCAAAGATTATCTGCAGATGCTATAAGTGGGGTTACAGCTTATATTTTGACTTTACGTAATAATAATTACTTTTAGTTATCCTCGGGCATAAATGTAAAGTGTCTCGAGGTCCAAAAGTTGGACCTCTATTTATGGAAACAAGTGTCCGGATACTTCGGCACTAGCGCCGAACTGTCTCGGCAACGACAGCCACAGAAGAGATCATGTCTGTGAACGTATGCACCATGGATTCGTGCTAGTCAATGCCCAAGCCGACAAGCAAAGCCCATGCAGCCAACTGACATTGCTGCAAAAATAGCCCGAAACATCGTAAGACTCTGGACTTTGTACTGCTTCACGAGCACATACTGACCGACTTCCTACGTGCAGACGTGCAACACAGTGGAATGCGCCACTTGGTTCTAGCAACAGATGGGCAGTTGAAGTTGCTTAGCAAAGCCAAAACATTCAAGGTGGTAAAACAGCCAGCTGTTTCCCGTGCATGCCTTCGTGAAGAAGGATGAGCAGTTGAAGCAGCTGCCACTAGCGTTCATCATGATGTCGCGACATCGCAAGAAGGATTATAAGTGTGTGTTTCACGCACTCATCACCGCACTCCAAAAACGCCTGTGAGTACACACAGTTGTGGCAGACTTCGAGGCAGCAGTGTGGTACACAGTCCGAAAGTTCTACTGGGTGTGATACAGCGTGGCCGTGCGAGTCACTTCGGGCAGGCAGTCTGGCGAAATGTTCAGTCTGCTAGACTGCAACACTTGTACACAACGGATGACCACATAAACCATGTCTGTCTCCAGATGATGGCTTTGCCTTTTCTGCCAGCCGAGGTCATAGCCGACCAGTTCCAGACCCTGCAGACAGCAGACGACCCGCATGTAGTACAACATCTAAGGTACATAGAGCATAACTGGATAAACTCCCAACACCTGGCCGCCATCTGCATGCAGCCTGTCAGAACCAATAACGACGTTGAAGACTAGCACTGCCGTCTAAATGACAAAGCGAGCCACGTCCAGCTAAACTTGTATAAGCTGACACTGCCGCCACATGCCGAAGCTTTGCTCGTCAATGTTAATGTACGGCTGCTTTCAGAAGGCCATGCATTGTGTCTGCAGCGCAAGTCCTTTGCGGCATTGCAGTCGGCTGACGAAGTACTGGGGCTAGTACACTGCGGACACACGTTCTGTGCATCGACTGCTTCGAGCATGTTCTCATCTATACAAGAATCTGTAGACCTGGCCTAGATGACGTAACGTTTGTCATAGACTTGACACAAATGCTATAAACATACTTGCAGTTTCGTTTGAAGACTCGTCCGTCAATGCTGAAAAAGTAACAGCTGCGATAAATGACATCGTTAATCTTATAACTCGATTGCGTCATTTTTGCCAAACTGAATACTGTTTTTTTCTTCATGTAGTGGTTAACGTATAGTATGAATTTCTTTGGTGTGATTTTTTTTGTATGACATTAAAGTCATTCTTCATATTTTTCGACTACTGTCTAACATTTTACAGGAGCGTCATAGGCATGTCGAGTCGTAATTCACATTCATTTTTCATATTTTTGCTAATGAGTGGCTTTTTCTCCTCTTGTTGTGTTTGACGTGTAGTATTCATTTTTCGGAATGTTTTTTGTATGACATTATAAGTCATTTTTCATATTTTTCAGACTTCTATCATACATTGGATGCGAGCATTACAGGTGTGTCGAGTCACAACTCACATTCAGGCTGCTCATTAAATGTTGAAACATCTGAACATAGGCCTACATGTAGTCTATGGCTAAAAATGCCGGCGAGTTGGTTTTTTCACAATAGTGCTCAACATTTCTTTGAATTTAAGTTTTGTTAATGATTGTTTTTACATGAGCAATTTGCAAAGTACAACACTAACTTAAAATTTTAACCAGTTCTTTTTGTGGAACTCTCATAATGTTTTCCTAAAGTAAAAGTCACAGCAAAGAAATAAATTCGGTTCAAATAACAATTATTTGTTAACAAGAATTATGAATAAACTACTAATCTCATGGACACTTCGGCACCCACACAGTTTGGCAATGGTACCGAAGTGTATTGCTGAAGTGTCTTACGAACACTTCGGCACCAGTGCCGAAATGTCTTGGGTTCTAAGCGTCCTGGGTCCGAAGTGTCGTTACACAATAGAAACTACACGTCCGAAAGTCTGACCGTGAGACACAATAGTCGCAAGTCGAAATTCTACTGTCACATCAACTTCTGCTCTCTTTCACCAAAATAAGCAACCTAATATGTTCTGTTCCGTTAGCTGCCGCATTGCTTGATGTTGAAATTATGTTACTGAATTTATTTGGAAAAAAAATCCTGGTACATATATTTCCATAACAGTGTATGAAATGTGATCGATATATGTGTCTCAAATTACCGATAATTTTGTGTTATGCACTCGATTATGCTGGGCACCATCAATCGATTGTAGAATTTGAAACAAGTGACTTTAGTCTTGCTTTGCTGTAACTTGATTTAAACCGATTTAAAAGACTCAAAGAATCCGGATTTTCTGATATTTTTCACGCCAAATCCGGATATCCGGATTTTATCCGGATTTTTTTGTGCAGGTCCGTATAGGCCCCTATATAC
>Ga0209562_1000537_pt1 | contig 12996 bp, 4 predicted proteins | sample WorMetvacBELIZE2_FD_187399 | JGI IMG/M metagenome (GOLD analysis project Ga0209562, IMG submission 187399) | Marine gutless worms symbiont microbial communities from Max Planck institute for Marine Microbiology, Germany - Olavius vacuus BELIZE.2... | ecosystem: Host-associated > Annelida >...
AACCAAGGCATTGGCCTCGGAGGATCAAGCACTGCGGGAAGATGGCTTTCGGGATGCCCAGGCCACCCTGGTTACAGCCGAAGCGGAGCGCGCCACAACTGGTCTTCTTGAGGCCGCGGGGCGAAAACGAAGCGAATCCGACGGCCTTATCCGCGAACCCATCGATTTTTCGGGCTCCACCTTCCGCTACTTCAGCACCGATGTTTCAGAAATTCTCTCGACAAGCAGTGCCGGTCAATCAAGCACCAAGGCCTTGGAGATTGTTGATTTTGGCCCATCGGGAAAGCTCCCTGTTGAAAACCGCCGACCAAACATCTATGTGATGTTCAACCAGCCCATGGTGCCACTGGCCCAGCTGGGAACACCGATTACCGATTCGGACATTCTTACCATCACGCCTCCCGTTGATGGGGTATATCGCTGGTACGGCACCAAAACTCTTGGCTTTCGTCCAAATCGCCACCTTCTTGATGTGCCACGCTACACCGTGAGTATCGCGGCAGGTTCCCGCTCTCTCAGCGGTCAAACCCTCAAGAAAACCTTCAGTTTCGATATACTCGGCGAGCCGGTGGAAATGGTAAACATGTTTCCTGGAAACGACGCCGATAACGTTATCGGTGTGCGTGATGTCCCTACCACCATGGCGAGAGAGATTACCCTGGAATTCAGCCAGCCGGTAGATCTGGAACACATTGCCAAGTTCATCAAAATCAAAAACCCCAAAAGAATAAAGTTTTCGGCCACTCGGCCGAACTATCCTCCGCGGCTCTCCAGTCGCACTGATCGCGGCATACTTCTTACACTCGAGCGAGAACCCAAGGTGGGATCGGTTCTGCAAATCATCCTTGATAAGGGAGCCAGTGCCTTTCCGGAATATCCTCAAACTCCCAAATCCCAAACCTACAATCTGTACACCTACAAGCAATTCAAGGCTGAAGAACTCGAAGTCTGGGCCGAGAATTTTCCCCAGGACGGCAGGAAGATTCCCTTTCCCGTCACCGTTTTGTTCAACTATCCCTTGGATGAAGAGAGCAAGATAGATGAGTTAAAGGCGAAAGTGGACAATCAGGATGTCCGAATCGAAGATATCAAGGTATCCCAGTTCAGGGTTACCCTCTATCTGAAAGATATCTTACCGGGTATGAGAGTTTCGGTTACGGTGCCACCGGGAACAATGAGGGATATCTATGGCCGAAAAAATACCAAGAAGGTACTCAATGTCACAATTCCCAGGCCCCGTCCCTATCTGGAATTTCCCTACGCGCCGGATGGGCTTGTACATTTAGAGGCCGAATTTTCCCCCGCACTCTTATGGTTGTCACGGAACTTTGTTCGGGGAAAGTTGGGTGTGAACGGCCGAGACAATTTTTTTGACCAACCGAATTATCGTCCCCCTCTCTCTGAGTTCGACTTCTCCTCCGCAAAGCCCGATACCACGAATTTTCATAAGCAAGACCTGAAGCCTTATCTTTCAAAAGCAGGGTATGGCACAGTGTACCTCCACTACGATATGTATCGGGATCCTACCCAGGTGCCGCGTAAGGATAAACAGCGTGAACGAGGGGGGCTGGCCGTACAGGTAACCGATATGGGACTGACGGTTCGAGCCGCATACAACCGGATTCTTATCTGGGTGAACCGCCTCTCGAATGGCGAAGTGGTTGAGGGTGCTGAAATTACTGTTTTCAATTCCACGGGTGCTCGCTACACAGGAATCACCGACGCCGATGGGCTGGCGGTTATCCCCCTCGCTTCCGGGGATTTTGCCCGATACTTCAACAACAAGCGTGTTTATTTCAATGTCCGCGCTGTCAAAGACGCGGACCTGGTGGAAATGGAGTTTGATGACCATCACAATCCTTATTCCTTCGGAATTTACAACACAATCGCAACAAGGCATGCCGAGGGAATCGAAAACCGGGTTCACATGTTCACCGACCGCGGGCTCTATAAGAGCGCAGAAGAACTTGCCATACGAGGCATACACTGGCTTCAGAGCCCCAAGGGCTATGAGAGTTACAGCGGTCCATACCGCATCAAAATCATCGAATCCGCCACTGAAAAGGAAATTTGGTCTGTTGCCGACACAACCAGCAACTCAGGAGGATTCCACCACCGCCTACGCCTTCCAGGCAATCTGGAGCCCGGCGGCTACCGGATTGTCTATCAGGTCGGCAATTATATAAAAACCACCGGATTTCGGATCGCAGCATTTCGCCGTTTGAATTTTCAGGTAGACTCACGCATCCTCACGACGGATTTGTTTCACGGAGACGATATCGAAGCCCATGTGAACGCCTCAAGCCTGGCCGGATCGGCCCTCTCCAACGCGGATTATCACTACTTCTGGACCCGGAGTCCCACTCGTTTCCACCCGCCCGGCAACGAGTGGAAAGATTGGTTATTCGGAACCTCCTCCTGGGCGGCCGAACAAACCCTCTCTTCGGGAGATGGCATCCTTTCGGATGATGGGTCCGTCCGAATCACCGAGAACACCACCAGCCATGAAGTAAGCGGCAAGGCCTATCGCTACACCCTGGAAACCAGTGTAGAGGACATCGACCGTCAGGTAGTTTCCAGTCTCAGTTCGGCCCTCGTCCATCCGGCTTCCTATTACATCGGCGCCCGATTCGTTCATGGCAGTGTTGATGGGTGGTGGTCGCGCTTCGTGTCAACCAACAGCGATCTTGCCGTTCAAGCCCGCCTGGTGAGTATCGATGGCAGCGTCCCGAGAAAATCGGGAGTATTCAAAACGGGCTTGGTGAAAAAAGAATGGAAATCCGCTAAACAGCAGGGTATTTATGGACGGGTGAACGTCCGCTGGGAAAGAGTCGAAACGGAAATCTGGCAAGAAGAGAAGCCTTTTCGTAAATCCTCTCTGGACATGAAGTTCCGTGTCAAAGATCCGGGTAGCTACATTCTCTACTTTGAGTATAACGACGCAGAAAGGCGCCCTACACGGACGGAAATTGAATTCTACGCCACCGGCAGCGGATGGGTTGAACAGGCAGGCCGCACCCCATCAGAAATCAAATTTCTTGTCGATCGAGAGCTCTACGAAGTCGGGGAAACCGCCCGCATCCTTGTTCAGTCACCACTGCCCAGGGGACGATACCTACTCACCCTGGAACGTGAAGGCATACTGGATGAGCGAGTGATTACCCTCGAAGGATCGAATGAGATTATTGAAATACCCATCCAGGAAGAATACCTTCCGGTGTTTTATGTCGCCTTGAGCAGTTTCACCGAACGCACTGATACCGAAGATGACTATTTCAAACCTGATCTGGGCCGACCCCGCGGTCTCTTCGGCATCACCACCGTCAATGTGGCCACCACCCCGATGGAATTGGATGTGGAAGTCAAAACATTGAAGGCAAACTACCAGCCGGGGGATGAGGCCGAAATTGAAGTAAAGGTAAGCCACGAGGGAAGGCCCCTTGCTGATGCCGAGGTCACATTGATGGCGGTGGATCGCGGTGTTCTCGATCTCATCGACTACCACATACCCAATCCCGTCGACTATTTCTACAACCAGGACAACTTCCCTCTGGGAGTCATGGGAGACGACAGCCGACGCCTTCTCGTGCGACCGGTTACCTACGAATTATCAGAACTGAGTGGTGGGGATGCTACCAAGCTCGAAGAGAGGCGGGATTTCAATCCCCTGGCCCTGTTTGAACCGTCGGTGAGAACAGGGGCCGATGGCACCCTTCGCCTCAAGACAAAACTGCCGGATACATTGAGCACCTACCGCCTCACCGCCGTGGCGCTCCACGGTGTCAGGCTGGGCATCAACGAAAATGAGTTTCAGGTAAATAACCCAGTAAACGTTCGTAGCGCCCTGCCCAGGCTTTTCAGGGTTCGCGACAGCGCCGCCTGTGGCGTTATCCTAACTAACACCACGAAAAATGATGTTCTTATGAACGTGAGCGTCGAATCGGATATTTTGGATGTTGTCGGCGAAAATATGAAAAAACTGACACTCCCGCCGGGTTCGGCCACCGAACTGCCCTTCGTCATGGAAGCGCGCCGAAAAGGTGAGGGAGTGATTCGCTTTACCATGAGAAGCAACGTACTGAACGAAATTCTGGAAGAAAAAGTGAGCGTTCAACAACCTATCGTTACCGAGGCATTCACCACCATCGGCATTGTTAACAGCATTGAGGGCGCCACCGAAGAGCTGGTGATACCCCCCTATTCCGCCGCGGGCTGGGGCGGGCTCTCCCTCGCCGTGGATATGAGTCTCTACCCCTACATTGAGGAAACCATCAACCGCCTCCAGAGCATTCCCTATCCCTCCTTACAGGACAGACTCTATCAGCTCAATGCCGATCTGGTAGAAATGAGCGCTCAAGGCAAACCTGATAATTCCCTGCTTAAGCGGGCCAAATCCACATTCCAGACTCTGGAAGCGTACCAATTCAACAACGGCGGCATTGGTTTTCGCTCACCAACCTTGGAATACGCAGAACCCAACTTGTTTCTCTCGATTCTCAGTGCTCATACGATCGGAATACTCAAAACGCTGACAAGCAGGGACGATTCTGATTTCGAAAACCCCATCGATACCGCCAAATTATTCGAATACCTAAGGATGAAACTCCAAGAGGCCGCCAGGAATGATGCTCCTTATTTTCTGGCCGTCTGGAATGCCCAGGTTCTGGCCGAAAATGCTGAGCTAGCCCTGGGTGAATTGGACTGGCTGAGAGATGCCGGCGACAGGCTGGGCGTTGCCGGCTACAACCTCCTTTCCAAGGCTTATGAGGCAATGGGCCGCAAACAAATTGCTAAAAAACTCTATCAGCGCGGCAAAAATTTTATCACAGTCGGCACCCAGAGCATCGACATCGTCAACACTCATGAAAGGGACTCCTATTTCTCAAACAACATTGTGGAACTCGCTACATTCTTGCAGAGCGCCGCCCTCTTGGGTGAAGACAAGGAACTCCAGCTCCGCATAGCCGGCAGTCTGGATGATAGGCGCAACGAACGGCGTTTTCAATCATATTTCGATGATTTCTGGGTTGTGAATGCCCTGCTCCCGCTCATTGCTGAAAGCCCCGTCACTCGGGAAGTACGCTTGGGAGTCAGTCTTGACGGCGAGTCTTTGATAGATCGCGTATTCAAAGGCGGAAATACGCTCCGGGAAGGATTTCCCCTGGATGCAGAGCCCCTATCGACATTCGAGAAAAACCGTCCCCTCATGCTGAAACTGGAGTCGCAGGAGAGCGCATCAGAGTCAGGGGATATCTACTATGCCGCCACCCTGCGCTATGCATTGCCGGTTGAAACCGCCCTCTCCAGAGACGAAGGCATTGAAGTTTTCAGTCAGATTGAAACTTTGGGGGGCAAGGTGCTTGATGCCAATGACCTGCCCCTGGGAGAAACCCTCAGGATGCGGGTATCGATCAGCACCCTCTCCCGTCGGAGCTATTTGAAACTCATCGTACCCATCCCCTCTGGAACCGAAATTGTCGATCCCAGTTTCGTCACTACGGGGAGTTACGGAGACCAGGGAGGCACTATGAGCGAATCATGGACCAGGGAAACAGTGCTAGGCGACCGTGTTCAGACTGTTGCCGAAGGCTATGTCACCTTTGCCCCCGACCAATGGTATTTCTGGTTTTATCGGCCAATTCAATCGGTTTACGACAATGCCATCACCTATACCTGGGAAGATTTCTACCCAGGACAAAGAGAAGTGAGCTTCCTCATCCGAACCACTACCCCAGGTATCTACCCCACCCCGCCGGTCAATGCATCACTGATATTCGAGCCTGAGGTGTTCGGTAGAGGACCTGGAAAATTGGCAGTGATACAGGGAGAGTGACCTCAAAAATGCGCCGCCCGCACATTGCTGGTCTGATTGCTCACATAAAAAGTCGTTTGTCTTTGCCGATGCGCCGCGTTGTGATTCTCATCGCCTCACTGGCCGCCCTCTTTCTCATCGCGTTCCGTCTCATCCCCCGCATTGTGCCCTGGGCTGGCGCCGAGGCGTTGGCGGAAATCACCTGGTCGCAGGTGATACTCGATCGACAGGGCCAGGAGATTCAAATCCGCCCGGTGAACAATCAGGGTCTCAGGAGAATCTTTATTCCTCTCGAAGAAATTCCCCGCGGCACCCTCGCCATCATCAGACGCAGCGAGGATCGGCGTTTCTACTTCCATCCCGGCTTCGATCCGATCTCTCTGCTGCAGGCAACTATCAGATATGCCCGTTCGGGAGAGAAAGCGGGCGGCGCGAGCACCATCACCATGCAGCTTGTGCGGATTATCACCCCCCGAAACCCCGCATCGCCGGTGAACCCCCGGATGAAGATGAGGGAAATCTGGGAGGCATTGCAAATTGAATCCCGATATACGAAAAAGGAAATTCTGGAACTCTACATCAATCTGCTTCCCTTTGGACGAAACATTCAGGGCTACCAGAGTGCCGCTAGATTGTATTTCAACCGCCGCCTGGAAGAACTCAGCCCCGAGGAAATCTCCGTCCTAGCCGTCATTCCCAGAGCTCCTCAACGATTCGACCCCCTTAGCCAAAAAAAACAAAACCTCCGGGCCGCCAGAACTCTTGCCGAAAAAGTGCTCCCCAAGACAAATCTTGAGGAATTTACTAAAAAATCCCACAGACGTCTTCTACCCTTGGCAGCACCATGGCCATTTGAGGCGCCCCAATTCTGTGAATGGATAGCCGCCTCATTGGAAAACCGACCACAGGAAAAAGAGGGCCGAGTGCCCATACATACCACCCTCAATCTGGACATGCAGAGACAGGCTCAAGCCCTGTTGAAATACCATGTTGGTCTGGCGGCAGACTTCCGGATAAGCAACGGCGCATTCATCCTCGCCAACCCTCATAACATGGACATTTTAGTTTACATTGGGTCGGCCGATTTTGAAAACGAGGCGGATAGTGGTCAAATTGACGGCGTTCGGATACTCCGGGAACCCGGTTCCACGCTCAAGCCATTTCTGTACGCTCAGGCCCTTGATAGCGGATGGAGCGCCGCCACAATACTCCCGGACATTCCCACCGAATTCGGCGGGGAGTTCGTCTATCTGCCTGAAAACTACAACGAACAGTTCCACGGACCCGTACGTCTTCGCCAGGCCTTGGCCGCCAGCCTGAATATTCCCGCTATCTACACCCTGGAACGCCTGGGCGTCCAGAGCTTCGTCGATAGCCTCATATCCGCTGGATTCGTGAGCCTGGAGGATCAGCGGAACAGCCTTGGCGTGAGTTTGGCCGTCGGTGGCGCCGAGGTGAGCCTGGCCGAACTCCTCCAAGGCTATGGCAGCCTCTATGCCGGTGGCATGTTCCGCTCCTTGCGCTTCTTCTCCGACGATCCCCTCATCTCCCACCGGGTGTGGTCTCATGAAAGCGCCGACATCATAAACCACATCATCAGCCATCCTGACGATCGGGCACTCACCTTCGGTCGCAGTGGTTCAGTACGGTTTAACTATCCGGCCGCCATCAAAACCGGCACTTCAAATCAGTACAACAATATCTGGGCTGTGGGATTCACCGCCGATTTCATCGGCGCCGTTTGGATGGGGAATTTTGATGGAAGAACCGTTATCGCCACACCCGGCTCATCCCTGCCGGCGAAGATACTTCATCTGTCCTTTGATATCTGGAGTACCAAAGGCAGCCTACCCCAATATTCAGAGCTGGAAACAATCGAAATCTGTAGCATTAGCGGCATGAAGGCCACTTCCAACTGCCACTACACCATTAATGAGCGATTCACCCAAGACAGCCTACCGCCAGAGTGCACCTGGCATGTAAAAGAGGGAGCAGAACTCACCGTTCGGTATCCGCCTGAATACGCCGGCTGGGCCAAGCGATACGGCTACAAGCTGCAGTTCTCCCATTCACAGGCGCCGGAAATTATCAGCCCGGTGGAAAAGGCTGTCTACTATCGTGATGGGAGTGAGGGCGGGAGCATACGTATTCGCCTTGGCGGCAGCGGACCGGCCATCCTTTGGATGAATACCCAGCTGCTGTACCAGGGAAACCTACCGGCGGAACTGTTTTGGCCGCTTGAAGAGGGAATAGTAAGCTTCACTCTGGAGCAGGGGAATACAAAAGTGCATCGTCAGATTGAAGTGAGATAGTGAATCGGCTAAAAACAGCATGGCCGTTTGTATCGTTCTGATCGGATATTGACAGCTCTCCAGGCGGGGGCTAATTGTAATATCGCACTGGGAATGGGTTTCTCTCCAAGGAACTCTGTTGATGCCAATAGGGATATGTCATATCAATTTCACTCACCCGATCCAGGCGGGATATCTGATCGGCACTCAGGTTCCAGTCGACGGCTCCAAGGTTTTCACGCAGCTGCTTTTCATTGCGAGCGCCAATGATGATGGTGGAGACGCTCGGTCTTTGTAAAAGCCAATTGAGGGAGACCTGAGAGACGCTCTTCCCCGTTTCCGTGCTGATTTCATCAAGAACATCGATGATACGATACAATCTTTCCTCGGGGATGGCCGGACCCTCGCCGGCCCCTTGGGCGATTCGGGAATCCTTGGGCATGGGCTGATTCTTCCGAAATTTGCCGCTGAGTCGGCCCTGGGACAGAGGTCCCCAAACCATGGTGGCGATGTTCTGATCGAGAGCCAGTGGCATCAGTTCCCATTCCAATTCACGCCGAAGCAAGGAATAGTGAACCTGCTGAGCGGTAAAGCGAGAAAAGCCATAACGGTCAGCAATACTCAAAGACTTCATCAGGTGCCAGCCTGAGTAGTTAGAGCAGGCAATTGAACGGACTTTTCCGCTCTCGATTAGGGTTTCCAAGGTTCGCAATGTCTCCTCCACAGCAGTCTTAGCATCGAAGCCGTGCAATATGTAGAGATCCAGATAGTCGGTACCCAGGCGCTTCAGACTGGCCTCACAGGAACGAATCAGATGCACCCGTGAATGACCCACATCGTTGGTTTCATCGCTCATACGGAATGTTGCTTTGGTGGAAATGAGAACCTTATCTCTTCGATTATCGATTGCCTGCCCCAGAATTTCCTCTGATTGACCAAACGAATAGATATCGGCCGTGTCAAACAGATTGACTCCTGCATCCAACGAGATGTCAATCAACCTGCGAGCTTCGTTGGCGTCGCTATTGCCCCACTTCGAAAAAAAGGGGTGATTCCCCCCGAACGTTCCTGTTCCGAAACTCAAGGCGGAAACCTGCAAGCCACAGCTACCGAAAATTCTGTATTCCATTTCCCCTCCTTGAATGGCCAATGCCGCAGCGATTATATTATACTTTTTTACAATTGTCAACCAAAACGAGGGACGCGCAAGAACGCGAACACCGCCTGTACGACAGAGCTCTGATACTCTGATAAACTTCAGTTAATAGTGAGTAAATAGTATCTGCCTCAAAGGAACTATCACTGAAGCGACAAGTCCGGTGTGAAATCGCCGTGTTCCTCACTGTACGACACTGTTCGATTGTGGCCATTACTTTTAGCCTGGTAGAGCGCTTTCTCGGCAGCTTCAATAATGGTGTCCGGATACTCATCAATGGTGGGCATCACACAGGCGACACCGACACTGACGGTTACCACTTCTGAGACCTTTGATTGTCGGTGTTCAATTCCTTGTGATTCAATAGTTTCACGGACCGACTCGGCGATTTTATAGAGATCCAAATCATTGACGTCCGAAGCAACGATGGCGAATTTCTCCCCAGCGAATCGTGCGAGCGTGTCCTGCCGATCAAGGTTGGAAAGAACCTCTTCAATGAGCTGACTCACCGTGCTGATGCACAAATCTCCCTGACGCCGACCGTAATAGTTGTTGTAATAAACGAAATTATCAAGATCGACGAGTATCAAACCAATATGACGTTGTGTAAGTGAATTTACCCTCCACGTGGAAGCCAGATAGTTATTCATGAGGTTCCGATTGCAAATCCCGGTTAGACTATCGGTAAAAGTGAGATTAAACAGTTCATTGTTGCGTTCTTTCAATTTCAAAATCCTGCGAAACGCTGATGAGAAAGCATAGGCGTGGAGGTATGCCTGATAAAGCAAAAAAGTAGCGAAAACACCAGCGATAGACCGCGGGACGAATGTTCGTTCATTGTCGATAACACCGAATATGATTGAGGCAAATAAGAAGGCTATTCCGCCCAAATAGAGAAGGATGTTAACATCCTTCTTTGATTTGCGATAACCCCAAAAAAGCATCAGCATGGTGTATACTGTTGTAATCACCAACAACACCTCCATGAGCAAGAGAAAGTGTGTATAGAAACTACTCGGGGTCACGAGCACTACCACAGAATAAATAATGGCCGGTGGACAAACGAACCAGTTAAATTTCTTGCGAAAAAGCATCGGGTACAGGCTGTACCCGTACAAAGCGAGGGCCGGAGTCGCCAATGTCAGGATTATGTATATGAACTTCGTTCTGATCTCACCGCTTATGCCCGGGAAAAGCGCCATCAACGCCATTTCGCTTTTGAAACCAGCAAAACCGAATGCCAAAAAACAGAGAATCGATATGAAGAGCATCGCCCGATTCTTTCGATCAAAAAGATAAACTGTTATGTGGAACAATCCGACGAGCAATAGTCCACCGAGGAACAGTGAATCAAAGACAAGGGACCAAGACCTGTCTTGGATGACGCGATTCTGCTCGCCGATAAAAACTGGGCGGTTAATCCCGCCATTGACGTTGTGAAAATTGGAGATGCTAATCGCGAGTACCATTGAACCCTCGGAAGGCTCCACTGGAATAATTACTATCTGACTTCCTGTTTTTGACAGTTTTGGATCCGAACTTACATGCCCACTCTCGAGTACAGACGCACCATTGAGAAAAATTTTCGCATTGGGTGTGATGTGCGGAATTCTGAAAGCGAGACTATCGATGAAGGGATCTGTGATAATGGTGAGCAGGTAGGTCGCCACGCCTCTCGCGTCAATGCCAGAATCGCTGCTCGCATACTGATCCCAGAAGGCAGGCACCTTCGCATATCTATCCGACTCACGATTGAGAATTTCCTGGTAATTCTCCGGAGTGACAATCGTATCCCAATAAAACTCCCACTCCCCTGAAAGACTCACGAGCCCTGAGTCACCAAAATCGTATCCGCGTAAGTCAAGAGTTCCAGCTATAGCAATCGGATTGCTAGCGAAAGAACATAGAACCGGACCAAATAACAGAAAAAGAGTGCAGTAAGCGAAAAACCTGCGTGATGTGAACAACTTTTTTACCAACTCCTTTAATCCTAATCTTCACACCTACATAGGTCAACAGCAAGGCTATATACCGAATTTGTACTGAGAGCTTTCAAGCAATTCGCAACGAGTGACAGTTATGACTCATGTGGAACAGATTCCTTTATCACACGACGATCCTATTCTCGCTATTTGTCAAGAGAGTTTCGGCCTATCCTACCCCTTCCCCTGGCAGCGGCTGATTATTGCTTCCGTTTTGGATGCTGTTTCCAGTCAAACAACCAACCCCGAAGATGCCTCTTTCGACCGCGAACCACTCAGAGAGATCGCGGTGCTCCCCACCGGAGCCGGCAAAAGCCTCTGCTGGATGCTGCCGGCCTCCGTGATTGATGGCATTACCGTCGCCGTATTTCCCCTACTCTCGCTTATAGCCGATCAGAAACGCCGCCTGGACGCCGCCGGACTACCTTCACTCACCCTCAAGGGCGGTCTCACACGGGAAAATCGGGAAAAAATCTGGAGAGCCCTCGAGAGCGGAGAAACTCGCATCATTCTGGCTAACCCCGAAATACTCAGCACTGCTCGCGTAGCCCAAAGGCTTAAGGAATTAAAACCCAAGTTCCTCGTGGTAGATGAAACCCACACCGTTAGTCAATGGGGAGAGAGCTTCAGGCCAGCCTGTGCCGGCATGGGATCCCTGGTGAAAGACTGGAACCCCGCGGCGGTATTGGCCCTTACCGCCACCGCGGGGCCTCTCATCCGTAGCCGGATTACTGAACTCCTATTCAACGGGCAGAGCCCCACGACAGCCCTGGCCAACCCCAATCGCCCCGAACTGTATTACGGCGTTGTCCCCGCACTGAGCCGCCATCACATATTGGAGCGCCTAGTCCGAAGCGAACCACGCCCCCTCATTGTCTTCGGCCCCACCCGGTTATCCGTTGTGATGGCAGCCAGAATGCTCCGCGACCGTCTGAAAGACAACCGTATACGCTACTACCACGCGGGACTGTCCCAGGAAGAAAAGACTCGCCTGGAAACCTGGTTTCTTAGCAGCAGCGACGCTGTTCTATGCGCGACATGCGCCTATGGCATGGGAGTGGACAAGAGCGACATTCGCAGCGTTATTCATCTGGCTCCCCCCGACTCGGCAGAGTCCTATCTACAGGAATCCGGCAGGGCTTCACGGGATGGGAAGGGCGCCAATGCCTGGCTTATTTGGACCCCCGACGACGTGAATAAGCAATCGATGCGCACATCCATCGATTCGGCGCGATCTACACCCCCTCAGTCCCGCGCAGAACAGCTCAGCCATGAGCGGCGACGGAGCATCATTAATTATGCCCTCTCCACTACCTGCTGTCGGCGGGCAATGCTTCTTGAAACCCTGGGTATGGAGGCAAGCGATTGCAGCGGCTGCGATGTTTGCGGCGCAAAACCCTGGACAAGTGCCCCTGAAAAGAGGCTAATATGTCAAACAATCAGGTGGAATCAGAGACGGCTTAGCAGGGGCCAGGCCGCCCGGGTGCTCATTGGCCGTCGCTCGGCAGAGATTCGGAGTAAGGGATTTGATACCCTTCGAGGTTTTGGCTGCCTCTCTGACTGGGAACTAGAGGATGCCGAAAGGGCCATCGAAACTCTGCTGAGAAGCGGCAAACTCACATTAGGTCGCTTCGGCCCATGGAAAAAGCTGCTCAGCGTCAATCGGGCAAAGGCATTTCTTAAGAAGAGTCCCTCTTACGCTGTGGATTAGGAGCGGCAAGCTATGAAGAAGTGACATGAAAACCCTATTGCCCC
>Ga0209562_1000538_pt1 | contig 12987 bp, 5 predicted proteins | sample WorMetvacBELIZE2_FD_187399 | JGI IMG/M metagenome (GOLD analysis project Ga0209562, IMG submission 187399) | Marine gutless worms symbiont microbial communities from Max Planck institute for Marine Microbiology, Germany - Olavius vacuus BELIZE.2... | ecosystem: Host-associated > Annelida >...
GAGTGAATGCTCTTTCGCGTGGTATAAAAATCTGGACTGATTTTTCTTTCGTTTTATCACAATCCACACATCTGACAGACAGACGGACGGATGGACGGACGGACGGACGGACAGACAAATCTCATCGTAAGACCGCATTGCATTCCATGCAGTGCGGTAAAAACGGTCGTCGGTAAAACAACCAGTATGTTTACTCCAGAATGCTTCAAATGGATTAGTCCTTAGAAGCACTGGGTATGTGCAAGTGCTGCAACAGTCACTGTAACATCAACAAATACAATATTACAACATTACAACAGAAAACGAGTCACTTTCGTTGGCCAATTTTAAGTGTGGTTCATCGAGATAACCATTGCCATTTATTACAAAACATCAATACCATACACACATAGACTGATGCAGAAAATAACTGCGCCCTTTGACCTCAATGAAGTGCATTTTATTTTGAATATTTCTGGTATGGAGATACATTATGAATTTGTAAAAGACAAATGCACACCTCCTCTGATTGATGTTTTACATACTCTCTTGCCAAATGCAATGAAATCAAGCACTTTGATGCCTCTATGCCAATAACTAGATAAAACACTGGTTTGATGAAGTTACTAAGAAAATAATGGGTGTACTTTGCCCAATCTGTAAACTAGAGAACTTACACTTGCAGTGGAATGCTCTTCTTGACATAGCGTCCAGTCATATTCTTCTACACTGTATGTAATGACTGACATGCTGTCAAATCACTGAAGACTGCCATAAAGTTGACTTGGTACATGTGAGGATGGCAGTACTTGCTGACAGAATCACGCTACAAAATAACGAATTTTACACAACTCGATTATTCATCATTTGTGAAATGCTTGAGTCACTGTACTGTGTGATGACCCAACAAATGTGTTATTAAAATGTTCATCATTTTTACTTCACATTTTGTCCCTTTGATTGATGCAACTCATTAATTTGAAACATGCAAACTAACCAGTTTGTTACTGCACTCTTTTACTCCAGGCTTATCTTTGGCAATCCTATAAACAGCGGTCCCAAATTCTTGTACCATGTTAAACACGGTACTTAGTAGTAGGGTTAGTAGGGTTGGTAGGGTAAGTAGGGTTAGAAGGGTTAGTAGGGTTGATAGGGTTAGTAGGGTTAGGGTTAGGGTTAGTGTCAGGTTTAGCGGAAGGTACAAGAATTTGGGACCGCCGTTTATAGGATTGCTTTATCTTTCTCACAACAGACTAAGTAACTCAAACTGACTACACGGACTCGAAGACTGTCTCGCAGTTTCTATGCTACCAGTGTTCTGTTAGTTTTTATCGTTGTTTTCTGTTCGGTCTGTTAGGTTACGAGCGATAAACAAAACTTGAAAACTGACTACTCATGAGCCTTTCTTTTACAGTACATTATAAATATGATATCGTATACTACGCGCTACACATTATACCTTCACGCTGTCGAATCGAATATGCCGCGAGTTTCCCTGACAACCAAAAATTTAGCCGTTGTAAAACAGCAAAAGTTACAAAACAGTCAATCTACACTATACGATAACGAACGATATTCAGTTCTATTATATGTGACGTCCAACGCTTGCAATGGCGCAACGAAGACAAACTACATTTAACACTAAACTGTATAATTCACAAGGAACACAAACACCAAAGTAAACATAAACAAATCGTTGAGTAACAGACCCGCACAAAAAAATTCACTAAGACTAACGTAACGGTTTGGTTTTAATATGGCTTTTGCATTTGCAGAGACGCATTTCAGTGGGTTTCTTTACTTGTGTGGTAAAACCTTTTACCTTACCATTATTTGCCTTCGGTTTTGTTCAAGTTCTGGAAATTCTTAGGTTCGGTTCGGTGATACCGTACTATCGGTACTTCTGTAGTATCTGCACATCAGGGAGGGTATTTTCTACCCGCCCTGCTCTACACTTCATTTGGCGTTAAGTCACAGCGTAATAGTGCCTAGGTCAGGGTTGTCCAACTGGCGGCCCGCGGGACGGCCCGCGGGGCGAGTTGATCCGGCCCGCGAAGCAAAGTTAGACTTTTTAGCGAACGTGAACTCAAGTTGGGTTGGGTCGACCCCTTCTACCTGAAATTTTGGGTCAATCGGCCCCCGTTAGTGCGAAATCGCCAATTTTGAACCGATAATCGCTCGTAGCGCCTCAGCCGTAACACCTAGGCCTACCTAAATAAGCTCAGTTAACACTAATAGGAAGTCCTCTATGCGCTTTCCAATGAGCTTAAAATGATCATCGTACGTAGCCCCTAAGTTCCCCAAAGGGGGCTCAAAAACGCAAAACGGACTATTTCGGTCTAAAATCGCACTTCGCTTGAAGAAAGTCTGGTAGTGTACAAAGTTTCTTTGTGTGAAAACTGTCGGCGACAAAGTTGTAAGGTTAGCCTATCCGTGCAAAAATTATTGGTGTGGGGCGACCTCTTCTACCTGAAATTTTAGGTCAAACTGACCGCGTTGGAGCGAAATCGCCGATTTTCGATCTATTTTCGCTTGTAGCGCCTCAGCCGTAACATCTAGTGAAAACAAGTTCAATTATCACTACTAGGAAGTCCACTACGCGCTTTCTAATGAGCCAGGGGGCAGGGCCGGATTAACCATTGTGCCGGTTGTACCATCGGAGGGGGCCCTCGCCGCCAGCCCCCCCTCCCCCCGATCAACTGCCAAATTTTTACCACGAACGTTCAGAAACCATAAGTTTCGCGTAGGCTTAAACGTAACGACGACCGAGTCGTCAACTATTTTGGAGAAAAAAGTGCACCTTCAGAGAAAATTCTGGCTACGCGTATGAGAAAACGGCCCCCGCCTTACGTTGGTATAGGGCCCCCGAATGGTTAATCCGGCCCTGCCAAGGTGAACATCGTACGTTCTCCATAGCCCCCAAAGGGTGGCTCAAAAATGCGGTGTCCAAAAATTTGAACAATGATTCAAACTTTCAAACACTGTCAATGATGAAGCAGATGCAACGTCATCTGGAAGACTGTTCCACAGCTCTGGGCCAGCAGAGGCAAATGATCATTCACCAACTGTGAGTGACAAGACACGTGCACGTTGTGCACTGTTCACAGCTTCTATGAATGTATGAACAGCCACTGATCAGTGTGCACCATCACTAATGTAAGATTCACAATAAATGGAAAAGAAAAATGTGAGCACGAAGCAACTAAACCAGGTCCATTTGAAAAATGGCCATTAACATATGTGTAAGTCCGTTTTTTTCAGATTCTGATACAAATTAACAAATAACAATGGTTGTAACCTATTTTTTAATTTTAATGGACAACTTGACCAAAACAAATTACTGTTTAATTTCAATTAAAAAACCAAGCATTACAAATCCATTACGAAGTGTTTTTTTCGTTAATCGGTTTACATCTCTCAAATGGGACACAATAAGTGAGTGTTTTTATCCAGTCTCTTGAACTACAATGATGACATCTCTGCAGAAAGAGACAGTCATTACAGTTGATGTTATATCCAGCTGAACTAGTTAAGAAAGATTCATTCATTTTATAACGTTTATTCCTAGTGATGTGACCTTCTAATGACTCAAATTCTTTTAATCGTTTAATTTTATTTAACGATTAATCTAAACATGCGACTGATTGCTAATATACCCACCCTCAGAATTAACTAACGTACACACGTACATTTCTATTTGTCAAATTTCAACACACCTATGCAATATATCTACGAACATAGAAATCTTTACAGACAGCAAGTCCTGAATTTATCATATACACCATGTCCGGACAAAAAAAAGGTGCCACTATATTTTTTGCCATAACTTTGCCAATTCCTAACCAATCTTCAAAATTCTTTTACCATCGCACTCAGCAGTAAATTTGCAATAAAGAAATAATTAAATATCTTACCATCATTCACCCGCGTCGCTACACTACCTTGTAAAACTGTTGTGCTTAAAAATCGTAAATTACCTTGTAGGTCATATTACAAACGTTTAATGATAATGAACACTGAACAATTACACAATAAAATCATTTGTAGTGTTAATTCGCACATTTTAGCATCAAATTAGTCCACAAGTCTGCATATGGACAATGCATGACTAAAAAGCCAGCCGGCACACAAGTTGACAAAATTAATGATGACGGCAATGATGACGAATCGCTGCTGTGACGACTGCGTGATCCAGGTTGGACCACTCAACACAGCATTATCAAGTAAGCAACAAAAATATTTAATTACCCACCTGCATGCTTGGTACATAGCGATGGAGCATGCCAAAAATTACGAAATCAGATGCAAAATTATCTGAAATATACGAACAAAATGAGTGGCACCTTTTTCCGGGCAATGTAATTTACGATTTTTAGGTAGGATATTTATTTACTCCTTTATTGCAAACATTCTGCAGAGTGTGATGGTAAAAGGATTTGGAAAATCGGTTAGCATTTCGCAGAGTTACAGGCACAAATAAAGTGGCACCTTTTTCCTGCACTTGCTTCACACCAGGTTTTTATAATATGCCAACAGGATCAAATATTACAAAATCAAGTAAGAAAATGCAAGTCGATAACATTTCCTATATCAGGCCATCTTCATCAACTGTCAACAGTCATAAGAAATCCACGCGATGTTTTGATCACCTTCCTGTTCCTTCCCAACAGATTATCATCACGAGACGCAACTCTGTTCCTGAATTCTGCAAAACGACAAAAATCAAACAAGAGTAGCAACACGTACAAAAATTCAGAAAAACAAGAATAAAATACAATTCATGCATCATTCATTTGGGACAGTCATCCAGCAACTGTGATTCAGTCATACAAGGGTGACAGAGAAGATCAGCGGCAAAAAGCGTTTCCTTTCAAGATTTCCCATGCCTTGAAAAATTGAAAAAAAAACATACTTCCAGTCTTTTCAAGGACCCAAGAAATCACATATAATATCACTTTCTATACAATGAAACACAACACTTAACATATGTTGACATTTGTACAAAAGGGCAATGCAATACTTAAGTGTCAAATTAAATGTACATTCTTGTGAATGGAAGAGTATGCACCTCAACGGCCGAGTCTATATGTACCCGGCATTGTGGAGCGGACCGGTGGCAGCCTATTTTCACAGTTTAACAGCTTTAACAAATCATTATAACTTCCCTTATTAACAGACTGGCAGAAGACCCTGCATACTGTCACCACAACAGTGTAAACTGGCTAACAATAGAAACTATGAAGCAGCCTCCAGTTAGTCAGTAAGTGTAACATTATCACAGTGAGTGGGCACATTCTCACATAACTATGAGACAACCTTGGATCAAACAAAGAAAATGATGCACGACATGACACGACATGTAACCAACTATCAAAGTACGCACTGTTGGACATTTCAGTGACACGGCAATGTGAACAGATTAATAAAAGCTTACAATGCTTATTAAATACAGAATTACGTGTCCAACGCACCATCATGCTTCACCGTTGATTGTGGTGTTTTCATCTTGTGTTTTGTACTGCCAGCGATAAGTGTTTCCCTGTGAACTGGAGTCTTCGCAAGACCTCTTGTATCTTCTCTAATGTGTCTGCTGTGTGACGAAGAATTAATCCATCTCAATTTCTTTTCCATCTTTTGTTTCAAGGCACTGTTATTCAGACTTTTTTGGAAAGCCGACCTGTCGACATCTTTGCTGTTGGACCAATGTGGTTCACTTCTTGAACCTGCACTGCAGCTCCTCTTACGTGGTGCAGATTTGTGTCCGTGAGATGAAGGCTGCCTGCCATTAACATTATCCCGATACCTACCATCAGTGACATCTGTGGACGAATGACGTTTGTGCTTAGAGCCATAGCTATCTTTCTGATAAGAATTCTGATCAGCGGCAATATGCGAACTGCTATTATTTCTGCTGTCTTTGCCTTCACTTCTGTCAAAAATCACGACCCGATGGCTGCTGTGTAAGGAGATATTTACTTTGCCTTCCACAGCAAGTGAACTGCAACCTGAGCGACCATTTGACAGCTGAGCTTTCACACAATCACTCTGCACGTTTTTCTTACGTCGCACGTCTTCACGTACACGCTGTCGCTGTCTTGGCAAAGGCAGATCTGCATTATGCTCTCTAGTGTCTGACAATACACAAATGACACCAATATTAAACCTAATTATAAATATTATGTCACAAAACAATAAATTCAAAATCTGTGCACAATTTAAAATCCGGGCACAATCTTATGTACCAACTGCACAATATATAACTATCTGAAAGAAGAAAAATGTGCCGTTACCAGTGTTAGAGTGATCCCGGTTCTTGCGACGAGGCGTAGATGGACACGTAGCTGCACTGTAAATATCGTATCTTGCAATAAGAGGCAGTGTTGGCAAGCTGAAGCTATCCATTCGGTCTTCGTCACATTCCTAGTAATAAAAGAAATCTAATAATTAAGACATTCAAGTGATGATGGCTGCTTCAAAATATTTCTAGTTACGCATTTGGATTCCTTAAGCACATGTTAAAAGCAAGAAATGACTGAATGAATGAATGAAAGTGAATGAAAGTGCATTGATTTCAAGTGCATTCGAAAAACGACTAAGAGCCGGCTTAGGCTAACACACCATGCAAACAAATCCAGCCGCTGAGCAAAATAAGAACATTAAATGGTCCCAGAGTCCATGGAACCAGTCCGGTACATCAGTTTGCCTGCCGCAGCAGTGTTACCATCAAGTCAATGAGTCTCTCACTGTTTGGGCACATGGCTTGCATAGATGGGACGTCAGATGCTAACCAAATACTCTACGAGTCCACACCGGAGTTTTGGAGAAGACCTCTGGTTGACCGTGCTCCACCTGACCCAAGAATATCACTGATGACCTGACCTTCTCTGACACGGAGCTGCCGGAGACAAGAGATGGAGCTCAGAATTGATCTTTCTGGACGCTGCTGGCTTCATACAGCAGGGATGCGGAGTCATTGTTTTTTTGTGAGACCCTGACTTCAACTAACTCCAGGGTTAAAAAATTTAGGACTCGCAACTCCGATTCCAGCCATAAAAAAACCTGGACTCCCGACTCCGAGCCCAAAATCAGACTCCGACTACAGGACTTAATTGTGTGACATAATGATTTTGTACCTGAGGATGAGCTGAGATAAATTTTGAATTCTTCTAATAAAAGGTGCACAATTGTGTACAAACAGAGTTTAAGTTGTAAAATAAATTGCACAAAAGTCACATAAACTGCAATAAAATTACACATAAGTCCAGTTAAAACACAAACAGGGCTCAGAGTCGGTATCTCCTTCAAAAGAGATACCCAGACTCCAGCTCTGGGCCAAAACCCAGACTCTGGGGGACTCCGACTCCATAACCCTTTCATACAGTGCTACACACTAATAGTGATGCATATTGATATTGGATGCACAGCTTAATCACTTTGTTATTTTAGACACTTCACCTACTTATTTACTTACTAGCTGGCTGGCTAGCTAATGTCTTTATTAATGTGCTCATAAAAATTTATGACTCGTTTACTTCCTTAAGACTGCCCTTCATGCCAATGAGATGTATATCAATGCACCCAGTATGGATATGCAACAAGTCCCAAAACACAATCTTACTACAATACTGCGTTCGACATCATCAATGCAAAATCAAAGTGCTAACAGCTTAAACAAATGTCAATGATATTTTACATACGTGACCAAAGTGTCCGCTGGCTCCACAGTTGTAACAGAACTTCCGTTCCACTTTTAATGGCTTGGACGTCACAATTTTTCCAGGCATTGTCTACAACAGTAATATTGCTCCGTGTATTAAATACATACAGATCACCATAAAAAAGCTACGAGTACAGAAATATTACCATCAAAACTGCTGTGCACTTTCCTGTTTGAGAACTACAATGAGTTAATGTTCAATGATATTTCTTCAGAAGCATGGGAGAAATGTTGTCCAGATCCTCTCCTGGCACCAACAATGACTCATGTGTGACAGCTGGAATAAAACCTACATCTGCCTTGTGCAAGTTCATCACCCGACACAATCAGCTGTGGCTGCTTCCATACCGACGACAATATCATGACGTTTGAAATCATTTTGAGAGATCACAGAGTAGAGGACGACACGGTAATGGCAACCGCGGTTACCGCAGTAATAACCGCGGTAATAACTGCGGGGATGGGGACAGATCAAGAAAACAGAGTGGTAATACGGCGGTAATGGGTTTCAGAATCATCGGTAACACTGCGGGAATTAAACTCGTACACGCCACAGACGTGGCCACAGGCGAGGCCCTCCCTAATAAAACAGCATCAAGCAGCTCTAAAGTTATAGACCGAGACCCGAGAAGTTGAGACGTCACTGAGTCAATGACACGATTGGACCGCTCGACCTATTGACACCTGAGCACCACTGAAAGCTGTAAATGTAGGCACTTCATTAGGGCTACGCAGCAAATGCTGTACATTGTCGTGGTTTTTATATATACTTTATTTCACCACAGAGATGGTAGCAAATAAAACACAAATACACAATTACACAAATTAAAAGAGAAAAGAAAAACATATAGTACACACATAATTACACAAATTACAAAAGAAAGAAGCTAAAATATGCAATGCCAAATAAAATCATAATCACATTACACTAGGCTACCTTTAAACTGATCCAATACTAAATTCTTTATTGCAGATGGTGATAAACAACGCACATGTGTCACGTCTAAGTCAAGTGACTGATAACACTCCATTAATTCAGTACCTCCAAACCAGTCAAATATAGTACGTACAACGCCATTATTGCTCCTAGCACAGTTTCTCAAAAATTTCAGTTTGCGAACAGCAATGTCAGTAGGAAGTGGTAGGCAATTAGTATAGGCATATACAAATTTCACTGCATCACCTGACACACCATATATTTTGTACATTATCATTTTCCATGCACTATCAATTCTATTACATTCAGACTTTGACAAGTTAACAGCAACAATGTTATATAGCAATACAGGCTTACAAAATGCATCAGTCAGTTGCTGCATAGTTGGCTCAGACAGATACGATGACCGACGATAAATACTGTTAAAGGCTTTAAAGCACTGTCGTCGCCTTGTACTACTGTCTGTACGCCATACCCTACCAGCTTTGATAACTGTACCCAGATATGTAACAGTTTCAACATAGGCAACTGGTACGCCATTGATAGTGACATTACTGCATTTAGAGTTATAATTCTTACCAATACGCAGGACATGACACTTAGAAGGATTAAATTTTAAATCTAACAAGAGCATTTCATCATCACACAAGCTAAGCATTAGCTGTAGTTTAGATACAGAACTGGTGAGTAATACAATGTCATCAGCGTAAAACAAACAACAAATACTTGTATCACCAATACGACAACCAAGATTTGCATTGATAAGTTTGAGTATCAGATCATTGACATAGACAGCAAATAGAACAGGGGATAACACTCCACCTTGTCGGACACCACACAACAGAGAGAAGCAACTGGACAAGCAAGAGTTCCATCTAACAATGGCAGCACAATTACTATACCAATGAATCAAAATACGCATAAATGACAGTGGAGTACGTCTTTTCATCAATTTTAAATATAGTGCATAATGATTGACTTTGTCAAAAGCCTTACTGACATCTAGTGAACAAATGTTTACATCCGATCCTCTGGCAGTAAAATAGTCAACAACCTTACGCATGCAAAAAATAGCATGACTGCAGCTCTGCTGCTTCTTAAATCCAAATTGCAGATCATGTGAATACAAGTAGTCTCCATATAAATCAAGCAAACACATTTCAAATACCTTAGAAATTACAGGTGACAAAGTTATCCCTCTGTAGTTAGTACTATCTGTCAGGTCACCAGCTTTGTTCTTAGGAACAGGAACAATTATGCCATTACAAAATAGCTCAGGCACTCTGCCATACATTAACATTTTATTAAACAAAATACAAAGCAAGATCGTTATCCGATGGTGAGCATATTTCAGGTGCTCAGCTGTTACTGAGTCAATGCCAGCAGCCTTACCACATTTCAGCTTGCTAATATTATTCATAACCAGGTCAACCGTAATCACACTATCAGTATTGCTGGGCTTGTAATTAGCATAACTGATATCAAAATCGTGCTTAAGTGAGTCAAACCGATCTCTGCAATTAGGTTTACATGCCTGTTCAAAGTTATTAGCAAACAACTCTGCAATTGATCTACCATCAGATAATCCGTCTACACATTCACTCACTGCTGCTTTACTACCAAATTTACCATGCCATGATTTCCAGAATGATTCAGGGTCTTTATTCAGTAGACATTCATGTAATTCATTAGAGACATCTAAGTGATCATTTCTACGCTTATTTCTTATAGCCCTTTTGTACTCAGCCTTTGTGGTGCGTTTTTCATGATAAACTGGACCAGAACGAGGGCGCCCACATTCCAGCCACAGACGATGAGCATACACAGATCTGGACTTTATGTCTTTTAATTCATCATCCCAATAGTATTTAAAGAAGCAAGCCTTCACTTTTGGGACATGTAAATATGCTGCAGTATTTAACACTGTAAGAATCTTATCATATGCAGTATCGATATCAGTGTCTAAGCACACATGGCTTGACAGTACATTGGTAGCCTCATGGTATGAAACAATATCAGCCTTATCCCACCTCAAACTAGTTACAGTACGATTACCATTATTATTAACCTGAGATGTGAGCTTAGTAGTTACACTATTCATATTACTAAACTCAATCCATACAGGACAGTGATCAGAAAGATTTGATCCAGATTCAATTATCTCAGCATTAGTGACCCTGTCAAAGAGGTACCGTGAGACAACAAAATGATCTATCCATGAACTACAGCCACGTGACTCATGACAATATGTGTACCTTGCATTATCGCCAAACTTGCTGTCACATATACACAAATCATTATCGACAACAAAGCTGTCAAAATCTTGAAAACAGGATTTACCACCAGCAAATTCAAAATTGAAGTCACCACCAAGCACAACAGACGTATCAGCAGTAAAACTAACATTAGCTTCAATCTGACCACATATGTCAGACACAATATCACCTCGGTTATAAACAGAACTATCAGGCAAGTATACATTAATAACATAAACATTACCAATCTTGACAATTATCAGTCTATCAACATTAGTAATGAGAGTAGTACAACACGCCAGTGCTTTATTGACAAGGATTGCAACACCTCCAAAGGGTCTTCCACGAAAGACCCCACTAGTTAGTTTCTTTTCCATAGCAGAATTAGCAAAATAAAGAAAGTCATTATGAATATTATTTAACACATGAATATTGTCAGGAAAAAGCCAATGTTCTTGTATAAGAATTACATCTGAAACAGAACACATGTCAGTCAGACAACCTTTACCCATATTAAAACCATGCATATTGTAACTACATAATCGCAATGAGTTAACAGCCATCATGAGTTATTTACATTTGCTGCATTTTGTACATTACGGGGAGCATAAAATACCCAATCTCGCAATTCGCAGCCTTCTGGCCATGTTGCCTCATCATAGAAAAGTTTAGCACACCTTGCATCACATGATACATGGAAAGCATTCGTTTTGAACTTGCGTCCGTCTTTAGGAACAACCTGTGTGCACTTTGCTTCGATGCCAGCCTTCCCCAGCCAACCAGCCAGGTCCTCAGCAGTAGTCTCCGTGGATAGTCGACTCACAAAAGCATGCAGGCGACGAGGTACACCTTTAGGACCACTGTCGGTGGTATCACCACATCTACCCCTCAGTACACGATGTTGCTGTGGTTGTTGTCGACTGACAGGTCGTCACACAGTAACTGAAGACGTGTCCGCTTGCTTCACAGTATTGGCTGTCACTACCGCATACTTCATCTGCGCACTCCCAGCTACCGGCAGAACATGATCACCAGCAGCGCTAGGGGACGTATTGCCCATCATTGCTGCCCAGCTCTTGTCATTGAGATCACCCAATGGGGGCCACTCATCCAACGCCTTATCCGCAGTTTCCAACAAAGTACGTGTGTGTCCAGCAACAGTAGTTTCCAATCTAGCAAGTCTCTTGGCAAGTAAACAAAGATCCAGATCTTCAGCTTTGACGACTGGAATCCTGTCATATGTTGCTGCAACAAAAGTTGGCAGTTGTGCTAGCATCATCATTTCGTCAGCTTTGACAATAAGTTTGAACAGGTCTTGTGTCTCTAACGTTGCCCGGTTATCGCCACTGCTATGAGTCACCAGTCTAGGTAATTCTCCCACGGTATGTTTGGCACGCTCTGCAGGCGTGGCATCGGCCATGTCCGGAGCAACAATTTTTACCATTTCACCTCGCAACAACTCTTTCGCCGCTCGAATGTCTCCAACAGAATAAAAATCATTAATAATTCTCTTCAACTGGTCAACCGGCACACTGCCGAACTTATTAAAAGCAAAAAATAAAAGTTCCGACACAATCATTTTGTTTACCATAGAATTTTTTTCACGTTCGCTTAAAACTGGGAAAAGGAATCTTTAGCACTGAGTGTCCAGTTTTCGAACCAAAGAGTCATTTTATGTAGAAATAGAGGAGTCCACATAGAAATACTTTTAAAATGCAGTTGAAATGTTGTAGCGTTGTCGCCGAGGACCGAGACATCTCGTCCGCCACTGCATTCGCAGATTTCAGCAACTAATTCAACGCTCGCAGGTGAACTACATTTGTATACTGTATACTGTTACTTTGATGCTATCAAGGCACGCAGATCGGCAAAAAAATTCAACATGTTTTTCAGACGATATCAGTTGTACTGTAAAATTTAGCAGGCGTACGTTCACACAACTAGGTCAACTCAGCCTTGCATCCCTCCGGGGTCGCTAAATCGAGTACCAGCTGCGGCTGGGGTAAAGGCGGGAATGTCACCTCTGCCGGGTGGCAGGTAACACTGTGTGATCCCATATGGCATGTGAGTTCCCGTAGCGGTGATGGCAGGTCTGCCTG
>Ga0209562_1000539_pt1 | contig 12981 bp, 6 predicted proteins | sample WorMetvacBELIZE2_FD_187399 | JGI IMG/M metagenome (GOLD analysis project Ga0209562, IMG submission 187399) | Marine gutless worms symbiont microbial communities from Max Planck institute for Marine Microbiology, Germany - Olavius vacuus BELIZE.2... | ecosystem: Host-associated > Annelida >...
AGGTCCAAAATCGCTATATTTTGCTACCCCTCTTCGGTTTAACCTCCCGCCGAGGGGTTCCCTTGGGACGATCTCCGTAAAATTTTTACACAAAGGTCAGGGATGGCCAAGGTACCAAATGGCGTAAAAACATTGCCGAAAATTTCAATCGCCTGAGTAGGGTGCACGAACGTTACAGACGACAGACGACAGACAGACAGACGGACGGACGACGACATATAGCGAACCTGAACTTGAGTTCACGTTCGCTAAAAACTCCTTGTCAGGAAGTAGACCAGAGTCGTTCTTAACAGTTCTGGTACATGCAGATGGTAGATGTCCAAAACAAGGTTATTTCCTTAATTCACAAAATGATGTCATTCTCAAACTATAATTTACATGTCTTGTAACTGCATATAAATTACAAATTTCTGACAATGCACACAATGAATCATGTTATTTAAAATAATTCTAAACTGAACAGAAAGCTGATTTTAAAAACACCACCTTAATTGTGTCAGTCTACCAACATCAGCATAGTCAATCGCACTGCATTAGACCCAATACACAAAGTCAAGCAACACCACTGATTAGATGCCATTTCTCACACTAACATGTTCAACTGCAGCATTCGTTCCAGTAACAAGATGAAGTGCAAGTGCAAATGCTGTGTTCTACTGGGCTCATAAAGTCACAATCACCATATCTGAATACTGGTGGTTATGGTTCTAAAAGTGTCTTATAATCCAATCATCAATTACTCCAGAGGCTTAGTGCAGTTGATTACATCCAGTTTCCAGTCTGTCATCGGCCACAGTTAGACACTTCACTAATCTAAAATACCTGTGTATCATTGTGACTATGGTTCTAATTATTATTAAGCACACACTGCTTATTCATATTTCTAAACAACAAAGGCAGTGCACCTGCTACCATCAAACTTCGTCATGTCAGACACAACTGGGTCCAGTCGTAATTGGTAGAAATGCTCAACGTCTCTTCATGAGTTCTGTAGGTTCTGATCTGATTCAAACTTGTACACATGGAGATCTCAGGTTCACGAAAACACAATGAAAGGCAGAAATATGGCATGACCACCAAAACATAAATGAAATGGCACAGTTGTACTGGATATACTCCATGGTCCATGAACATATGGCAATTTAGTTCTGACAGTAACTCTACCAAATCTGAACCGATACAAGTGACTTTTGCACCATTTTAATTGCAAAAAAATTGATGTACTCATGGTAAGAAACACTGTGACAAATTTCCAATTCGAACACTGCCTAACTTCGCAGATTCCAAATACACTGAATTTTCATCAATTTTCAGCTGTTTTGAATTTGCATGTTCAAACATCAGCATGGCCATTGCTGAGTTAAAGCTGGTTCTCAGTAAATCATTAATGCACTGCTACCAGTATATGCATGTAATGTATAGCAAAAAAACTTTTTTTTTAATTTTCACTGAAATGCACAACTTTAAGACAAAAATTTCATTCTAAGCCATTTTTAAAGTAATTGCCTTCTGCACCATCACATCACTGATAACATGCTGCTATAGAGCATGCCACAAATTCACCAGAAACTTAACAGCTGGAAGAGTTATTACGAGTATGTTGTGAATTCAATACCCCATTAAAACAGTGCAAAGCGTTCAAATCACTTGAGATTTTGCTACAGTTAACACTCAAAATAAAGTCATAAATTGTTTCAAGACCACAGCATAAAGAACATGTCTGCTAACAATATACCAGCAGCAGCAGATGTACAAACACGGTGAAATTGTGATTACGAGCAGCATGCATTATTATTGATGTGCTAAGCATTCAGTAAGTAAATTCGACATACAGTACAACCACTCAGGACTCATCCACAACTTCAACATATGTGCCCAGGCAATCAAATTACACTTGACCAAAGCAATCTGTGTTGCTTTCTGCATTACGTCAGCATACAAAATGAAAACCTATTATTCACTTAAACTCTGTGTAGTGTGGTGCAAAAATTCACAAACACTTTCACCATTTAAGGGTACGTAATTAGTGGGGGAAGGATACAATGACATATTTAATATCATTTTGCTCATGTCCACTTCTGGTGGGTACAGTGGGTATAATAGTACATGTCACCAACGGCTCATAAAAATAGTCGTATATGTCGCAAAAATGTCACTCTTTGGATGTGTACTTGAATTTTCTCACCCTTAGGAGGATTAGAACTTATCTTTTAAATGCAAGAATGACATAACATCAACCGGCACTGTGCAAATTAACCATTTTCATTTAAACAATAAAAAGATAATATACTGAACTGTTTCACTCAGGTTCACAGCAGGTCTGAAGAGTGCACACAAATGCTGCACAGACAACTCTAAAAGAAGACTTAACTTTCATCCTTTTCACAATGTTTACATACATGCATCATGCAGCTAGTTGCATGTTATCTCTTTATTACTATGACTCAAATCTCTCAAACATAAATGCAACCATTTGTGGGAGAAATTAGACTAAGAACAGAACAAACTATCCCTGTTAAACAAAACAGCACAAAACTTCCTGGCAAACATCGTTAGACTACCGGTACTGTGAAATGAATGCATTCAGACCAGCGCAGTCAATCAGTCAAAGATGACGATGGCTTACGCAGTGCTTTGCCTCACTTTTGTATCACGTCCGATGTAAGTATGATCATTATCAGCACTTCTTTGCAATGGCGGGAGATGAACACGTTGGCCGTGCAGTACCTCTGTTGTGCTCGCGCACGAGAGACACGCCTGCTACGTACGTAGTCTCTCACGGTTGCACAGATGCCGACATGACTGCAGCAGCAACGACGATGTCACAGTGATTAAGTTCCGTTGCTCGCGCTGCGTTTCCCTCGCGGTCGTGCAGGCAGTGCGCCCTCCCACCTCTCGTGAGTTGACCGCAACAGCTATGACATCCGTAGTGACTCCGTGTGTGTGTGTAGTTGTCGTTCAAGACTGTAGGCGGCTGTACTCGGCCAACAGCTGCGATTTGCGCACCACGTCCCACGATCGTGCAGCATAGTGAAACCTGGTTAAGCCAATCATACTATACACTACAAAAAGGAGAAGTATAAATATTTAGAAAGGTTTTGCATAGATCAAGGTCATAGCATGGAACAGAGTCCCCTTTGTGGTGCTTTGAGCTTGCAAGGTAAACTCTACTGAAGCTAACACAATCCCATGTGGGAAAAATGGGTAAGTCTGGCAGCTGGCAGCTTTAACTCACTAGGTATGCCAGCAGTACTGATAACAAGGCCTACTGTTATGCAGGAATTGCCGTTTTCCAGCAGTGGCCACAAGCATGAGCATCATCACTGCTCACGGTGTCCAACAATGGAGGGTGGCCAAACTCAGTTGGAATGGATGGCTGGTTAAAGACAAGATTATACCATCAGCTGTCACCAATCTTGGTAAGGTATAATGTAAGATAATGCAAAGTGCTCCACCTGCAGCATGCTTATCTCCCTTCTAATGACTGTTACTCAATGAAAATATACATAAGCCTATAACAGCCTAGTGAAGGAACTCAAGCATTCGTTTCTACCAATAATGCAGTTGTTATTTTAAATCTCCATTTATTACAAATCACCTAGTATTTTCCTCATTCAGATGCAGATTTCTCAGATCTTCATCAACTACCTTGTACCATGTCTTCTTTGGTGATCCTCCAAGTTTAACCCCTCCATTTCGTAATCCACATTACCTCTTCATCTAATCATGCCCACTGTTTTAGATGACCACACCACTCTTTGCCTTTTATACTACAGCACAGTGCTTCTTATACCCTATGATATAACAGCTACAAAATACGAGCGATGACAATACAAAATAAGAATAAACATAATCATAATTTCTATCACTTTTTCTCTTATCTATGTCTTAAAAATTTACTTGCTTTGCATCCCAAAATGTTTTTAGCACATGTTTTTAGCACCCTATCAGAGAAGTCAGCAGCAAACATGAACAGCACTGACCATGTCCTCTCAGAGAGGTTATGCTGAGTCAATGCATGACGTGGCATTGCAAGCAAGCAGTGCGTCAAGTCTTTCACATGCTTCGTGAAATCTCTGCGACCGCTGTAACCACTCATCACCTCTTCCATGCCACCTGATGACATAAATAGGCATCATCAACATGATGCAGTAACACAATGTGTCATTTATTAAATAACAAACGTAATTATTTCAAAGACACACAAAAAGTCAACACCATTAAACTGTTCTTTCTAAAAAAAATTCTTTACAATACGGAAACAAGTATAAAAATTCGACAGATAACCAGTGATAGCTGTGAAAACAACAAGAACACTGTCCAATAAGGTAATTTCTGCACTGATCAACAGATAACAAATGCCTAAACTATTAGACCATCATTTGGAACATTGAGGGACTGAGCTTGTATAACACTAGCCTAATCTGGAATGGTGGTGAAGTGTCTAGTGACTGAGATTTCACAGTTCACAGCTGTTGTACTTTCATGTAATGACTCTGGGCAAGTTGTTCACACACATGTACCTCTGTCACCAAGCAGTATAATTAGGAGATGGCAACAAGGATTGCTCTTCAGCTGACAGGTAATTACTGGCCTGACAGAAAGTTATCCCAGCCAACTGCCGGCTTTATGATCTGGTCACCTATTGGCAGACTGTCCACAGACTGTTCATATCAAGTACAGGACTACTTCTATCTACTAATAACTTTCATGCAATCAATCAATCAATCAATCAATCATGAGTTTAATAACAGGTTGACAAACCGCAATCATACAATAGAGATATACAATGGTAAAACAAACTGTGAAAGTAATCATAGATGTGAAGACAGCCTGTAGCCTACTGATCTACCTGACTTAGAGTTTTGTCCATCAGCCATGTCAGATGGTCTCGTGCTAGGCAGAAGAAACAAATTAACGCAGTCCTCAGTCAGTTTGACAGCACGAGGCTCACGTACAGCACTGATTGATGACATCAGGCCTGACGACAGAACACATCGCAGCAGCAAGTGTTAAATAAACTGACAAATGACAATATGAATCGACAGTCAGTCATGAAGCACCGATCAAAGACACAAACAGAAGACCCGCATAATCAAGTGGGCGGGTTCGAGGTCTCATGCAGAAAAACAAAAAGAAAGTGAAACAGTATGGTCTATGATTGTTCTTGACACAAGTGTGTCGTATTTTGTAGTTAAACCAAAAAATATTTTAAAAATTAAATCTCCACAGAATTATGTTGCAGAGGACACTACATTGGTCTGATGATAATAAGCCTATCCGTTATGTAAGCTCTCGCAATCAAATCCCATCGACACAGACAGTTGCTATCACTGTTACAATCTCTGTAATAAACAGCTTTAACCACGAGCTGTACACTCAGTTACTGTAACTGAATTGGCTCAAATAACTCAGCCATTTACCTACATGGTTTTGTGTAATAGCTTGGGCTCACAGGCAATGGTTCACCAACAGTACTGGCACAAGCCAGTGGCCAAAAGGTGTTGCTTGAGCTTTACCAAACAAACTAGTAAACTTCTGCAGCAGTCACGGGTAAGGATGTTAATTCCCACGAATGAAAATTCCCGGTTTGGGATTGGGAATTCCAGGACCCATTCAATAGCAGACTAGTAATGGCCTAACTCCGTTGAGTACTTCATAAACTTCGCATCTATGCTATCTATAACCCGCACGTGCACGCATAAACAATCTATAAAGCTGCTGTATAAAGTTATGTTCACGTTCAGTTTTGATTATAAAAGAATTTTAGTGTTGCTAAAATAAAAGGATTTGCAATAATTGTGTTTCAGTGAGCACATCGTCCTATTGTGCTTCTATGTGTTTACATTTCGTGACCTAGGCAGTAAGTAAGTAAACAACAAGCATCGTCCATAGCCCTGATGCACTTGAATTTCAAGACTCGTTCTGGGAGTTAATATTCCCACTTTCGGGCATGAAACAACCCTAGTCACAGGTATGATAAGAGCCTCATACACATTACAGTCAGTAATAAGTTACTATCACACATCATTACTGTATAATGTAGTTTGTGTAACAGCTGGTAACTAACCGGTATACTTCAACTTTGATTGATTCATCAACTGACGCAGTGACTTTTTCATGTAAGAGACGTACTCTGGTCTGAAGTGAGTCATTTCAGCATGGTTCACAACAAATGCTGGTACATAAATCATCACAAAAATATCAGTACATCATAAATAATAACAAAATACACTTGTTATGCATTCAATACAGTACATTCCCATCAGTAATTGAGCATTCATAGTTACGGGCAACATGGAATAAACAAGCCTTCAGATAATTTTTGAAAGCAGTGGTCAAATGCATCCATTCAGTCAAAAGCTGACTCCATTCCACAACAGAACACAACCGTCATCGATCTTCGGTCTTGCTCGTTGCATGACTAGGTCACAGCTGCTGGATAATCACTGGGAACGGATGTCACAAGTGACTGGTGTTATCAGATCTGTGAGAGGGTCACGAGACTCACCACTGCACAACTCGGTATTGGATCCACTTGGAATTATTTCTGGACTACACTAAGGACCGTCACATTTGTACATGCCGACACTTTTCAAAGCTAACAGTCAATGACCATGTCATCGTACATTAATAACACCACATATACCTCAACAATTTTTGACATGCTCGATCGTGTACTTCCAATAACGGACACAGCAACATAATATGTAGCCTTACATGACACGCAACAGAAAAAAACACTCCATCTCTTCTGCTCCATCAGCAGACGACAACTACCAACATGAACACTTGTCCTGCTGATACTATTATGTGCAAGTATCATAGACCCCTTAAAATAAGGGGTCTATGGCAAGTATGGACAGTGGACAATGTACCTATGTGTGGAAAGTAGTCCATAGTCTCATCTGAGCCAGACACGACACCGTTCGGTCCACTCTGTGCTCCAGTTCCAGGAGTTGACGGTTTCATCATCTCAGCCAGTTGCAGAAACCTGTATTATCGATACAATTATAAAGCTTATAAGATGACACGTTTCTTTATAAATCAGAACAAATTGCTTCAACAAGTAACAAACCATCAGAGTCAGAGAGTTGACTGAGTAAGGTTTAACGTCCCACCAAGCACATTATAGGTCATATCGGGAAAGGGTTTTTACGGGTCAAATGACCCAACCAACAGTGTCAATGCACTGAAGGAACACACAAAACTAAACTAAACCAAATAGAACAAAACACCAGAATCCACCTCAACTAAAAAAACAGATAACACAAATCAAACACAACAAACTAAACCCAGGTTTGGTCGCTTCCTACGACCTCCGGCCTGGAAATGGAGTGGGGCTATTCTGGTAGAAAGGGAAGGGATGGACGAAAGAAGAAAAAAGGTAAAGCCAATGAAAGAAATGGAAAAGTAAAAAGGGCAAAAAAATGAGGAAGTAAATGGACAAGGGGGAAAAGACGGGTGCCCAGGTCCCACATGGGGGAAAGAGTCAGAGGGACTGTAAATCAAAAAGAAGCACAGTGGCTGATTTACCTGATGAGTGAAACGTCGATGAACCAGTCAATGACGACTATGACGACATTGCAAACTGTCATCATGAACGATGCTATCTGCAGCGACTACAATATTAGTGCACACTGCAAGAAATTAACTTCTGACATTTCCACAATTATACTTTACACTACACTAGTACACTAAGCGAATAGCCTACAATGCACATCTTCTACATCATTCTTGTGAAAACTGTGCATGTTTAACATGGACTACATTTCTTTGCAATGGAAACAGGTAGCTGAGTACCTGTTTTAATATCAGCTGGATAGAATTTGAAATTACTAGAAACTACATTTATCACATAAAGGTGCTTTTGTTATTAAACATCTGCAGATGAAATATAAACAGTCCACCTGTAGTTCGGCTGAGTTGTCAAGGCCGGCATGGTCCATCGGTGATGAAGTCATTGGTGCTGATGACTTCTTGTCCTGATGAATGAGATTGTCTAGTACTGAAGCACTCAGCAGTGGCTGATAACAACAGTCCACAAAACTAACTTGTCAACAGCACACTAGACAGACACTGTCAAACAAGACTGGCACATTTTCCACAGTAAGTATTCTACTAAATTTTGAATATGCGATTAACAATACGACCATAAACAAATAAATCAGTGTATAAACATTTTTAGTATGGCATCATGCAGAAAAGACGCGGTGAGTGTGCGAGTAGCTTCTTAACAGCATATCAGCACGATATAAACAGCCATTCAGTATTACAGAGATGTTATATAAATGTGATGGATGTTAACAAGAAAGATATAAGGGTGGTTCTCATTTCTTGCACATTCATTTCTACTGCAAAATGATCAACACAGGCAACATTGATAACCAAAATAATGTGACACTGAGTGACACACACCTGTGAATCAAGCAATATGGTACGTTCAGCAGTGACATAGACATCTATCCCACTTGTCTGATGCACACCGTCGTACGCTTTTGTACCACCGATATCGAACACATGCATCCTGCCAAAAACCAACAATGAAATGATGCTATTAACATAATTTAGTCAATGCAACTATCCAGTAATAACATAACTTCAATATTAATTCATACTGGTGAACTTTATACACGTACAGTAATTACTCAAAAAGTGCTGATTGGAATAATGCAGGAGCATTTTGCGCAGTCAAGACGAAGATAGATAGATAGAGTAAGGTTTAACGTTCCACCAAACACTTTATAGGTCATATCGGTGAGGGTTTTTTATGGGTCAAATGACCCAACCAAAAGTGTCATAGCACTGAAAGAAGATAGATCCAAAGGATTAGGCTTCAATCACATCAGGCCCACTCCAGTGTGTTCACAATAATACAACTATGCAGTATGAAACAAAAACACACAAAATACACACAGATAAATGCAAATAAATCTATGCACAGTGAAATGGGCCCAGTGTGACAAAACCCAATCCAGAGAACTGTAAGAACTGCTCATCTAAGTGTGCTTATGACTGAGCACAGCTTCAATACACAATATAAGACAGAACAGTTCTCATAATCTCCCCTCTTACCTCCAGACAAATATCATAGCTCAGATGTTGTCTATCGGAAGGTAGGGGTGTGATGACAAAGAAAACTTTAGAAAGGATATTAACACAGAGATCTCTACTTCTAATACATGCAGTAGAACTATACACCATAACTCAATTTTTTGTATAAGTAGGTCCCACCCGTACTTGGTTATGGTTATTTTTCTTTGTAGCAAGACAACTACATACTTTGCTAGGTCATCTCCAGCAAGTGCAGACATAACTGTGGACTTTCCAACACCTTGTGTGCCAAGCACGCCGACCACAAGGAAATCATGCTGATCCTGAAGCATCTGAAAGTTCAAAGCTAATTCTCACTGTCCGTGGTTATGTGATAAGCACATTTCTACAGATGTTACCACTGTCCTTGTGCAAAGTATTTATAATTTTCATGTATAAAACAGATTCTTCTACTCAGCACTCTCTAAATGATTTTAATTTACAGCACACAGAGTGAATTTACAGCGTTCAACAGTGTAAATGGCACATAACAGGTCATTTCAGACAGAAGTCTTTTCAGGCAACCGAAAAACTGGGACTGATAAATTTATAGTACACTGTCTATTTCTTATTCAAAAAATAAATGCAAAAAAGTTTTCCATTGTGCCAAAATAATATCCACTGGATTAGAGCTTTAAGATGTATCTGTTATTCAGCAAACCAGTTATAAAACTGCTTGCCAGCTGGCTCGTTCTTTGTTTCTGTGGTCATACAACGACCACAAGGTTGTAATAAAACCATTTGATGTCGACAACCACTTGACATACTGTGTGCACTATTGCCAAGTTTACACATCGACAGCAAGGTCTTACGTCACCTGTGCAGCTGTACTACATGGTATGATCGTAAACACTGGGTCACTAAGGCAAAACCCAAATACTTCCATTCACCAAATCACAGTCAGAGTATCATCCCACATGTGCCACGCTCCTCCTGGGCAGAGACATTTCACTCACTCAGGCCTCAAAGCAGTATAACGTGTAGGCCATCACCGAGTACACCGCTCCACCTGTAACACAAGGCTACTGGCTAGTGTGACACTAGACCTATGGTCATTGTACCAGCTGTGTCAGTTTTGTTCTGTCAGTGCCACGTTATACTGGTAATGCTTCACGACATGCACGTCTCGTTTCGTTTCATCGTGATCTGAAAACATTTCAGTGTCATTCTGTCTACGGGCATCAGGATATGGATTGACGCTGTGATGTGCCCTCGGTCTTCTAGTAGGGGGCGCAATACAAGTGCCTCAGTTACAGTTACAGTTATGTGCATAAATAACTTGTCCAGAGTCATTACATGAACTGTAATCAGCATGAAATGTAATCTGTGACCTCTTGACTGCAACTCTCGACATTCTGACAATTACAACATCAAGCGACACGTCCCATCTGGAATCGCCAAATAATCAGTGTGCAGGGTATTATCAATGTTTATTGTTTAATCAACCGGACAGTCTAAATGTGCAGTAATGACAGCTCTGTAATAGGCATACACATCGCCAACTTGGTGTTGCTGTCACTGCTATCATATTAAGCTGACAGCTGTGAATAGCAGAGCCGTACCTCTAGTCCAGTATCTGACCATGTTAATGCCTCATCAATCATCTTCACCGAATGTGTGGCAGCTGTCGAATCTATCAAAACATTTAGCAAAACCATGCATAAACAGTTACTGTTACAAATAATAGCAAACCAGTCCATGATCTGATTCAATGTTAACAGAATATCATCCTGTCACAACAATATTCAGACACACTACACACTGTCGTACAGTATACAATTTGAATTATTAGCTTATTAGCAATCAACAGCTGGGCATCTGACACACAGTTCAGTCCAATTAAAGTATCAACGCTGATGAGAAATGTAAAAATAATGATCATTATGTGGCCAATCACTGAACTTGCAGAAATTAAATGAGGCAATGTTCAAAATATCCGTCTTACTTCAGACAAAACAACTAAACAATTCCATACATGGAATGCCTTGTATGTCACTATATATGTAAAAACAAGCTTTCAAAAACAGTTCATATTGGACGACCCTGCTGATGACGGACACGGACGAGTGATGTGATACCGTATGAGATAGATAGCTCAGGGTGGGGTTGAGTAAGGTTTAATGTCCCACCAAACACATTACAGGTCATTTTGGGAACGGGTTTTATGGGTCAAATGACCCAACCAACAGTGCCAAAACACTGAAGGAAGATAGGTTCTAAGGATTAGGCTTCAATACCATGACATCCACCTCACGGTGCTCACAATAATACAACACATATGCAGTATGAAAAAAAACACACAAAATACACAGAGAGAAACACAAATGAAGCTATGCACAGTGAAATTGGACCAGTGTGACAAAACCCAATCCAGAGAACTGTACGAACTGCTCACCTAAATGTGCTTACGACTGTGCACAACTTCAATACTAGATGTTTACTAGTAGTTTTATGTCCCATGTAATCACAAGGCAAGCATGATTACTACATACGACCAGCAGATGAGCTGCCACTGCTGGTGCTACCTGGTGGCTGTATAGTTGAATGCAGCTGATGAAGCTGTGGCTGCAGAAAACTATCTCCAGCCAGCATCCCTGGGATGCTCTGTGTCACATGGTTGCTGGTACTCCGGACTCCGTCGACACTCCGGCCCTTAAGCATCACAGTCGGGACTTTGTCTGCAGGTCGAGGAGTAGACAAGTTCTGTCTGTCGATGTGTGCATCCGTGTTGTTCTCAGTGTTCTGTGTAACACTATCACTGTTGTAACCAGCGATCTACAACCGAAGCACACCAGCACTTAGCAAAGATGCACTAATGACGCCATTTTAAAACAGATGTAAACAAGCACGAAAACACGAGTTTATGCAACCAGAAAAGCTCGAGATTTGTGCACAGCTGAAAACCTGGGTTTGATGGGTTTAGTATCAATATGAAAGCGTGGAGTTAACAGAGTAGTGCGGAAATGGATGACTGCAGCACTGAATAAAGCTACTATTGAATTGTCATTGCCAGTGTTTTAGCGATAGGAAATACACTATTTCAGCAGTGCTGAGAGCCTGAGACTGCTTCTGCTTGCCTAGTAACTTATTCAGTGAATGCCTCTGACATCACATCATGACATTATATCACTGTACTGTATTAAGATGTCAACTCCATGCATGAACCTCTAGGAGTGCATAGTATTAGTGCTATACGTGGACATCAGCCTATACAGATGACGGTTCTGAGCCAGGTTGACTGCTTCATTCAATGTTAGGCTGTGAGTTCTCAGATGTCACTGGATGGTGTTCAACCATGTGATGCGAGGGTGCCATGGTGGTCTCCTCCATTCCTCAGGTGGGGGAGCCGTTAGGATCATCTTGGCATCTGTATCGTCATCCATAAGTGCAATATGTCCAAACAAAGAAAGACGCCGTGACTGTGAGGTTTGGTTGCTTGGTTATCGTCCTCAGCTCATCACTGCGAACAAACTGGTACCATTTGATTCCTAGCAATGTTCTCAAGCACCACTGATCAAGAGCATCAATCCAGCACGCATACACCTTGCTGATTGCCCAGCATTCAGATTGGTAGAAAAAAATTGGTAGGATGCAAGTGCTGTACAACTTCAGCTTAGTTGAGATAAAGTAAAGAGACAGAGAACCCATGATTGTGAGTCTAGTAAACATGTGGGTTTCAATTTCTTATATTCAAGTTAAGACAACTGCGAATGATCCTCACAAGTAAACATTAGGTAACTCTCAGTGAACATGGTAATTGCAAATAACTGCTGAAAACGGTTAAATTTAGAGACAGAGAACCCATGATTGTGAGTCTAGTAAACATGTGGGTTTCAATTTCTTATATTCAAGTTAAGACAACTGCGAATGATCCACACAAGTAAACAT
>Ga0209562_1000540_pt1 | contig 12980 bp, 9 predicted proteins | sample WorMetvacBELIZE2_FD_187399 | JGI IMG/M metagenome (GOLD analysis project Ga0209562, IMG submission 187399) | Marine gutless worms symbiont microbial communities from Max Planck institute for Marine Microbiology, Germany - Olavius vacuus BELIZE.2... | ecosystem: Host-associated > Annelida >...
GAAGCTGTGTGCTAATGGTAGCTGGGTGACTCTGAGAAAATCACAGCAAAAGCTCAAGATGATGCCCCTTGCCTTCACACACACTCTTAATATCACTTCAACTGACATTTTCAAATCAAAATCTTTCTTGGCTCAACATCATGCCGCAAAATTAAACAAGTAAAAATAAAGCCAGGTGCAAATTTCCACAGGCAATCGGTAGCCAAAAGACTGCCAATGATATGTTCGAAACAGTGTTAAGAACAACTTAATTTGCCTGTGTCTTAGAAAAATACATATAAGCTTACTTTGAGACACAGGCCGAGTTTCACAGACACCGGTCAAATCTCCAGTTTACTGAATTCCAGTTATTTCTAACTGCCAGTTAAATCGGACTCGCGTTTCACCAACAAAAGTTAACTTTTGCCCACCTCCAGTTAGCTGACTGCGTGGTTAACCTACTTTCTGACGTTGCTATTGGCTGAGAGGTGTTGTTGTCATCGATGACGGTGGTTGCCATCTGCATCACTTTCATCAGTCATTTTTATTTTCTAACCCGAGATTTAACCGGCGATTGTGGCTCAGTTCAATCTAACTGAGGTTTAACCTTAGATTAGTCGCTAACTGGCGTTGGTGAAACGGATTTATGCTAACTGGAGGTTAAAGTGCGGAGAAAACCGATAGTTAAAGTTAACTGTCGTTGGTGAAATGGGCCCACAGTGAGGAAAAGCTGACAGTGGACATGTCAGTAGAATGCAGAGTAATTTAAGTGTAGCTTACAACTTGCAAGTATGCTCAAGTTGTTGCAGCAGTAACATGCCACATGCTTAACAGCTACATTAGAGTGACACACTCAAACAGTCTAACGTAACTGGGCACCAGCATTTTCACCAATGCCATATGAAGCAAACGGCTTTTACAACATTACACAGAGCCAAGAATTATCTTACAGTACCTATCACATAGCGTGTGGTCAAGACCATTATCACTATATACACAACGACCGACTCGATTCACTGCATCGACGATTATTTTAGACTTCTAAAAACGCATTGACTGTACATGGTAAACTACAAGAATACTTACAACACAGCAATCACTGCAAAGTGACATGCACAGCCAACAAAGTGACGTGCATAGTCAACCAAGATGTCAACAGTGCGACAGAGTTAGTACTTTGGTAACCGCCTCTTTTTAGCATCAATTGCGTCAATAATAGGCTGTCGTTTAGCCTGGTAACGTTTCCGCAGCTCTTCAATTTCACGCTCCATCTCCGGATCCAGTTCTGCAATGCGCTGCTGCAGCTCCTCGTATGACAGTGTATGAATCTGCAACCAACGCAATTACTTACAATCAAAGGCCGTAACTTGGTCCAGTGGCATTCTAAGGCTCTACAGGCAAGTAGACAGTAGTAATATTCCTTTTCATACTCGGCTACGATCATGCACTTTTCAGTACTTGAATTAGTCCATTAACATTTACCGCATTTGACTGTTCTGTCATTCTCTAATCCATATCAAGAATCAAGAGCCCATAAGCTGATGGGTCACTTGTTGATTGGGAAAGCATGAATATAGATTCTAAGCTGATCGAGAGATGAAGACATGCTTGTACAGATTAAGTTCAGCGATTCGGTCTCTGTACTTCATCTTAATATCAACATAACTGAGATGTTTATCACTCTCACTGTGTAATGTGCCCCTGCAGTGTTTTTGCAATAGTTCACTATAATGATCACATTTTAAATAATAATAATTATGATGACGATGATGAAAATACATATATTAATAAAATGTGGGACTTAAAAATTTATGTCACTTTCTACAGCAGCCCCTTTGGCCCATATGACCCATGATATCCCTTGACCATGGGTGTAGCAGAGCTGGTAAGCATGCCTTAGCATGGCGCTGACTTAGTATTTGTCAGCAAATACAGATGCACGAGACATAAGAACGTACAAATTCAAAGTCTCCATCGAGAAATGACTTTGGAAATGGGTGGTTTCCAGCTGCTAAGTTCATCTGAGGCGGCCGCACTGGCTGATTCTGTGGACTTGGGTTGACGGCTTCTGACTGGCCTTTTACAGCATGATCAACGTGACCGTCATAAAAACCATCCGACTGTACAGCGTTAGCAGAACGATCTGGGACGTCCGTGCCAATACCTTGACAGCCACACAGCAGTCAGTTCACGCAACAGTCATAGCATGCTACGGCAGTCGTACACATTACTAACAAAAGTTTCTCCGTTTCAGGTCCGACCCTGTAGAACTCACTGCCACCGACTGCATGACCCATCGCTGTCGCTGACTCAGTTTTGCGTAATTGTGAAGACCGCGCTATTCTGCAGAGCTTACAAATCACTACCACAACACCTCCGTGACAGTTCAGGCTGTAAGGACTGCCGTGCAAACACATACTTACTTACTTCTTGATATCACACATACTTCTATTCCACTATATACCAGAAAAGTAACCATGGACCTGCAGGAAAGAAACCGACTACCAAGAAACCAAGATCAGCCTCCACAGCTTGTACTGAGAATGGCAATATCTTCTCCATACATACATTATGGCAACTGCCAACACAAAACATTAAAGAAAAAAACTCTGTAATGTCTTCAGCTAAGAAATAACCTATCAGCTCATTTTAATGCACACCTCCAATTGTTTGATCATTATAGTATAAGATAATTCTAATAAAAAGAGCCTTGCAACAAATAATTAACAGCATATTATCATATTTTTGAAGCACATTGTAAGTACACAGTGGCATCAAAACGTTTTAATAACTATTCTTATGCTGAAATATATTTTTGGTTGTAAACAGATTTTAATTTAACTTTAAGAAGGATTATAGGTTATGTGTCTTTTATATGCTGTAACCTGAGACCATACGTTTAATGCAGATGTCTAGCAACATAAACAAAGGCCTTTTTTCAGTTCTGGCACTGGCACAATATTCACTACCGAAAAATTAAGACTAAACTAAACTACAGCAGATTTTTGGTCTTGTTAGAATTATTTAGATGTTCAACAGAATCCAAGAAGAATCCAGAATCCTAGTCACTTCCCATTACTGACATCAGCATAGCGGACGTCAAAAAAAGAAAAGTAGATGCAAACAGTGTAAAAAGCAACACAAACGAGCAAATAACGAACGAAAACTGACGTTTCATTGTTTCAGAACTGTCATCAGCACCAGCGGCGTTGTCGTTGTCGTCATCATCGGTGTCGTTGATGATCATAGTGCCAAGGTTTGACTCAATCAATGTGTCGGCCTCGGAGTTTACTATCATTGTATTGTCTCGTGTCTTCTCAACCAGCGTCCCTGCATCGCACGTACTGCAATGTACGCTAAACAAGTCTCGTGGTTTCATATTGTGCTAATTCCTATTATTTACTGCCACACACACACACACATCTGGCATATATGCAACAATTAGAGCATTCTTGCAAGACATGAACTGCATTTAAATCATGCTGCACATTACTGTGGTGTTAATGTACCATTTCTATGTATAGCGTAATCTTCACAAAGTAATTAAACTGAAAATGTAAAACTTTATTCAAAACATTATACGGAAACTGACAATTAATTGATTGATTGAGTAAGGCTTAACGTCCCACCAAACACATTATAGGTCATATCGGGGACGGATTTTTACAGGTCATATGACCCAACCAACAATGTCAAAGCACTGAAGGAAAACACAAAAGTACGGTAAACCAAATAGAACAAAACACCACAATGCATCTTAACTAAGGAATACAGATAACAAAAATTACACAAAAAAACTAAACCCACCTGGAAACGACCTGGAAACGGAGTGGGACTATTCTGGTAGAAAAAGAAGGAATAGACAAAAGAAGAAAATAGGTAAAGCCAATGAAAGAAAGGAAAAAGTAAAAAGGGGGAAAGATGAGGAAGTAAATGGACAAGGGGGAAGAGGGGTGCCCCGGCCCCACACAGGGCGGGAAGCTGACAAAATCTATGGATGTAAAAAAATTAATGCAATTCCATGGTCAAGGGCTGTGCATTCGGAACAGACAACCTGCATAACTATAACAATATTAGTATGCATGTTTCTAGGTCACGAATTCAAAGGTAGTAACAGTGACAGATTACATAGAACACCATTGAACACTCCTGCCTGTCCAGTTCCAAGAAAATAATCTCGAACTACATTCACTATTAATCTTAACAAAAATTATTTTGAACACACCTCAGCATTTGAACCAAGCCAATGGGGCAGGTTTACGCTCAGCGTTGAGGCCACTCAGTCGGGCCCAATGCACAAGACACAGAGTACTGCATTATGCCACTATGACCTTGACATTATTTACAACCCGCTGGCAGTTCTTGGTACTCTAAGCACCTACACTATCATGCCACACCATATCAAAGGGCAGTAACACTGTTGCCAGGAAGTTTCCCAGCTCCACAGTGTCACCTCCCTTTGGCTGGTACCAAATTATACTGTTCTGTAATAGCAGCAAGAGAACTTAGGTGTAAACAACTTGCCTAAGGTTAAGCACCAGCCAGGAGATGAAACTGTCAGCTATTTTTTGATTGTGAGTACCACCACTACACTGTCATGTCACACCATGATATGACGATTAATTACATCACGTCACTTTTAGCAGAACAACGCCATTACATTTGAATGTAACATGAATGACTCTGAATTTCAACAACACAAAGACAAATGCCAGAAAACACATACAACAAAATAATCTGCAATAGAATCACTGGCCTTAAGTTCGGTATTGTTTTCTGTCGTATCTCTTACCAGAATTTGGTACGATTGTGTCCGTGGCATCTTCGCCAGCTTGTACTGCTGCTGTGGACGCTGCTTTACTGTCCTGTACAGCAATGCATCAGCAACACATTACAACCACATATATTAACAGCAGGGCTGTTAATGAACAAAAATATTGGACAAGAAAACTGATTTCCCTTTAGCAGTTAACAGCTCTCACGAGACACAATTAGCGAGTGTTTTTAGTCTCTTTAAAACTAAAATGGTGACAATCCCTGGAAAAAAGACGATCATTGTTTGGTGGTAACATATCTAGCTGAGATGACAGGTCATTCATTTTACAATGTTTTCTTAATCAAATCAAACTTCAACAATTAATTTTTCATCGCATAATTAATCACTAATCTGCCCATGTTAGTTACCAGACACCTGTGAAATCAACAGCATCAATGATAATTCAACATCAGTAAAACAGCGCTAGTTGTTACACAGTTAACCTGAACACTGTCGCCGGCCGATGACTGTGCAAACTCTTCCTGTAGCCTCTGTGCTTCATATATCATTTCTTGTAATATGTCGCGTGGCTTAGAAGCAACGATGAACTCATGCTGAATCACCACATGCACAAAAGACATAATAGTATAATAGCTGAAGCTGTCTTTTAAATCTGATAAAAATGTAACCTAACTTCCACAATCACAACAAGTAGTGCTCTATGATGTTGCTATAGAAAATCATATGCCCAAGTCATCAAACTATCACTAAACTCCTTTGCAGCAAACTCTGCCAATCTATAGTTCAATATGGTGCATCAAATTTCAAATGTTGACTTTCTAACACAGAACATCACATAACTGCGGACAATATTTTGTTCATCCAGTTTACTGAAGTTTGCCAGTGTCAGTCCTAATATTTCTGTATCATCAAAGGTCAGCCAGGACCTCTATTATCATGTATTACTGTGCGCTATATGCTCGATATACAGTTACTAAATCAAAACCAAGTTTTTATATATCATATAAGCACTAACTGCTGCTGGTTGTTGATAAACAACATATGTACTGAAATGGGCTAGTCTTAGACAAAAGACAATGGACACACAATATAAGAAACAAACTGCACAACAAGCATTGTAAATGCATACAAATAAATACAAGGAAACACATGTACATCTAATACAATTACAAACTAAATGTGTGCACAGCAACAGATAACTGAAGCACAACCGACCTTCAGAAGTTCTTTCGCACTTGTTCTCTGTTCGGGATTTTTGACGAGACATTTCGATACAAAGTCACTGAACTGCGGACTCCATTTATCCGGGTCACGAAAGGACGGCGGCGGCTTGGTCGGAATCATGAATATTGCCTGTTTGTGAATGCAAGACACAAGCATGATCGCAGTTCACCATTAGTTTCTTCATCATATTACGTACAGTCCACATATCAAACAAAACATACACTAACTAGTAACTAGCAGTCCATGGGCTCCAAGGCCCAGCTGGCAGCACAGCTATATAAGCATTTTGTAAGAGGACCCACAAACCCAGCAAACTAGCCCAGGTTGACAGACTAATAGCCCAGGTTGACAGATAGACACACATGCACACAGACAGCTGTTGACCAGTTATATACTTATGTACTACTAGCTCAGCCAGCTAAGACAAAAAATTATACAGTGTTTGATAACATAAGCTGCAATCTCATTTTTTTCTACCAGTCATCTACAGTTTCCACTTAAATACATAAATAACATAACACTGAGCAGCACAATACATACCCTCATTGGATGTATGTCACCATATGGTGGTTTACCCTCGGCCATTTCCAATGCAGTAATACCTATCAGTATCACATACACATTTGTATCATTACAAATTTAGAAGCACTATTATGTAATAGCTCGGGCTGCCAACCTTGAGAAACCAAATATAGCCAGATTATGGTAAAGAAAGGGAGAAATAGCAAGCACTTTTCGTGTTGTTTTAAGACATATGAATGAAGATTTTTTTGGCCTATTTCTGCCTACTGTATAAGCTGCAATCTCATTACTCTAAAAGTCATCTACAATTTTCATTTTCTGCCCATATTTAATGCTGAGAAACTCCTCACAACATTTAGTTTCAAATTTCCGAATCATACTTCAAATATTTATGCTTTCTTGTGAGCACCTCATTGCCGCTATTTTTCTGCTGTTTACACCACAGCACTGGCCAACAATAATGCTGCCACTGAAGATTACAAGTAAAATGGTGAAAGTTTACAAATCGAGCTAGCACAACAGTCAATCACATTACTGCACATCTGTCAAAGAGCAGCATTCTGCCAACAATTTCTATAAGCGAGTCTAATATATAAAAATATACCAATACATCGATAATATTATTCATAACATAGACTTATACGTTCATGTAACACACAAAAACGTGCAAAACGTAAATAAATGAGATTTCAGCCAGTTCCGTGTAAATTTCAGACCTGTCGGTCAGTGGACAGGTCAGTGACAGACATGCTTTAACATGACTGGCTACTGAGACTGGCTCAGCCTAGCAATCTCAATTTGTAAATAATCTGCCATTTTGACTGGTAAACTTGCTGGTGGCCAAATGACATACGACGTGAATAGGAGGTAAGGCATCTAGAAGATATATGTATAGGTCTGTGGTTTACACTATTGATGGAAAGAATATTTAATACACAATTCGTTATTCAGATAAGTTACTATGTTATGTAACATAACATAACTCGATACTATTTTGCAAACCGTTTTGACGAAAATCGGAAAATTGAGACTTTTTATTGTTGAACAGTACATTCGTAATATGGGCTTTACAGACAGTCACTGTTTAACATTAACATTCAGTGTTACTCCGATGTTCATATATATTACCCATCCATGATCTACAATGCCACAATTAACTGACATTTCAATAATATGCATTATGATAGACAGATAAAGGTGGCAGCACATTCTTCCAAACAAAACATACTTCTTCAGGCATCGAGTCTATCTGTGGTTACACAACTACGTCTGTGACAGCATAATACCACAATTACAGTTACTTTGTAGCAGCATAGCACTACCACCGTGTGGAAAGTAGCAATTATACTGCATAGTCACAGGGGTACATATACCCAGCAGTTTAAACAGAAGGAAAACATTTCGAGCAGTGTTCTGCTGCAAAGTTAAGTGCAAAGCTTACATACCGAGACTCCAAATATCAGCCACACAATCGTAGCCGATCTCTTGAATCACTTCAGGAGCCATCCAGTATGGAGTGCCAATTACGGTGTTCCGCTTGGCCATAGTATCCTACGTGACAATTTCAACAAAAATACACTGTTTAAAACATCATTTATTCAGCATCATTCCATCATGAGATAATGTTGAAAAAGCATCAGCTAATGGCCAGTCAAAGTTGATCTGGATACATACTGACATGGATACTTGCCTGCAGACAGGTACTGAGGTACCCATCCCAGTACTAACATGACCAGTGCAATACCATTAAGTAAAACCACCACCATTCATGTCAATATATACAAGTAAACATTTATATTTCTATTGCACCTAGCAGTTTATACGAAGGAAATTACTGGTTTGCTATAAAGGAAGTCCATAAGCTTAGAAGTCAGAATGTGATTAAAGTTCAGACATAAGCACAGCTGACAGAATCAAAGTGCCGGTAAGACTTCACACGACTATGCATCGTCTGGATAAATGACTTTCTGTAGGCAATATCTAAAATGTCACATAGAAGAGAGATTCTTAGTGATCGTATGGTCCGGCGTTCGCTGTTCCGAGACCGAATCAGTAACTTAACTAATTTGTTCCGGCCGGAACCGAACCGAACCGAACCAGACAGGATATTCGCATTTGTTAACTTGATCTTCGGTAACTGTAGCATACGTTACGTTAAACGGAATTATTCAAGTGTTTACACAACTTGCAAAGTAAACATTGATCGATACAATCGTTAACAGATCTAGCGAAAATGCTTTGCAAGGTCCAGCTCCGGAACAAAAAATGTTCCGAGACCGAACCAGAACAACGTTGTTCCGGGCCGGAACAGTACCAGTACCTGTTCCGGTACTATCTCTAGAGATTCTGTTAGAAATCTATATGTGAAAGTGACTTAATTACCTAACTAATACACTGTAGGCCTATTATAATATTAGTAACAGCACAATATTGGCAAATCAGACCGTGAGCTGGCCTGCAACACCAAAGTCTGCAAGTTTTGCGTCGCCATCCATGTTGAGTAGGATGTTACCGGCTTTGATATCACGATGAATCTTGCGTCTTTCATGCAAGTACTCTAAGCCTTTCAATGTGTAATACAACACTGTTGCTATCTCCTCTTCTGTCAACTGCAACACACAATTAACAATGGATATTTCTCACCATTTCACACTCTCTTTTAAAAACAGTAACTGGACATACTATACCAGATATAGAACGTTTTTTCAGACTGCACCACCTGAAATATCTGGTTACAATGCAATTACTATCGAAATAATAGATTTATCTTGTTCACTCAGTTTTATTACTCTGTGTATGCAGCATAGACGAAATACAATGAACCACAGCCATCTGTACAAGTGCTAGCCAAGAACGGGCAGATGGCACTGCAGTTCTCTGCTTCCCTTATTCTTTCACTGCTTGCTCACTGGCAGATCAACAGCAGATGCTGATCAGGTTTCAGACCCTTACTTACTGTAATTTCAAGCTGTGCACTCCCCGTTCCATGGAGCAATAAAGAAATTCTGAATGCGTGCCACAGTGGAGGATACCAGTGACTGATACAAGCTCTAGTGGAAAATCAACACAAGCCACACAACTGACAGTTGCTTACCTTAATAACTGTGTTTGTTTGTGTTAAAGTAGCACTAATACTTAAGTACTTACTGTTTTCCGCCGCAGTCGCATGATGTCTGACACTGAGCCGCCACCACAGTATTCCATTACAATCTGCAACCAAAATCAGCAATCATTTATCATCAGTGCTCTCAGTCATTACCTGCTATACACAGAAGTACCATCAGCCGACATTAGGCAGACAGGTCAATAGTAACATTTACAAACACAATGACTGCATTAGTGCATGGTATTGAGAATTCAAATGGTTGCCGAAGACAAACCTGTTTGCTGGCCACAGTACCTTGTGACATTTAGTCAGAAGTGTTGTTAAGGGCCGCGACACAAGCCTGGTCATTGTTGGCCGACAATGTCAGATATTATTTTGGCAACCGAGAACGTCAACCGACAATACATCAAAATGATGAGTTGTGTGTCGCGAGCTTTAGAAATCTTTTTATGTACTTACTTTACTTATTTATGAGTAATGTATTTTTAACATACTGCATTAGACAGTAGATGTATCTAGAACTAGGACTAGCACTAGCACTAATCCTGCAAGTGCTCACACAAGTTACATAATGAGTGTCAACCAAACCACATCTGAAATGCAGAAACTAACCCATAAGTCTGTGTTCTTGAAATAGCTGCCATAGTACTTCACAATATACTGACTGTCGCACTGTTGCATAATGCTAATCTCTTTGATGATTTCCTGCAGGTCGGTATCAACAGGTACCTGCTTGATAGCCAACACCTGCCCCGTCTCCTTGTGTTCAGCCTTGTAAACACTGCCATATGACCTAGTAAACAGTGCACCAGTAAAACAGTCATGCACAGCTTACAACTAATACAGACTCGTTGCCACACAGCAATAATGCCTTCATTCTTACAGGCAAATTCCACTAAACGGACATTCGAAAACATCACTGACTTTGATAACACACAAATTTGATTCTATCCTTCCAATCTGACAAAGACTGTTGGCAAACAGACTGACAATAATGGTACATGCAAAATACGCAAATAGCACATATGGAGAGAATATGGCCTTACCCTCGTCCGATCTTGCTGACAATGGTAAAAACTTCTTCAGGACCACGAGCTAAGTCATCATCATTCAATTTTCTCATACTGCTGCAAGACAACACAACTTTTAGTACTACAATAAAACAGCAACGTGATGCTTTACAGACCACTGGGTGTCCACGGCATACTGCCAGGAGTTCCATAATCAGGCCAATAAAACTAAAAAGTGATCTGTTACAATGATGTAGGCATCTATGATAAATTCCCATTTTCAGCTGACTTTCTGATGGCAAATAAAACCATGACAGAGGCCAATACAAACAGAGTGGTAACTACAACTACAGTGACAGTGAAAATTCAATTACTGTAACAACACTACTTCAATCCATCTTAAGCCGCTGTCACACTACGGATGCATGCAGGCTGCATACGATCGTAAAATGCAGCCTGCATGCAACCTGCATACGATCGTATGCAGGCTGCATATGCTCGTATGCAGGCTGCATATGCTCGTATGCAGCATGCATACGCTCGTATGCAGACTGCATATTACGATCGTATGCAGGGGGCGTACGATCGTATGCAAACTGCATGCTGCATACGCTCGTATGCAGGGGGTCGACGCTGAAAAATACCAGTTCCGGTAGTAACTTATGAATATTTATAACGAATGGCCTCCTTGTTACTCTGTCAATCACCGGGCATTCTGAACATCGATGTTGTTGACATCGCAGTTGCCGCTCACGCCGGTGCGGCTTGTTGTTTCCTGGCAATAGCAAAAGCTGTTGAAGTCCGCAGACGACCTCCGATCGTCGTCGTTCATATAGCAATTATAATAGAAAACGGTTCTCTCCTTTTCGCCAGGTTATCAGTATCTTGCATCGAGTTGCATGTGACTGCAGCTGCGACAGTTCTGTTATGAAATGTTAGAACACTGCTTATGCTTTTTTTTGTTTAGGCCTAGTTGAGACACTGAAAAGTTTGAGCTATCAATTCCGCATTGGCAGGTCGACACTGGGACCGTTTCTCAGCGAAGATAAGGAAGTAGGCCCCTATAAAAGGCAGGGTAGGGAGTCAAGGTAAAAGGGAAAAGAAAGCAAGGAAAGAAAGTTGCGAAATAAACGTAAAATAAATTCCTGGTTGCGTCCTTCAGTTTAGCATGGGCAGGGGTAAAAAGAATTGGCAACGACGACCAGCAATCGAAGAATCTCGTCGCCCGATGTACCAAACTGGACGGGACAGTGGCAATGGCGGCGCTACACCAGGGTGCGCCAGGTCAAATGACCTGGCTGAAAAATCTACCGCCCTGGCTCCGCCCTGCCTATTGCTTTGCTTTGGTAATATTGTGAACAGAAAATAAAAATTTTACCATTATCTGAATCAGACCGCTTTATTTGTTTTATTTATTTTGGACAGTGAAACAAAGCGGCATTGGCGGCCTGTGTTTTGATGGCGACGACTAAAAATGTGCACCCCTAGAGAAAATCCTTGCTACGTCTATGACTCCTCGGCGCTTAGCTTCCGTGGCCCCAATGTAAAATCCTGACTACGTCCCTGACAGTGGGTGACCTGGCTTGAGGATTTTCTGACCTCGAAATGTTGACTCCTTTACTTCGCTGGCGCCGCCACTGGACAGTGGGCACCTTGGATGGGAAACGCGAGCTGGCAATTGCAACTTCGTCAAATGTGCCATCTTGAGCGTTTTCGACAGACCACGGGACACTCCTACTGCACCGCGGCGCTGCGTGGAATGGGCGTGTCAAATTACGTCATGACTAAAAATAGAAAAATACCATCGTAAAAATACGCCGAGAATTGACATGTTCATTCACGGCGTATTATTACGATCTGCATCCCGGCGTCGCCGCCGTAAAATGCAGGGCGTCGACGCCGGCATGCAGGGCATACGATCGTATTATGATCGTATGCAGCATGCATGCAGAGCGGCATGCAGGCTGCATGCATCCGTAGTGTGACAGCGGCATAAGATAGACTGACAACCTAAACAAAGCTAAATTGAATATTTTTATTCATTTCAACATTAGTCTAATGGAAGAAAACAGGAAGTTGATCTACATCAAAATGTCAAGACAGCAAAACTGCACACATAATTGAGTTGGATTAACTGGTAGGCCTATGTGACTCATATAATGAAACAGTTATCCTGCTTTTAGAAAAGTAAGTGCCTGATCATTTTACTAATGTGCAGTAGGCATATAGATGTTGTGAAAACCCCAGCTATAAGTTTAATTGTCTTTTTTATGCTTATTTGAGCAAAAGACAAGCAATCAAAAATTTTATTTACGCCATCATTGACACAAAATGGCGATTTTGTAATAGTGGCACGCGACTG
>Ga0209562_1000541_pt1 | contig 12979 bp, 6 predicted proteins | sample WorMetvacBELIZE2_FD_187399 | JGI IMG/M metagenome (GOLD analysis project Ga0209562, IMG submission 187399) | Marine gutless worms symbiont microbial communities from Max Planck institute for Marine Microbiology, Germany - Olavius vacuus BELIZE.2... | ecosystem: Host-associated > Annelida >...
AAATTTCAGGTAGAAGGGGTCGCCCCCACCAACCATTCTCCTTCTCAGAAAACTAGGATAAATGTTCTTTCATATGATATAAAAATCTAAACATAGCTTTCTTCCGTTTTGTCACAATGCACGCGTTCGACAGACGGACAGACGGACAGACGGACAGACAGACAGACGGACAGACGGACGGACTGACAGACAGAATTCCCATCGCTATACCGCAACTGCATTCTATGCAGCGCGGTAAAAATTATGGGAGATATAGGCCAAATATATGAGTCGTGCTTTCACGCTCAGCCTAGGACCCAATATTTGAAATACTTTTGGCGACACCATTATCGGATAATGTTGTTTCTGCTATTTTGGTGTTAGTTTCAAGCGTTTGTCATTCCGTTTGAGTTAAAAGTGTTAGTCTACTAAACTTTATTTTGTTGCTTAACATATTTGTTATTATTGCAGACCGACACGAAGATTTCTGTAAGTGCAGGTCTCTGTTTTCTGCCTCTGAATCCTGTTTGACACCTATGCATCTCTGTGTCGTTCGGTGTTGTTTTTTTCTCTCGCGTCGACAAATAAATTGATCGATCGATTGTGCAGTCGACGTTTAATTTTACACTGATTGCAGTAGACAGGCCGGGAGTGGACAATGTTACCATTGCGCCATATTTATTCATGTCGGATGATTGCCAGGTGGCTGGTTGAGCTTATATCGTGTTACATCAATCATTCAGTTTTGTGTTGCGTCGTATGTCATTATTAGAATGGAGAATCGCAGAAATCATCCATTTTTCTCTGTCCGTCACTGTTACTGCCACCAGTCGACGACAGTGTTGATGCACGAAATGATCGATTGTGTGACATCTGACGACATTTGGACGTCCATAAACGACCAAACGTGATAATCCAATGGATTGAGATCGCGTGAAAGGGGCCACTCATCATTGGCCATCAATGCGGCGTATTTGGAATTCTATTACCGACGTAGTTAACTTTGATTTATTTTACCACTGCAGGCATAGTATTAAACGCGTTGATTATCACATTACATTAGATTTTTAAATGGAGTTTACTATTATTAGTTTTATGCGTGTCTTGTTCTTGCCATTGTAAGTACGGCCACTGTATGCCACATGCCTTGTTGTTGTGTTCAACTATATGTTACGTATAACTTGATCTGAACAAAATCAACGAAAACGAAAATATAATAAAACTCACATCTAAAAGTAACGTGCGATGTCGATAATCACAAACTCCGAATTTCCCTAGTCTGAAACAGTATCTGTATTTGCTTTGCACTTATTGTATGTGTAGTTTTCATAGCTGCAAAAAGCACAAGCGTGATTTCACAACTATAAAGCATTCACCGATTTCTTCTCTGACATATAGGCGGCACAGGCAGCGTTTTTGCTGCCATTAGAGCCAGTTGCGATGCTGACTTCGGTGACTGCGAGTAGCGCACTCAATGTCTCCAGTGCACATCAAGTACCGACGACTACATTAACTGTTCGTACACGTCTACACCGACCACACTTTGTACCATTCTCATCGGTACTTAAGTCATCGTGGGTGTTCGTTCAGTCTCCGCAGCCCAGCTCTGCTGTCAAAGCATGCGACGAATCGCTCGACTGTCACGAGTCTGTGTGATGCTTGATCAATACCGTCATGGCGGCAATTGAGTCAGCCGGGCAGTGTTGGCCGGCCGCGCCGGCAGCAATTGTCAATCTTCTTCGATCTCCGTCCGCCCGATAGTTCTCTCGTGAGGATAACGATCGGCGTTTGACTAGTGCCGGGAACGTTGAAACACTTTTAGAGGATATTTCAGACTGACGGCACATTGCGATAAAGCACGGCAGGTGAACGATAGCGAGAACACGCGTGATACATAACATGCCAGTTGCCGTCACTTTTTTCTGTACGGATATACAGTCAGCATTCAGTTGAATTGCAGGGTTACATGTACTTATGCTTTTCTATCTCTCGCCTAGCTTCGGTCTGACCACGTTGCCGATGGGCTGGCAGAGGAAATCCGATTTCTGGCAATTCTGGGCGCTACTTTATTGCCATTTTCATTCAATAAATCCAGCGAATGACGTCACAGGCTATGTCGCGCCGCCGTATTAACGGCAGGTCCTTCCTACCGTCCGCAGTTTAGCCAAGAGGCACAGTTGGCTAACTTCGGCAAAACACAGGACAGCAGTATGAGAAACAAGCGGGATCTCTCTCCAGTTTTTTTTTTCAGAAATTTATTGCTGACTGTTTACATTTTGTTGCTTGTTCAAACTAACCAGCTGCATATTACGACTGTGCAGCTATTATTACGATGTAGGCTACTCCGGCCAAGCACGGTAATGCTATCGTCAGAGTTATTCTTCATGTCTGTTTATTGGCTGGATAGTCAAATATAATTTTTGAGAAATTTGGTACGGATAGGTCTATCATCTTACTTACGACAGAACATCTAACACGGACAAATCAAACAGCAACTGAAAACATTTTCTGTTTGGGATTAACTTACCACAGCGCATTGTGACTTATTTGCGTCCTATAAATACTCTTACTTACTTACTTACTTACTTACTTACTCGAGACAGGAACATCAATTAAATTTTGTGAGTAAAGTGAACGCTTATAGCACCACCGCGATTTACCGACAGGCGCTAGATGGCGACACCTGTCATTCGCAGTTTCGCGGAGGTAGGCCTATACGTTCTCGCTGAGTGTTGCCTAGTTATGCACAGTCTACAGGGTGGACATGAAAAGTACACCCTCCCTGTGACGTTTTGATATTTCAGCATTGTATGCATATACAAATTTTTGCATAAAATTTCATACATGTGTTAAGCGATAAAGTATACACTTTGCCACAGAGCTTTGTTGAAATATATCTGAAAATGACAATGTCATGTTGTTTCAGCCGGACAACCACCCCCCCCCCTTCTCGGCGTTTGAGTGTAGTCTTCACAGGTAGTCTGTCGGTGTTTCTGAAAAGATCCGGTTTGTTAGTGATGAGATGAAGATGCAAACTTTAAGATGGACAAAGTTACTGCAGATGCTCGGAGTGAGCATCACTGGGGGCCACAGCAATGTAGGCAGTAGGCAGTCAAGTGCTTAATAAAGTTCACCACCGCCTTGTTAGTGTATTCTTCTGGCAGCTTTTCCCAGACGGTCTGCAGGGCAGCTTTCAACTCATCAGTTGTCTTAGGCTTCGGCTGGATTGTATGGTGCTTTTTCAGCATGACGCCTCAGACATGATAGGCTGAGTGGTGTGGGTTCAAATCTGGATAGTTTCAATGAACCCGGGACAGTTTGCTTGCAGCCTTGCAGCCAGTTCTGCATGACGCTTGAACACTGAGAAATGCGGGATGTCTTGGTTCAAACAGCATAATTTTGTCACTTTCAGAGATAATTGAATAAAATTAAACTTGGTGGTAAAGTGCATATTTAGCTGTTCAACAGTTACATAAATCTCATGCAAAAACCTGAACGTATTGCTGAAATATCAACAAATGTCACAGGAGATTACTTTTTATGTCCACTTGGTAAGTTCCAAACACATCAATCGACGATATTACTGGGTGGCCAAAAATGACACCATTTTTGAGCAACCCTGTATAGCATATGCCTTGCGCAACTTGTCTCCGCCAAAAAAAAGCGATGGCCACAATCGGGGAGAACGGAAGTTATTTTACTGTTCTTCTGTAATGGAACAGTGTGCCATCTGCTTTGTGTGACATTGCGGAGCACGTTCAAGAGGAAACTAGCAACGCATCTTGTCGGACAGTGTAAGCTATGACAGTTATCGTGAAATGACACCATCCGGTGCTGCTGTGGCATTTTTTTTATTTTAGCGTCATCTATAACTGTCTGAACTCATCTGCTTATTTACTTAAACCAAGTTTGTCACAGATTGAACTCTGTGCAAACATCGTCTTCAAATTTAATTACTTTTTAACAACGGTGACCAGTCACGTTGTCTCTCTGTTCTGTTCACGCTCGCTGTCTGTGTGTCGTCTTTTTATTCTCATGAGTCGAATGCTGCCTGAAATGTACGGCTGTGGTTGTTTCAAGTTTTAGTTGCCGCGTTAATACTAGTAGTAATTGTAATAGTAGTGGTGGTGGTGGTGATGATGATGATGGTGATGGGGTGGTGGTGATGGTGGTGGTGGTGGTATTGTTGTTGGTGGTTAATGTAATAGTACGCAAGGGAACACCGTCCCCCTGCAATTTATGGCTCAAAGCGTTCCTCCACCTCATATTGTTACCATGATAGGAAGGCAGACAACCACTGACTCTGACAGGGCCCAAACTTGAACGTACCGTTCCCCCACCTTTGCACTTTAACCACTGCGTAGAACAGTAATAGCTGTTGTAGCAGCAATAACAAATGCATTGTGTGACTTGACTGTACAGAGATCAACGTTGAACGACGATGGAGTGGAAAGATGGAATGACGACGGAAACGTGCACTACCTGGAAAGAGGTCCAGACAAACGACCGTTCGACAGCAAGCTAAGTGGTCCACTCGGAGAGATCAGCAAACGCCCCTTCGACAAGATCGGCGGCTACAGCTCGCTCGGCGGGCTGCACAAGAGGGTGTTCGACCGCATTGGTGGCGCGAGTCCTCTTGGCGGTCTTAGCAAGAAATCGTCGCCGAAAGATGGCGAAAGCAAGTTACCGTCGTCTGATCGGCTCGACGAACGGGCGCACAGGGCATTCGACAGAATCGGCGGAATGAGTTCATTCGGTGGAATCCACAAGAAGACAGCCAGCTAATCAGTCAACTGGGCAGACACGATAGGCGCAAACAATCTTATATATAGGTATACTAATAATACCAAGCTGTACTAATAATGATTACCAGTTCTATGCCTGACTGGTTTTGTGCTTCGATGCGGAGCTTCAAAATAACATGTTGATGAGTTCACGGTGTGATGAGTCCACTATAAACCTGTGATGCGATGCTGTATGATGACCATACAAGTTTCGGTTGCGTTGTGAAATGGTAATAATACATAAAAGGTCACGAACAAGTTTTATTCCAGACAAATGACCCGTTAATGGACACATCCAACACGCGGACGAGTATCTACATATTTAAGGAGTACTCAGTGCAGTGAAAGTTGCAGTCGGCCAGACATAAAGCGGCATATCGGTCTTGCATCTTTGTTTATGTCCACTCTGAAAATAGCGAGAACTTCAGCGCCGGCAGACGTTGTCGCTGCCAGGAAAGATGTGCACATACCAAACATTCGTTCTGCTTGTCGTGTTACATGTATCCGAGACCTGGGACTCTAAACTTGCCGGTTTTGTGCTCGGAAACCTTCCACATAATAATATAAATAGATAATTAACGACATTTCCAGAGAATTTCTTGGCACGATCGCATTGGAAACGAGGAAGTCACAACATGCATCACTGCTGGACCTGACTGTCAGACGACGTAACGCATTCTATTCATTGTTGTCTTTCCTCTCCGTTAATTTCTGTCGTAGATGGACCTGCTTAGCTTTATAGGCCACCCGACGTTAGTCGGGAAGGCCCTGAGTTTTTACCCATGAACTTTCTTTCTGTCTTGCTTTCTTTTTTATTAATAGACCGAGCAGTGGATGGCCATCAAATGTATTCCGGAAGTTCCATCGTATGTATAAAGCTTCAACAATTGGTATAGAGATATCGCCAACTCCCCCACAGGGGGTCAAAAAGTGTGAAATTTGCTGTCGTTTTCAACACCACTCAAATTTGAGCCGCCTGCGTTTGAAAACGCAGCAAGATATCTGTACTCTGAGACAAATTACTTGTGTAGCCATCATCGCCCCGTGTCTTTGCCAAGTTTGGGGAAGTTGAGTCCACGCACCCCTAAGAACCGTGTGTCAGTTGTGCTCCACCGCCTAAAATTGCACGGCGAAAACGCGCTAAATCGTCAATAAGTCAGCCGTAGATTATTCGGTTTCGCTCAAATTTTGTACATAATTTAAACGCCTAAAACCCGAAGTGCTGTAAAAGTTCAAGGTCAAAAGGTCGAAGGTCAAGGTCACAGCGTGACATAACGTGTGCAAAAATTTGCAAAATTATTAATAATTCAGCCGGAGATTGCTCGATTTCGCTAGAATTTCGTACAGACTTTGATCGCATGACGCTTGATGTACCACGAACTTTCAAGGTCAACGGGTCAAGGTTACAGCGTGACATAACCTATCAGCATAAAAACGCTATAATTGAGGCATGGATAAGCTGTCGAAGGTGAAACTTAGTGAAAATATTCCATAGCCGAGAGCAACACGTAACACGTGTTCAAGGTCATAAGGTCAAATATTAAAATCGCAATAACTCCGCCGCGGATTACTCGATTGCGTTCAAATTTGGTACCGAGTTTCATCACGTCACAGGCGATATGCTGCAAATGTTCAAGGTCAAAGGTCAAGATCACCGGGCCAATGTTTAAGGTCACAGCGTAAAGTAATGTATCAGCAGCAAAAACGCTATAATATGACAATGGATAGGTTCAGCGACTTCAAACTTGGCATGTCGTCGTAATTACAACGGGAAAGGACTGCCGTTTCTCGGTCGGCCTCAAGTTGCAATGCATTCCCAATTGCCACATTTTCTAGTAGTAGAACAGTGTATCGTACTCCGCGGTCCAGCCATTATATTACATACCTTGTAATAAACGGGTGTAAATGTTCGGCATGTATTCGATTATAATGTTACGTGCTGGAAATGACAAACTGACATGTACATGTATTGGTGTTGCAGGTAGAGTCAGGTAGAACACGAAGTTCAACTCGCAGTGCTACTTTCTGCTGCTCGAAAATGACGGATTAATACCGGATCTGCAAAATTATCCGCAATGAACTACTTCTAGTTACTGTACGTGGACATGGAATACTGCAAAACAAATACGATTTCGTATTTCTGGATTGGGGACCTTTGGCATCATAGCGCAATATATTGCATATGCATCGTTGGTGAATAGTTTTGCTGGACATTTTCATAAGTTTTGTATGGCCTAACTTGTAGTCAATTAATGAACACGTTTATTCTATTGTAATAATGTTGAGCAAGACAATAAGCAGACAGTGATATCAAAATTCGCTTTCTACACTGTGTCACAAAAACATACCACCTTCTTGTGACGATAACTTCCTCAAATCTTAACCGGTTTTAAAAATTCTTTCACTGCTAGAAAGCCTTTTAAATTTCTACAAAAATATATTATCTTATCCACCACATCTAAAATATGTTGCTGCACTACCTCGAGAAAGTTAAATATTCAAATTTGTTGCATTTTGTCGTGTCTTATAAAAAACGCGCCACTTTTCAACCGATTGTAATTTATACGTCTACCGATTTTGATAAGTTTTGGCGCATAAAACATAGAGGCTTTCAGCTACTGATCGAATATAAATATATCTATGTCACTGTTTTTTAGTTATGTAATTTCGCAATTATTTTATGGCATTAGAATTACGTCATTACAGACGTTACAGCAGTGTTTGGAAACATGGTGTTCAGCGATGAAGATAAGATTTTGATCGAAAGTTTGTATTTTTTGAAGGGATATAAAGCGATGAAGTTAATAAATGAATTTTCAAACAAAGTATGGACAAAAATTAGCATTAACAGACTGCTGATAAAGTTTGGAGACACTATTAGCACAGTCAACAGACTCACAGTCACAGGTAGCCGCGGACCACGAAGTGCCCGCACCGAAGAAAATGTTGACTTGTTAACGATCTGATTCTGAATCAAGAAGATACGCCGCAGACTTACAGAACGGTCCGGGAAATTTAGAAAATCAGCTGAGATGTTATGAAATTACCACCATGAGTTTGGTAGCTGCCTTTTATTGGAACACAGTTTAATATGCCAAAAATACATCAAATTTAAACCTATATCTTTCTCGAGGTAGTGTGGCAACATATTTTAGTTATGGTGGGTAATTTTTCAATTGTTTTCTTTAAAATTTAACACACTTTCCAGCAATGAAAGCATTTTGAAGATCGGTTAAGACTTGACGAAATTATCGTCACAAGAAAGCGGCGCATTTTTTGAGACACAGTGTAGTGGGACTACGCATTTCCTTCAGTTAATTCCCGCGTTTTGCTCCTCTGACAAATCAACAATGGTACATGTATATATATATATATACGTCAACAGCTAAACTCCGTCACACAGAGACTTGTTACAGACAATTTAGCAAAGTGCGCATACGAATAACGTACATTATAGTTTTTATTAGAAACGGTTTGCTTAGTTATCATGAAGCATGAACACTTGATTTACGAGATTATTGCCATGAGATGCTACTTGCAAGTAAAAATGTGCGTGAGCTGTTGTGTGCAGTAAAACAGAAATAAATCTGTCCTGCTAAGCAAGAAAAACTTTCAAACATACATTTATTTTATTATAAGAATCTTACACGTACTACAAAAAAAGAAAAAACAAAGCTACTCTGTACAAACTGACCGTAAGAAAGCATCTAGCTCTATCACAACAAGACGAGATTACTGATATTGAGAATTGGTCACTGAAAAATAACTTGCAATTAAACCGTGCCAAGTCATAGTTCAGCCGCCCGGTGAACTTCCAGACATTAGACGTGTTGACATTCTTAAAATTTTTGAGACACAGTGAAATAGTAAAATTTTTGGAGTTACAGTATATCTAGTAGTATAGTAAGTAAGTAAGTACGTTTTATTATTTCAAAAGCCATAGCATTACAGCTTGATTACAAGTCTAGGCTACACAACACACACAAAAAAACAACAAACATAATGAAAATAGCAAAAAAAACACCGAACCAATAATTGCAAAGACTAGATAGGATCACACCGTTATTATTGAAAATTTAAAAGAGCATAAGACACTGCTGAGCAGTATCTTTTTGTTCGGAGGACTTGACTACGGCTGAACACATGGACCGTACGCTATGTTCACGTGCACAAGTAGTTTTTGCTTTGAAGACATTGAGAGCACAGGGAATGAATGCAGAATGTCTTCACAACGTGTTACTGCTATCATTCTTGCCAAACTCACATACGGCGCGTCCGCATGGATAGGATTCACTCGTGCATCCGATAGAGACAGAATAATCGAAGCGTTTATGAGCAAATTTATTCATCACCAAGTGAAAGAACAACAAGCGAAAAAAACATAAAAAGAAACATAAATAAACAACTACACAATACACAGGATAAGCGAAAAGCACAGACAACTGTCAAGCACATGGCCCTATAATGCCAACCAACGTCAATAATCGGCAGTGCTACAAAACGAACAAGAATCAGGTGTCGTCAAATCTATAAGGACAACAAAGAAAGTTCGAACAAAAGATTATTGCAAGAGTTATATCTTGTAAGAAATATCTTAGATCTATCTGCAATTATGTCGCTATAGGCAATTTAGAACCGAATATACGTCGATGAAAGCGTTCCGGACTTTGTTCAGCAGATACTGTTACGTTTGCAGTCTTTTGCAGAGTTATGTAACATTGCAGACGAGGGACTTTTTGCCCGTGTTATTGGTAACTCTGACCACACACCGTAGCAACTACTGCCATGACTATCTACATACCATTTAAACTACGATTTGCGCCTTTGCAGCCATAATCGTACATTACCTAAACATCACCTGCGAACTGTTCAGACGACAGCTGAAGGGACACCTTTTTCAGGTAACATGAACACGGCACTCTGTGACTTCTGATATGCAGCGCCTTAGAAAAACACTTACTTACTTACTTACTTACTTACATGCTTGATTGATGCTAATTTTACATACAGACTCTTATATTTTAACTCGTATTGAGTTGCCTTTTTCTATTGCATTTTACCATTTGGAACCGTCTTCCAATAACTGTGGTTTCTGCAAGTTCAGTTAACAACTTCAAGAGGGATGATTGTGCAGAGCGGGGCGTATAAAAGCATCTGCTTACCAAGCCCGACATCACCAAATATCAAGTAAGTAAGTACTATTTCTGTGTTGGCAAATAAATGAATATTAATATCAATTGTACTGATCTAAGCTAAAATCGTTAACATGCAAAACGCCACGTTTAAACATAATCAATTCCAGCGCTGACAATGTACGACTACTATAGCTAATAACTAGACGAAATCCTGCTATAAACTATACTGACACAATTGTTCAGTGAAAGCACCAGCTAATTTTCGGCTAAAATAGCAGGTTGGCAACCATTTAGCGTTGTCTAATACTGCAGTAAGCATGAAAGGACAGACGATCAGACTGCAACACGTGGAACCGGTATAATAAAGTACCATGTTTTATTTAGCGGCAGCAGATTACTTCCACTGCACCAGTTTAAGCTTCAGTTAAGTAGTGTTGGGTAACCATATAGCTTGCTCTGCAATGAAGCTGTCACTCGCCATCGTGTATAGGTTAAGAAATCTGGTCTAAAACGTTTACTGAGTGAAATTAGCGTGAATTGCGACCTTATGAAAACTGTACTCGACCGAACCTGACGTCCGTGCATTTGGATGGTCCCATTCGCAGCTGTATTGTTTTTGTGGCCAAATAGCAAAATTTGCTTTAAATTAAATTTAAAACCATATCCCTGATAAAACACATACTAGCGTAGACGTACATGTAGTTTTCAGGGGTTGGGGCTTAGCCGAAGCACTTCCAGTTTTCTGCCATATTGAGCAAAAGTGTGCTTCAGAGCACATTTCGGTGCTAAGCCGTACATCCAGAAAATGTCAGTCCAAACCTAAAACTCAAATTAAGTGTACGCGTAATCGGATTGTATGTTTGCTTTACATTTCTGCAACTTCACTCGGTTGTCAATCACACTCATCACCGCGTAGAAATCGTTCGTCAACATTTCTCTGGGACTGAAATACTTACCCGGTGTGGGACAGACGGATGGACGGACGGACAGTCGTTAAAACGATGTTTAGGAGGCTAAGTAGCATCCAGTTTTAAAATTTAACACAGAACAGAAAGTGGTTAAAAGAGTTCGGACATGTTCTCAGCAGGAAATCACTCTACACTAAGTGACCACTGACCAGTGGCGTCATGGTCAGTCTCGCGCCATGACGTCCACAGTCCTTTCACCGTCGACGTCCAACGCCACAGAGCCGAAGATGTATGTCCTCTGTAGGTCCTATGTAAACGGCGTGTATAGCTTACCACGGTTTATATAAAACAGACGGCAGAGTTGGAGCGTGCTGAAGATTCGAGTTCGACTTTGTTCGCGTCGCGGACGCGTTCCGACTTGTTGTACTACGCGGAGGTGCACGTAAAACACAACGTATTTAATAAACATTGCAACATGAGTTTCCACCACAAACTTCGATAGGTGGATCTACTAGACAACGATGTCGTGCGTATATTTTGCGACGCATGTTAATGTGTGATCAATTTGGAGATAGCGCTACGATCGTAGTTTATGGGCAAGGTCAGGCTAAAGGTAACTGAAGCGGCATCGAGTGACATGATGCTGACTGACAAGCCGTGATGTCCTGCTGCATCATTGTGCTGATTGCCTTGCTGTCTACAGCAGCAGCAGCTGCTGATGCTGAGAATATGACAGGTACTCGATATCTGCTGTTGTCTGTTTAATATATCACGCTAAATGCAATGCAAACAACAGTAAAGACTACTATCCAATAATACCTGAGATTCTTCGTAACTTTTTCGTCATCAGTGGCTTAACAAGAGCTATAGTCTTTGCGTACAGACAGTACAGTATAGGCCTAATCTGTAGATCAATTGACGTTTTGTATGGGCATTTTGCCAGTAAATTATTACTTTCGCACAGCAACACAGTGCTGAAAACCGTGTCGAGTTTATGTTCTCTAGTATGATCGGTCGTTAACGTAATAATTGTGAACAATAGAATTTTATGTGAAAACTGCTAGATACACCTACAATTTCACAAGTGTGTAAGGTAGGTGTTCAACTCTTAGCTTAGTTTTCATTTCTTTAAAATTATTAGTTATTTCTATCTGTTACAACTAAAATTAACATAAACCTTCGCATAAAACGACGATACGTACGAAATTTTGACTTTAAAGACACATGCTGACAATATTTAACATTTAATAAGTATCATATACGCGTCAAACAGTTACTTCGCATAGGTTCAATTACAGATATGCACGTTTTAACAATTTACCACATAACAGTCAGCTGGAGCACATAATCTGGTGTGTTGACAGTCACTCTAGTTACAGGTGGCGTCGTGGTGTTGCGGTAGAGCGTCGGACTCGCGATCAAGAGGTCGCAGGTTCGAGTCTCGGCCGGGCACTATGGCGTAAAAACTCTCGGCAAGTTTCTCACACCTATGGTTAGTCCATGATGGGTGACCGTTATACGGGTAATCCATCTCTCTAACCAACCGCCTGGGTCAACTCAGCCTTGCATCCCTCCGGGGTCGCTAAATCGAGTACCGGCTTCGGCTGGGGTAAAGGCGGGAATGTCACCTCTGCTGGGTGGCAGGTACCCGTATGGCATGTGAGTTCCCGTAGCGGCGTTGGCAGGCCTGCCTGCAAGCTGCTATACGCTTACTTTACTTTACTTTACTTTTAGTTGGAGTAATTAATGACGAGAAGACAGTAACGTTAATGAGAAACAAAATAGAATGTTTGAGTTATTAAAAAGATAGCAGATTTCGCGTTCAAAAGTTAAAACTCCGATGCACTAAAGGTAAAGGTAAAGATAAACTTGGATTTGTATAGCGCATAGTCGTGAACACACCTCTAAAGCGATCAGGTAACCGTATGACACGCGTTCTCAAGGGATCTCAAAGTTTTACCTCACGTTCATCCGCTAACGAAGCTGGTACTTATTTAGTTACCGACCCCAGAGGTTGGAAAGCTGAGTTGTCCTTGGGTGACTGGTTGGTTACATACCGAAATAAGTGTCCGGCATCGGGAATTGAACCCCGACACGGTCGCCCATCTCAGTAATAACCGGGCCCGACGTAGATTAACTTGTTGATCGAAGCCAACGCGCTAATCACTACGCC
>Ga0209562_1000542_pt1 | contig 12967 bp, 10 predicted proteins | sample WorMetvacBELIZE2_FD_187399 | JGI IMG/M metagenome (GOLD analysis project Ga0209562, IMG submission 187399) | Marine gutless worms symbiont microbial communities from Max Planck institute for Marine Microbiology, Germany - Olavius vacuus BELIZE.2... | ecosystem: Host-associated > Annelida >...
TTTTTAGATAGTTTAATTTTGTAGTATTATGTCACTGTTTCACTATTTAGATTTTGGTTGCATCGATGGTCCGTCTGTCTGTCTGTCGTCTGTCTGTCTGTAACGTTCGTGCACCCTAATCAGGCGATTGAAATTTTCGGCAATATTTCTATGCCATGTGGTACCTTGGCCATCCATGACCTTTGTATAAAAATTTTACGGAGATCGTCCCAGGGGAACTCCTCCGTCGGGGGAGTTAAACACAAGAGGGGTAGCCGAATATAGCGATTTTTGACATATCCAACGCTAGATCTCGGAAACGGTGCAAGATAGGAGCTAAGTTACTATTAATCACTAATAGGAAATCGCATATGAGCTTTCGATTGGTACCAAACTCGGTGACCTTGGATGACCTTGAATGGCGTATTAGCCATTACATTGCGTTATTTCACTGAATTTGGTAAACCTGTGTTGCAGAAAATGGTGTATGGCGGAATTTATGCAAGAGTATTGTATTTTTAGTGCGTGTACAATGTCGTCGCAAAGAAAGTTTACGTTCGCTATCTCATCTCCTGATGAGTTTCTTGTTTCATATTCTGTTGTGTTGTTGTGTGATTACAGGTACCACCACCTCCAGCTTCTGGCTCCGATGTGAGGTTTGAGGTCATAGCAGAGAAAGGTGAAGGAGCCGAGTGTTCTGGCGATCGTGCCACTGTGTACAAGCGACTACAAAGTGAACTGATACAGCAGACGCGGGTCAGTGTTGTCACAACCAAGTTCTTGTTGTATAATGTTATTGTAAAACCTCTGAAAACATTGCATTCTGTGATGCAACGTGAAACTCTGGGCGTGTTTTTGCATTGCATTTGAACAGATTTACTGACGACGTACGGTATGTTATTCTGGAGTGTGAAATTTATTTATGTAAGACTTGTTTGAAAAAACTGTTTTTAATTTCTTCCTCCTGGAATATTTGGATAGTTGCGAATGCAGAGATGAGTGTATTCATTAGAAGATCCAAACACTTCCTGTATGAGAAGCTCATTCCCTTTCTTTGACCTTGTAGAGTCCTATGCTGTATTAAGTCAGAATAATGCAACGTTAGACATGCAGCCGCTGTGAGTTGAGTTGATTTAGTAGGGTTTAATGTCCCACACATAACACATAACGGGTCATTTCAAAGACACGTCTTTTCAGGCAATCCATTGCTTGGTCACCACCCTTTCTTTTCCAGTAGAAAACATTGGAACTGTGATGAGTGTCTGGAGGATTCTCAGAACTGTTTTGTGTACTGCAGTTGTATACAATCAAAGCACACCAGTTCTCACAAGTCAACTAGGGCCTGTTAGTATAGGTTGTCTGCATGTTTTTTTTTCTTACTTAGGATCAGTTTGTCTTAGGGTTTGTCTTTGGCATATTAAATACATTTTTGTTGGTTATTGTGATTGTAAGTTTGGTTATCAGTAACTGTAAAAATGTAATCAATAACTGGAAAGACTCGACTCTCAGATGACTTTCTTCTTGTATTTATTCGGATGTTAAACTCTACTCACTGACTTGCTGGCCACTGCCAGTTCTTATTGTATCTGTCCACAGAGGAATAACCAGTGGTCAAAGTGTAATGGGATGCAAGGGAATGCTGTTCCTCCACCTCCTGTTTATTGCTCAAAGCGTGCACATGACCATTGTCAGAGGCCCAAACCTGAATGTAGCGTTCCCCCATCTGTAATTTTGCACTTTAACCACTGGGAATAACCGAGCTGTGTGGCTGATCAAATACCAGGACTTGACCACCAAAACAAAATTAAATACCAAGGCAAGAATGGACATATACTGCAACTTTTAGATGAGAGAACTGTTGGTAGAACATAATGCTGAAATCCAAGTCATTGGGCAGTGTGCAGGTTGTTTACAACAACAGTGATTACTCGCAACACATTTCAAATGTAGTTTTTCCCTGCCACTTGTTAATGTTTGGTCATTGGTGACATAGCGCATGTTTCATTGTTCTGTCAGACGTGTTCAAGTAATCGCGATCATTTCACGAAGCTTGGTGACGTCTCTTCTGCAGGGAAGTAAGCAGCTTCATATGCTTCTGTGTCTTGACTGACATCTCTGAATCTAATGCTTATTTGTTGTCGCTTCACTGAGACTTAACGTGTTGCATATGTAGGTATCTTCTGGTCAGTATTATGCCTCGTTGCATTTTGTAGTGCATCATAGTTGAATCTGATAGTCATTAGATGTGGTTTGTGATGTACTATCTGTTGCATCAATAGCAGATCACAGTAACAGAGAGAGTTAATTTGACAGTTGTTAGCGCTTGGCATTATTGGTCTTGTAAACTTACAGTGTGTTCAGAAATAGGGCTGAATGATAGACAATTTACAGTTAGTGAAAGTTCAGTGATAGAAAGTGTTGGCTGCGTTTAGGTTTGACAAGATGTACCAGAGCACTCGCAAAGACCTCGAGGCGTTGAAGAATGCATATCAGCATGGTGATCCAGTGCCACGCTTTCATTACGAAACGCGGCAGTTCTCTCTTGTCCAGTACGTACAGCATTGATGACTGCATCAGTTAGAATAGTTGTGTGGTTTGAATGGTATAAGGCACTTATCTCAGTCCATTAAGTTTGTTATTAAAGCTGTCGTTATTATTTTTTTTGCCCTTGTACTTCATTCCCAGAGTCGTAAAATTAGCAAAAGTAAAAATGGATGTCCAGATTGGTTATGGTGGCGCCGTGAATCAAGTCGTTGAGGCCAGAACGTGAAGATAACGTGGCATAAGCAAAAATAGCTTATACGACACGGTACATAGTCACGAAAAAGAGTTATCAAACAAGAAATTGTTTAGTTGTCTTTTGAACAAAGTCAGTAATCTGCTAGATCTGTGAATCGATAAGTAATTAACTGATTAATGTTTAGTAATTCTGTGGTACTCATTGTTTGCTATCAATCACTGTCATTGTTGATCATGTGTGAATTGTAGCCAAATGTACATCTGGATGGATCAGGATGCCACTTGGCGTATTATTATTATTATTAAGAGTATTTGTATAGGGTTGGTCTGTCCCAAGGTCTCATTGTGTTATAAGCCTGTCTGGGTTTCCACCTTCAAATAAGGGTACTTCCCCCGTAATCTTAACTTGTGACTTGGCACACAGCAGGCATTGTCACCACCACTGCGCCATGTTGAAGTTGTGCCGGAGTGCTTGCCGTCTATGGTAAATGTCTTTATTGTCTCACTTACTGGTAGATGCATAGTATTATTGTATAATGCTGCATGTGAATATTTTTACAGCATGCAGCTCATAAGTTAAGCTGTTAACTGGACTGCTGTTGCAATGTTAGTTGTTATACATGTATTGTGGCAGGAGTTGTACTGATTTGGGTGATAACGACATGGAAGTGGTAATTGTTCGTGGTTTGAATTACAATCTGCCGTCAGGTACACTGTGCTTTATTCTGGCATTACCTGTTGTTCTGCAGAAATTACGTACCAGTTTTGTGAATAAGCATTTTTGATGCACACCCAGTCATTTTAAAAAGTCATTTTTTGCACAAAACTGTTATTGATTTGTAAGTTATTGTGTCCAAAGCTAGCAGGTGTGTGTCAGTGGAGCATACAGTCCTTTGACCACAATATTCTTGTTCTTCCCCTGTGTGGGTCTGGGGCACCTCTTTTCCCCCTTTTCTATTTACTTCCTCATCTTTTGCTTTTTTTCACTTTTCCCTTTCTTTTATTGGCTTTACCTATTTTTTCTTTTGTCCATCCCTTGCCTTTCTACAAGAATTGCCCCACTCCGTTTCCAGGCCAGAGGTTGTAGAAAGCGACCGAACCTGGATTTAGTTTGTTGTGTTTAATTTGTGTTATCTGTGTTCCTTAGTTAAAATGGATTCTGGTGTTTTGTTCTATTTGGTTTAGTTTAGTTCTGTGTGTTCTTTCAGTCCTTTGACACTGTTGGTTGAGTCATTTGACCCATAAAAACCCGTCCTCGATATGACCTATAATGTGTTTGGTGGGACGTCAGACCTTGCTCAATCTCAATCTTGTTCTTATTACTGTTATTGTTTAGAGTTTGATTGTATTTGTATATAGGAAACTTGTTCGTTGATTAATGAAGTTAACTGTACTGTATGTACAGGTTACTCAGCGACAGATCTTTCAACATACGTCAAATATGAGCTTCCATTTCCTACGGTCAGTTCTGTTTACATATCGTTGCCAGCTCATTTCTATGAGTTGATATCAAACATATGACATTTTGATGCCAGTTGATCCAGGAGATGCCACAAAAATCTGCAAAAATGTACTCAGATCAGCTTCCGATAACCTCTATTTTACCTGCTGTTTAGCCATATTGAGATGAAACTACTGTGTTTCTGTCTGCTTTTAAGTTCGAGCAAACTGTTTCATCACAGATGCTGTAGTTGCTGTAGTCTCCAGCAAGTTGCACACGTTGTCTTCAACCTTGTGAAGTGATTGCAGTGTAATGAACATGTCTCGACTGTGGCTCATACTCTGCCGTTGGTTGCATTACAGATAATTGATTTGGCAAGCCCCATCTCTGTGGGTTTGTAAACAGTTCAGAACTCCAGTGATTTGCTCCAAGCGTAGGTAAACCTTAGTAAATGTCCATTAAGGGGATTGTGCACGTTACACATCACATACTCGTATGTGAAAACTTGTGGATGTCATGTTAAGTGTGAAAGCATCAGAATACTGACAAGCTGTTGTGTGTTGTGTTGGTAGGACTCCCCACAGCAGGGTGAGACTGATGTCTGTAAAGGCACTAATTGTCCAGGTATCTTTTGCTTTTAATTATTTCTAAACACTTCTGTTTGTGTTTAATTTTGTGTACAATATAATACAGTGTGCTTTTTTTTCGTGTGTGTTTAAAAGCTGCCAAGTAGCAAGCTTAGACTGTTACACAATGTTAAAATAAAAAAAAGTTGTAAAACTAAAAAAAATTATGAACAAAGGAAATCCGATCAGCCGCAAGTTTGGTTGGTGAGATAAGCAGCCTATGTTGGGTTGGATTAGTGCCTTCACTGCTTGTGACCCTGTCGGTTTGCAACCATGAAGATCATTTGGATTGTAAGTAATATATCAGCGATCTCTGAAGATTCTAGTGCAGTTGATAATGTCACTGGTGTTTCTTCTGTTATCATTTGCAGTTGTTAATGTTGATATGCAAGTTCTTAATGTCAGTATGTACATGTGTCGTTTTTGTACAAAAATTGCTGAGTCAGTTTTTTTAAATTTAAGATAATTTTTCAAGTGTTTAATCTGAAAGTCATGTTAAGTGATATTGTGATATTGTGGCCAGAACTAGCAGTCCTGTACTTTGTCTTAATCTGGATTTGAGTATCCTAGGCTGTGTGTCACTGTAGAGTATAATCACACTTCCAAACTTGAAGTGAACAGAAAGTCACGGTCATTTCTGCGACTGCTGAAGAGTTCCAAGAGTTTCAAGTTGGAGATCTGGTACAAGAGGTGTGAACTGCAGCTTACACGTCAGCTGTTTAATTAATATTTTGTCAGTCTGTGTGGAAATCTGTGAAAATTGAAACCGTAATATAAACAAGCTTGCCTTCTCATATGAGGCTGACCACTGGCGAATGCATAAAGTTATGCATAGTTACTTCCGGTCACATAACTAATATGGCAGTGACGCTATTTGATCTGCGTTAGCAAAAGTTCCTATGCTGCATGTAAATTTCACCACTCTATGTGTTATATAATCAGAGGTACTGGTGATGGAATTTTCACACTGCGGGGAAGCGGAGTTGTCGTCGAATGCAGTTTTATGTTGCGGGAATAGGCATTTTTTTAGCTTTTTTGCTCGTGTTACCTTGAACTTGACCCATATTCCCTGAAGATTCACCGGATATGCAAATATGAACTTGCTACGCCATCTTTCATAAGTTATCATCTGACAGACATGATACATGCATACACACAGACAAAGAGACACGACCGAAATTATGTATAATGCTTGTTTACGTGTGGTTAATTAACCACAAATTTGTTAGCATCACTGCACTGGTTACTGAGAAATCAAATGTCACCAAACTGAGTTATGCATATTCGTGAAATCCACATCAGCATTATAATTACTGCCAGAAGCATTTGTATGCCAACAACATGCAGAATGGCAAAGTATATTCTCTGTGGTTGCTTGCATGACCTCCTCTGTCTGATGCAAGCCCACATCATTTCCATCTTCATAATATGTGGATGCTGATGTTCTTGCTTGTCAGTGTATACAAGATCTTATGTCACTGATAAACCTGGTAATAGTTATATAACCAGACATATGATGCGAATACAGACCGATGCCAGTAACTGTATAGACATAGTGCATACTGTGGACATTACTACTAAACCACCAGGACAGACTGAGAGTTGTTATATAAGTGATTTTTATGTTGTACAGTTATGAATATTTTTAATACTTTGCAAACATTTGTTGTTACAAGTACATATTTCTCAATGTGTGTGTATTTATTGTACTCACCCCCCACGCCATTTCTCCCGATAGACAATATGCAAGCTAGATGGTTGTCTGGAGGTAAGAGGGAAGATTATCAGAACTGTTCTTTGTTTTATTGTGTACTGAAGTTGTGCACAGTCATGAGCACACTGACATGAGCAGTTCTTACAGTTTTCTGCATAGAGTTTTGTTTTGCTGGGCTGATTTCACTGTGCCTAGATTCATGTATGTTTATGTTTGTGTATTTTGTGTTTAATTGTTTCATACTGCGTATATGTCATATTATTGTAACATGATGGGATGGACCTAATGGGATAGAAGCATAATCCTTAGGACCCTATTTTCATTTGGTGCTTTGACACTGTTGGTTGGGTCAGATGACCCGTAGAAACCCGTCTCGATATGACCTATAATGTTTTGATGGGGCAGTAAACCTTACGCAACTTGACTGTATTTTAATGTGTGACTATAGATTTTATTATATGCTACTTATTAATTTATGTTTTAGTTTACTGATGAATGAATGACTGCTGGATGTTTGTTGCAGAGGTTTCTTGAAAAGTGATAAACAGCTTGGAGTTGTTAACATCAAGTTGCAGCCACTGGAAGACAAATGCATCTATCATGACTCTTATGATGTAAGATGATGCGTTATTTATTTGTAGTGTTTGCGCTGATCTTGTGGCTGTATCTTATTGTCAGTTAAATTCGGCATTTCACATTCATTGCAATGACACTGTTCATTGGACAGCAGGAAGAGCATTCGCCTGTGAAATAACACTTTTAGGTGCAACTGGCTAACCTAGAAAATGGTTTTCGCCATCAGTCACACAATGCATTCCTTGCATTGTTCTGTCCATCCATCATATGCTTCAGTACATAGGTGTGTAGTGTTGCATGTTAGAGTTGGTTTTGCTTGTATTTGTTTATTGTATGTGAATGTGTCAAGCTGCCACTTCTCTCGAAAACATTGAAATGTCAGCAAATTTTACCAGAAATCATGGAAATGCCAAGGAAAAATTTTGTTTGGGAAAACTGTTTATAGCTAACTTCACGTATTGGGTCTGTGCCGATGTTTAGTTGATACCATCATGCGTGTGTGTTATACTGTTAAATGTGATGTGAGTAACTGCAGCTTTGGTAGGAGTGCTGCAAAGAGTCGACGGAAATGTCAGGGATGTAACAGCGGCTGACGAGTGATGACCTCGCTGTGTGTGTTTGTGTTTCAGCTGATGGATGGTCGTAAGGCCGTTGGTGGTAAGCTCGAGGTGAAGATCAGGATTCGAGACCCGTACGTGACGAAGCAGGTTGAAGAAGTGAACGAGAAATGGCTCGTTATTGATCACTTTGAGCGCCGACTGCCGCCCATTGCTGCAGCTGAGGTCAGCTCAAGTGCTATTTGTATAGATTGATTGTTGAATGTATGTTATAAAAGGTTTTTGCGTGCATTGTGTTAAAGAGCTTGTGTGGTTTATTATTTTAAACTGCTGCCATGCAATGGTTGAGACAGTGGACTTACACCTGACAGATGTGTCAAGTCTCACACGTTTGGTGTGACACTCTTGCATTCCGGGTCGAACTTTTGCTCTCACACCAGCGGCATGGAATCTCGTGCATTTTTCATCATACATATTTGGTTGAATCATTATCATTAGTTTAATGCCAAAGTTAATATTTATGCTGACATTTTCTGTCATGCCGTATGGTATAAAATGGTTTTATTACGGTGGTTTTATCACGTTCAATTTCCTATTATGCATATGCATAGTGACAGGAAGAGCATTTGATCATGTGCTAGAAAAAGTCTTCTTTACTTTTGTGCACATCCTATCCCTTGAATTGGGAGTGTACAGTGTTAGAAGGTGTGTTTTAGTTGAAATTTTTACGATGTGTGAACTGTAGCCACGGCAGGTAGCTGGTGGTAGTGTCCCTGCAACGTCTCCAACAAGTGCTGGAGGTGGCTTTCCACCAGGTGCCAGTATTTCAGTCTTGCGATATGAGAAGCAGTTACTCGACCAGCAGATAGCCAAGTATCAGGGCCGCCTGAAAGCCACTGAGCTCGAGGCACTGCAGAACAAAGGTCGAACTCTTGACAGGCAGGCCGACGACATCAGTGCTAAACTATCAAAGGGCGGAGTTTCAGCTCAGAAAGGTCTGATATGCTTCCTCATTGTGGTATAACAGTAATAGAGTACAATAACGGTTTATAAAAATTACATTTGCACGGCAAATGTGAAATGATCAATATGTCAGTTGTTTGATTTGATTAAATACGAAGCAGCCGATCACCGCTGTGTAGTGGTGTGTCTTTGGTCCAAGAGGGCAGACGTTGGTAACTCATGATGTCACCAAATCACAGATGATATTTAATAAGATGCAGACGTGTGCATACACACCAACTAAGTATCATGTGACCGGTATAATCAGCAAACCCGGTTTATATTATAGCAACAACAATAACTTGGAGAAACTGAATTTGCAGGCTACAAAGTTCTGCCATTTGCTGAATTAGGCAATAATTGCTATGTGTGCTTTTGGCAGGTCTGAACAGACTTTTCATAAATTCACAAAAAGTGATATTATGGACAACAAAATTGTCATAGTTGATATTGTTTTGTGATTACGTTGTCATTTTAACCCGGAGACGTAAAAGGTGATGCGAAGAAGAATGGTTTTTTGCCTGTCATTGCAGTATTGTTGTGGACATGTGTATGGACTGGTTAGTATGTGTGACTGTACAGCATACATTGACAATATGTCAAAGCTATTAGTGTCGTATCAGAACGACGCCAGGGCACTTGCGGCACAGCAGGGCAGTAAAGATAAACTACAAACACTGCTCACAAAGAAAAAGCTCGTTGAAAAGGAGGTAAATACATAGCTATAAGGATTAAATATTTTACTGTGGCAATATTCCAAATGAAGACGTGCATGGTTGATTGGTGAAATAACTGGTTTCATGTTCCTTCATAGGATTTCTGACTGATAATCTGGCATGGCTGTATTAACACGTGTAAAGTCAGATCTCAAGTATAGCTAATAACTGCTAATGTTGTTGTTATCTCATTTGGTTTGCTTGTGTAATGAACGTGGAACACATGAACAGCACCAGCATTAACATGTATTCTCTACAGATTAGCTTTAATATCATTATCATTGTTAGTGATAAGTTCTCTTAAACTAATGGTATAATTGTTCTATGTCTGTGTGTAGATCGAAAGCCTTCGCAGTCGTCTGCAAGCTACATAGCATGTGTAGCTTGTGAAGTTGAATGTAACACATTATTTCGGTACTGAGCCTGTGAACCAAATGTGTATGTAAAAGATTTAGACTAGCTGTTCTACCTGTTTGGGACTGTGATGTTCTAAATAATGGATGAATGTATTCCCTGGCGATGGATGGATATCTAACGCTAATCCAGCCGATTTCTAACATCTTGTAAAATTTGTCTTTTGTCAGATAACATGTTCTATACCATATCCTATCGGGTAATTTTGATTTCTACCATGATTGACCAGTCTTCATTCAGAATTGCTAAGTCATCATCGGTCAGTTGATTGCTGCAGTCACCAGTGTAATGCGGTGTATCTTGCATTGAGACTTGACAGGAAAACTTTAGTTAATGATTTGCTTATAACTGCTGAAACAAGTTTATACAAGTTGTCGATTGCTGTCCCCAAATACCTGAACTGTCCGCAGTTGACCGCAGTTAATTTTTCACAAAATTTATTTCACTTTGGCGAAAAAGATGTATTGGGAATTGTTCATACTATGAAGTATAAAATATTAGGGCTGGTGACGATTACAATTATTTTAATAGTTAACTTTTTGAAAATTAACGATTAATTAATAGTTAATTTTAGTTAAAAATAAAAACGCATGTGCACGTTGCAAGTGCTAAATTAACGAAGTGTTAGATCCGTGATATGCCAAGACTTTATGACAAGTCATACAACAGTCGTTCCACACAGACATAACGCTACCGTTTTCAGTCAGCTAAAGCCAGAATAATTACTCAAAATGGCCTGAAATGGCCTTATATTAAGCTATTCTATCATCTTTTGACTTCACATTCGCCGTCTTTCATTTACATTATTACGGAAAACAGCGCCCGGTGAAATAACGTAAAAATTAGCAATAACACAACACTGTCGATTAATCTTTACAAACATTTATATTTCGTTAAAAGTTTTTTAACGATTAATCGCTGAATTAATCGTTAAAATCCGCAGCCCTATAAAATATGAAAATTTTATAGCTGCGTGTGTTGTTTGTTTCTTTTGTTTGAAACTTGAAAATTGTTTTATGCACTGCAGTGTTTTTTTTCACATGAGTGATTGTATACAGGTTAAAAATTCCAATCTGGCAAAGTCTGGATATGGTTGGATTTTAGATGTTGGATATTTAAATCTGGTATTTGATCGGGAAATATATCTGCCCTGTTGTCCAGCTGCCAACTGTAGTTTTCACAACTAATCACTGTTACGAAATGTAGCATAGCCTTATAATGGCATTCAGTGTACAAACTGTATTTAACTGTGTACATATGTAGATTTTGTACAGTTTGTTTCATACAGTGTCTTGGTGTAGAAAACACAGTATGTTCAATAACTTTTAATTGTGGTAATAAAATAGATGGGACATGTTTAATACTGCACACACACACTAATATTTGTTATCATTGCTGTTGTATTATCTCTTACACTGCTGTGTGTAGTGTAATGTTAATTAAATAAACTGTTTGCAGAGAGTAAAATTGATATTATGAGTGTGTGTGTTTCCAGTGATGGACATCTGACTAAAATATTTCATTTGAACTAAAACGTTTTTCGAACTAAAACATTTAACTAAACTTTTAGTTTCGACTATATTTTCAACTACTAAACCAAAAATAATTAATTAAACTTTTTACAACTAATTGACATTGGAACTAGTTAGGTGTTAATTGTCATTGGTGATCAGTTGCCATATGCCGACACACTAGGGCTGATGAAATCATCTGAAGGGATTCTGGATGAACAAAGTGGAGTGTAAGTTAGTTAATGTTAATGTTAATGTTAATTAGTGTTAATAATTAAAAGCTCGACAGTAGAATCCAAATGACAAAATGTGTTAAGAAGTCATGAAATCTACTTCAGCTTAGACAGTAGACTGCAGAAACATGAGCTCTAAACTTGCAAATTAAGTAATTTTAGTTAAACTATTTCATTAACAACTGGAAAATTTTCAGTAAAAGCTGTTTTAACTAAACTAATTTCAAGTTATTTATTTAGTTAAAGTTCACATGTAACTAAAAATAGTTAAATTATTAGCAACTTTTAGTTAACTTATGGATATCAGTAGCACTGTCGGTTTCTGTGTACTGTGTGGTATGTTGATGTTTGTTAATGACTACGGTCAACTGAGATTTGTCAGGATATGGTCAAATGCTGTTATGTAGAACTGAATATCCCGTCCCCTAGGCCTATAGATTATGCAAGTCAAGAAGGTTAACAGACTGTCACATGTGATCTTGAACTGTTTTTCTCATAACTGTCACATTTTCTGCCTCACCATTGTTTAGTGTGCAATGCTTACTGCCTAACAATGTAAATTGCAGAACTGTACTCATACTGTAATTTTTCAGTATGAATGTAACTGTGTTGTACAATTTATGAAGACAACCACTGAACATTGAACATTGGCCTAAATGAGCAGGAGTGGATCCACGGTTACTGCATCCAGGTTATGACTACGAGCATCCGGAAGTTTAACAGCTGACTGACCTTCGCAAATTAGGACGTTTATGCGCGTTTACGTGGTCACAAGCAGCTAGTGGTAACGTGTGACCACTGTGGTGCACCATCGAATCCTAGAGTGGCAGTTTGTGTATGTCACAAAAGAACTGCAGCGGTATACTAAATGGTGATGGTGGGTGTAAATGATAGCTGTCTACGGTTGGACTCGTGGCCGAAGACTGTTGGCTTAATCTAAAAGTCGGCGCCTGTATTTATCAGAAGGAAAAGCAAAGTGCAGGGATTTAGCATGCAATTTAAAAGCTGATTAAATCAGCCTAGTCTGTCACATGAGTCAAATAAAAAAAGATAAAAGAGAAAAGAAAACGAAAACTGATCAACAATCAAGTCATAAAAATGGTCATAAAAATACGTGTGATCTGTCCGAAAAGGTGAGGCATGGGGCTATGGTGGGAGTATTTATGGAAAAAAGTTTTTGAGTCTGGAGTGGAACTGAAAGGAGTGACTTTGATGCATAGTGAAAGTGATGATGATGATGATGATGCTGATGAACTGGTGAGTGGTGATAGAAAGATGAGATGACACTGACAGTGACAGCTACTGACTGATCATCATCATGTTGGCGAAATTCTTTAGGAAGTTCATTCCAGAGACGAGGTAAGGCAAGGCGGAAAGAGCAGTTGTTGACTTTGAAAGAGGAATAGAAAGGTGGACAAGCAAGGGTAACAACATCAGAGGAACGAGTGCTGCTATGTGG
>Ga0209562_1000543_pt1 | contig 12955 bp, 10 predicted proteins | sample WorMetvacBELIZE2_FD_187399 | JGI IMG/M metagenome (GOLD analysis project Ga0209562, IMG submission 187399) | Marine gutless worms symbiont microbial communities from Max Planck institute for Marine Microbiology, Germany - Olavius vacuus BELIZE.2... | ecosystem: Host-associated > Annelida >...
AAGAAAATAGGTAAAGCCAATGAAAGAAAGGAAAAAGTAAAAAGGGGAAAAGATGAGGAAGTAAATGGACAAGGGGGGAAGAGGGGTGCCCCGGCCCCACATGGGGCTTGACTACAGTGAGAGTAAGACAATTAGATCAAATGACGTACGATACAATACGTGCTAATATTTAACAGGCACTAGACAGATGATGGGTAGCCAGCTTAGTCCACAGCACAATGTCAAGTCTAGTATTAAATTAATAATAAACTAGAACAAAACTGACCAGCATGTGAACTCATGAAGTCAATCTGGTGGGTGAGGTACTAGCAGTAGAACAGATAAGATGAACCTGCCAGAGTGGAGAAGAGAAGGAGTGACAAATGACAACAAAAGTGGCAATAACGAAAGCAATGTACAGCTAACTAAAAACCAATCAGCTCAACACCAGTGCTATATGCACCTGCTTTTCTTTTTCTCTCTGCTGCTGAACTATTGCCATGTATTTCTCCATTTCGGGATCTAATTTCGGCTCCAGCATGACAGATTCGGCATCTGCTGCAGCAGTGCTCCCTTCATCCATCGCCACTGTGACAGCTGCAGGCCGCTCCTCTGCACTGGAAACTTTCAGCACGGCTGACTGCTAGAAACAGTGCAACAAAATTATCATGCCAATCAATCAATTAATCGAACACTTGTTGGATTTGCACGAGATTTTTGTGCTGCACACCAGCCAGGTACTTTATCACTCAGAGGACCATAAAATTAACATATTTATGACAGCTATGAGACGAAACTACTGTTAATTAGTTGACTACGTGTTGTCTATATTATGTCAGGATTTTACTTCTTGTTTTTTTGCTACTGTAAGTGGCAGATTCAGGTATCTGTTAAATTCCGTGATCAAAGTACTGATCAAATTAGCATTAAAGATGAGGCAGATCTCTCCATCCCTTCCCACCCATTCTTCCTCACCTACCATTTCTGTCACCCAAGGCAGCTCCTCACTTCGATTCCAATTCTCTCCACGAATCAAAGTCTCCTTTCGCTGTCTCACAAAGTGGCTCCCTTCCTCAGACCAGCTATGAGTACCGGGGTGCCCTGTGTCTCCCCTCCATCCCAGAATAATGGAATCATACAGTATAACTGTAATATGTCTGCTGTCTACAGCCTATACCTCCTTCTCATTCTATAGAAACTGAAGGCACACACCTTTCAATAAAATGATCAATTAGAATGGAGCTACGGAGAGAGTTGAAGACGTATCTGTTCGCCGGACATTTGAAACGTTAGCGCAATAGAGGTGTTACGTAATCACGCTCTACAAATCGATCCTACTACTACTACTACTACTAATGACATGATGTGTGGAAATACCTGCTGCTGTCTCTGTAGTTCTTCCAGAGCTTGCTGCTCACGCTGACGAGCTTCTTCATTGAGACGCCAACGCTCTTGTTGTTTCCGCTGCTGTTCAAGCTGTTGCTGCTGCTCTTCCCGTTCATGCTCCAACTCTTCTGTCTCTAAAATTGTCAGCAAACGGCATTGATCATCGCAAATTTTACATGTGATAATACTCGGTGTAACTGCTAATTTGTGTCTGAAAACAGCTAACTATACGACTCACTAGTATAGGGCTGAAAGCAACCAAATTATTTTAGTAGCAAATTTCTGAAACAATAAAAATTAATTCTTCATTCAGAATAAAATACATTCCACAAAAATCAGTTTCAACTGCTATAGCTTAGGATTTTAATTTCCAAACACGTTACAAACATGCATTACAGTATTGCTTTTCAATCGGTCTATGAAAGAATATTGCATGTTTTAGACAACACAGATCAACTGATATTCACTGAACGATGCAAGTTCATAGAAAAATTGTTGCATGCATGTCAGCACTAATCATGTTTTGTAAATCAAATTCTGACAGAGTCGTCAAATTTACTTACTGTATTACTGATTAATTATCAATCTGTGCCCTCTAGATTGTGGCATGTTGTCGAGTTTGTTTTCAGTAATTCATCATGCATCAGTGAGAAAATCAGGCAAGTGTCAGCCATGGAGTACGAAGTCCGCAGTTATTACCGTTGCGTTGTGTCCCACTGGCAGTCAAAGTTTTCCATGCATCGTCAAGCGATACTGCTGCGAAATCTGTCGCTGCCGGCAGTACAACTGGTGATGATGGTGAACCAGCAGAAGGTGGCTGTGAGTTGCCTGATGTTACAGCAGCATCTGATGCCTGCATGTCACCAGCGCGATGTACGCCACTGTCATAATGACTTACTGCCAGCGGTGGCTCCAGCCTCTTGTCACCTCCATCTTTATCACCTATTACACATTATGCTACCAAATCATCAGAGGCTATTAGGCTATCAGATTTATGAAACTTCAATAACACCTTCCTTTGGTACCCTGACCCATCTAATAATGTGGATAATCCCAGTAAGTCAGTGACGAGTGAGCAGAGTTTAATGTCTATCTTGACACAAGACAAGAATCCTGGAACGCCTAGACAGTAAAGAATGCCATTATGGAAAATGATCCCTCTAGTATTATACAGTATAACTTTCAAGAGCTAAAAACATACCCAAGTGTAATATTGGAGAAATATCGGAGAATTGCCTTTTTTCGATATGCCACCAATGACACGGAAATCAAACCTATGCTAACCTAACCTTACAAATCGTTTTTCATAGCTGCGTTTATCACACACTGAAAAATGACCACATAAAGCAAAGAAAATGGAGACTGATGATGTTGGAAGCTTGTCTTACCTGTGTGACTACTGGACAAATGACTGCTGACTTGTATGTCAGTGTCAACTGAAGCTACACTGTGACTGGCAGAGGCCTGTGGCGTTTGTACGTCAGCGTTATTGGAAGCAACATTCGGAGCTGCAGACGTCTGTGGCAGCTGTATGTCAGTGTTATGTGAAGCAATAATGTAAGTGGCAGTAGTCTCTGGTGGTTGTACATCAGTGTTATGTGAAGCATTAACGTGAGCAGCAATGCTCTGTGGCATATGTGAAGCAATACTGCGTGTGGCAATGGTATCTGGCAGGTTATCATCCATTGATGGAACACTGCAACCAATTACACACCACAAAATCTCTGTCACTAACCTATATATTAGTGTTCTATAAATATTACAAGCACACAACATTAACAAAAATGATGAATAACCTTGTGTTATGACAGCAGTGAGAGCAAGTTTGTCACATAACATTCAGTTTTGACTATGCCATTACTTGGCGGCGGCTTGGTGTAGTGGTTAGCATAGTTTGTCGCATCAACGATATTAATCAACATCGGGCCCAGTTAGTTCATGATGGGTGACCATTACGCAGGTAAACCATCTCTAACCAACCACCTGGGTCAACTCAGCCTTGCATCCCTCTGGGTTCGCTAAATCGAGTACCAGCTTCGGCTGGGGTAACGCGGGAATGTCACCTCTGCTGGGTGGCAGGTAACACTGTGTGATCCCATATGGCATGTGAGTTCCCATAGTGGTGATGGCAGGCTTGCCTGCAAACTGCTATACCATTCTTTACTTTTTACTTATCATTAATAACACACACACACAAACGTTTTAACAGCCATATTCCAGGTTTAACCACATCAGCCTGTTGCCCCTAAATGGTTTGGAGTTGGCAATACAAGCTAGGGTTTAAGCCAGGGTCACAAATAACCCACTGACTTTCAAGCCCAGAAACATGGGGTTGTGCAAAGCTCAGAAGCCGGGTTCGACAGACTGAATTCCTGGCCACTACACATTACAGATATTGTGGCACAATGTTAACAGAATACTGCGGAAATGGACAACTCTAGTGAATACAACTACTACTGAATCATCACTGCCAGTGTTTTATATAAGAGGAAACGTGACATTTCAGTACTGCAAAGAGCGCGGGACTGCTTCTGTTTGCTTACTTACATGGCGAATGACAATGACATCACATGTTAGCAGCTTTAATTATGTACCGGAATGTGTCAGCTGTAGGGCACCAAGGATACCCGGGTTTGATAACCATTAACCGCATGCAAGATCGCATTCCACAGTTTGCAGCACATTTTTATGGATGTCTTTCTTCGTGCTCAAATAACAGAGACATAACATATATAAAAGAAACAGATGCCAATCCAAGCAGCAAATGCTCCCCACACGCACCTGCGTCGTGCATCATGCCCAGCATGTGATGTGGCAGCAGTGACAGATGGCTCACCTCGTTCAGTCTGCGTGTACAGGTGTCGATCAACTGTCAACAGCATCAGTACAATTCACATCAGCAACATTACAGTGGAGGCAAAATATCCAGTTCTTAGATACGCTCACCGTCACCAATGGCAATTGTACCTATGGTGTTGGTGCCGGACATCAGTCAGCACATTGACTTCACTGCCCATGTTTAAGTAATGATTAAAGATGCTACTTTCTAACTGCTCACTGGACTGCAATGTCTGTTATTCGGCCACCACACTGTTATCTATTTCCTTTCACAAGTCAAGTGTTCCAAAGCATTTGTTAATTATTACAAACACATATTAATAAATAATACCAGTAATGGTATTACTAATTTTGTCAATTTCAAAATGGTCACCATTTTGAAAATATAAAATGACTGCCTGTCTCTATTCAACTGTCCACGTCTCCACAACAGATCTAAAAAGAATTCTAATTAAGCATTTGAGAAATTGTTGCAAATAGACAAAATATGGAAATGAAAATGTTTTCACTGCAAAAGATGTTGATGTCTGACTAGAAACTCAACAGAAATTCATTTTTAAAAGGCATGAATTCAGCTGCATTGTTCAGAACACTGATTCATTTTACCGAAGACGAAATATAAATACAAAAATATACGAAAGATGCAGATTACCAAAAATGCCCTTACAAATACTAGCCACGGAGCACACAATACCTGACGCAGCGTGTGAACGTCCCGCAATCAGTTCTGGCTGCAATGGTACAAGTGACGGATGACTGGTGGAATCATGCTCAACTGTTCTCAGCTTTGATGGTGATGCCTTTCTAACCTTCTCAGACTGTTGTGTACTTTGAACATCAATACGACTTGTGCAATCTGAACAGTTTCATTTCGACAACTGTCCAATCTGATAAAATTAATTAACAATGCTACTGAGTAGCAACATCAAGAACAGTAATAATAATACCGGTAATAATAAAAGTGTGCACATTACAATCCTTCCACAAGGGTGGAAGTTCAAAGGTAGTGAAAATCTGTTCTGAACTCCCTCCACTCTCTAAAATAATGAACGTATTCCAATAATAATTTTCACATACTATATATCACGTGAGGTATATCTACAACGTTACATGCTGTGACAAAAAAATCTATCAAAACAGCATTCAACTAAAGGTGTTCAAATTCAATATGCTTAGGTTAAACAATCATCGGTCAAGCTGATACCTAGGCCTAACCTGGACTTGAAGTCGGGGGCTACTGCTCAAAAGTGCCAATGGCCAACAATGCAGACATAAAGACGGTGAGATATTGGTTATACAAGTTTCACAGATTGGCAGATATTGCAAAAAATTGTACAACAATTTTTGTCTAAAAGTACGCAACTTCTTTGTAGAAAGTTAGGGACAAAAAAATTAGATGAGAACAAGGCTTCCTAGGCCTCTGTTACACCCTTAATAACACTGTACATCGATATATCATGCTACCGAAATACCAGCCAGCTAGAGTAAATACTAATGGTGATGAGTTTCAAACATCTATTACAACAGTTAGAATTAACAACAGGAACAACTACCAAGACTGAATGTGGGCTCTTTCTGCATCTGTGCAGCAAGCCTTGACTGTTGATAAGTCTCTGGTTCTATGACAGGATCGAGGTGTGTTACACGAAACTGAAAATCACGATAATTTTTCTCCAAATTCTGCATGTTCACAAACACACACAAACACACACACGGTGAGTAAACATGGTAACAGTATGGAACACACAGAGACAGACATAAGTGGAAAACACTTTACAGCAGATGGTCATTGGTCAAGGTTAAAAGGTCAATTTATTGCTGCCATAGGAATGTTTGCCACAGAAATGCGCCACGGAAGTCTTTTGACATTCTGGCGCTTTACAAATCAGATTATTATTATTATTATTATTATTATCTGAGCTTGTAACTCAAACACGAAATGAGAGAGAAGTTAAATTTTGCACATGAAGTGGCACACATGCAAAATTTATGCAGGTATTGAACGTGCGTTCAAAAGCTGACAAGTAGCTAGTATTGTCTAACAAAAACATAAGCAAAAACAACTGAACAAAAAACCGAGTGTGTGAAGTCAGTCCAGTGTGTGGGTAGAAAACAGTTGTCTGCAGTAGTGTAGAATGATTTGTGAAACTGGCGAGATTCTAGTTTAAAGTGGAAGAGTGAAGGAGCGATGGAAGATGACAGCAGTGGCAGAAATACTAAAGACGACAAACTGGCATATTTGAAATGAGTCAATAAGAGAATTTCCACAGCCAATGAAATGAACACATGTAATACCACTGACACAGTGACGTGTATCAAAATATGAAAATGGCCTCACCTCGGCTTCTGATTCCAACTGCCGAAGTCGGTTCTTGGTGTCCTGCACGACATCTGACGAGTAACTGAAATCATCCAGTGTTCCAACTCTGCCAACTCGAGCTGCAGATGCTCTATGCAGTGCACAAGACACGGCAAGTTAGCAGTGAAATAATTATCATAATTACTAGCAAGCATAGCCGGGGGCGCTGGAAATGCAGGACCGGAAAATGCGGGACCAATGATGTCAAGTTTGAGGGACCAAAAATGCAGTACTGAAAATGCAAGACCGGAACATGTGGGGCAGGAAAATGCAGGACCTGGAATACAAATACTGAGTTCCACATTTACGCATGCGCAACAGACAACAGTGTATTGTTGGAACTGTGTGTTTAGCCGTTTTGAAGAATACCTGGAATACCTATGCATCGTGTACGAGTCTGGATTAACACTTTTCCAAGCACTAACTTCACCTTCTAAGTTATTATTTTTCGCTGCGACATTGCATCAACATAACACTACCTAATACTACTTAAACTTCAATTAATAACGCACCAGTTAAATGCAAAAATAACTACAGCAGTGAGAAAATAATCAATACACTGCAGCAGAAGACAATATAAATGTAATACCTTTTGTGTTTTTTCAATTCAATTCATGCAGTGAAACTGGTCCCCCATTTTCCAGTCCTGCATTTTTGGTCCTACATTTTCCAGTCCCACATATTCAGTCCTACATTTTCCCACCCTGGAATTTTGGTCCCGCATTTTCCAGTCGTGTCGGTCAGTCTTTGATCTATTTGGTCCCTCATTTTCCGGTCCTGCATTTTCAGTCGACCCACATAACCATCATGCACTACCCCACTCAATGGCTTGGACATTCTACTCTGTAATTCAGCAAACCACATGCAAACACACAATTCAATGCCTACTTTTCAAGTTAACCTGGATTAGCAGGTGATCCATTAAAGGTAAAGGTAAAGGTAAACGTTTATTTGTATAGCGCCTCATCGTGAAACACCTCTAAGGCGCTCAGGTATGGCACGCATTCTCAGGGATCTCACAGTTTTACCTGCACACCCCGCATTCATCCGCTAACGGAATGAACCATACCTGCCTGGAAGGATTTGCAGCAGTGCAATTTACAGATCAAATGGTCTTCTTGATGCTTATTCAACTTTGCTGAAGCAGTAAAGGCACAGAACTCCGCAAAAAACAATAAACAGTATGTCGGAAGAATAACATAAGCGTTTGTTGACAGCAGTAACTTTTCTGGGGTGTGGACATGCAATAACAATGAAAATGATATGCTCATATGAAACGCTCTTACCGCTGATCACCACCAGCTTCACGGCCACTATCAACTTCCCCACTACGTGGCTGAATGTCACCATCATAGTCGTACAAATAACCAGACCTAACACAAGCAGTAACAGTATTACAGATACTTAATACTAAATGTTATGAAACATGCTTCGCCTCTTAAGAGATGAACTGCTAAATGCTGCAAGACAGCAGTATATCATAAAATACAGAATGTGCTACAAAAGCTAATACACCAACTCAAATGAGTGTACAAAAACAAGTAGTGCAAGGGCTGTGATTCTCTGCTGGTAGCCGACTGGGAAGTAAAATCTCCAGCGGAGAGAAATGTTTGTGTGGAGGGTTGATTGATTAAGGTTTAACATCCCACTGAACACCAAACGTGTGGAGGGACGGAGGCAAACAGTCCGGGAGAAAATGCCTAGGCAGAATTGTCAGGGGAAAACGACCCAGGCAGAATGTCCCGGAGAACGCCTAGGAAGGGGGGATTGGGAATTACCAGATCGCAATGCAGGATTACAGGTCTCTATGTGTAGCACTCATGATCTGTTACACAGCATGGCTAACACACAGACACAGACACACAGATGGACAAACAGACACACAGCTTTTGACTGGCTATACTATTAGCTCAGCCAGCTGAGCTAAAGAGCAAATACTAGCAACACTATGCCAGTGAACAAGGAGTTTCTATAATGCAGTTCACGAAGCACATGAGCTTGCTGATGACATGACGACAATAGGCTATTGCACTGTGTGAAAAAATGCACTTACAGCAGCAGAAAAATATGCATTGCATATTCCGATAACATAATATAATGTAACACAGCTACTATCAAGTTGGTGCCTAGTGTGGCAGCATTTAATGCATCACTTGTGTCAGGGTAATTACTGAACTGATAAACAAGATAAATAAGAATTCTTACCCATTCAGTAGATCACCATGATGCTGAAAACCTTGTCCAATCAAAGCTAAATACAACAAAAAATAATCAGTACCTGGTATCAAAATGCAAACCGAGTTAATGAAACGAAGATTTATTAGCAAACTAATAGGTTTAAATATATTTAGACCGATACTGACAGTGTTTACTTGACCAGGTAATTAAGCATGCTAACAGTGAATATTTGCATACAGCTGTGACGTTTTCAGTTTTTGTTTTTCTACTGTCATACTTGACACAAAAAAGATTCACATACACAAAAATTTTATTGTACAATTTTGTTTTACAGAAAACAACAACAAAAATAATGACAAAACAGTTGCAGCATTAAAACCACGTCACTTGTCAATCAACAAAGTCGTCAAACGCATACCATAATGTGAATCAAGAAGTCGTTCACGAAGATCCGAAGCTTCAAGACCAATCTGTTTCTGCTGCCACGTCTGTTCCTCACACTTCATTGCCAGCTCCTTGTTACGTTCAATCTGTTCACGTTCACGTGATACAATGCATTGTTGCTTCAACACTCACATTCAACACATTCACACAACATAGTTTGCTTCAACACGTACAACAAAACAACTGCTGAATATCGTGTCAATGCAACACAACATTGATAACATGATGCTCCACATGCGGCTTTGAGTTGAACAAGTTACATAAGACAGATTCAGTCTCAAACAGAGCAATTTCTTTTATTTTACAACAATTTACTTAAATCATACGAACATTTCACCCTGACAACAGTAACTACAAAACAAATAGCAAAAAATAGAGACATCAGTTAAGGATACTGCCACCAGACAGACATCAGTATCACTCCCACACTGTGACCACAACAAACTGGGAGTTTCATTCTTCGACAAGTGGATGACTCAAGTCATTGTAAAGCTAGTCCGGCCATTTGTTCCTCGAACGTCTGTGCCGATGTTTTGAGGCAGGAGGCAAAAGGGGCGACTGATGGAGGCATCTACCAGTCAGCATTTTGACTGATACCAAATTGTACTGCTTGGTGACATACTAAATGAACAGTGTGAACATGCATCAATGCAATTTATGGGTGTTTACAATAAACAGTACATATGCCAGACTACACAACCAGACATCTACAGTCTACATCATACCGTCAAATACCTCAGCTTGTAGTCGCTGCTGCAGTTGAAGCTTCTCGTGTTCTAGCAGTGCCATCTCAGTGCGATGTCGACTGTGCAGCTGGTCAATCTGCTGCCGAAGCAGACCAACTTCTGGTGTTGGTTTGGCTGCCTGCTGGCCCATCTCACGTAACAGCTCTTCTTGTTCTGTGCACGTGTTAATTTATAAAAAAAGTGAATATCAATTCATGAATACACACATCAGCATATCAACTGCACAATATTTATTTATTCCTGAAAATTATCGCGCGAGACAGTATTAAACCTTAACTGCTGGTGACAGCAAGGAGTATCCATATTAGTAGTTCCTAATATGGTAAGATAAGGTAAGGTAAGGTTGACCTGTCGTGAACTCACCTCTAAGGTGCTCAGGTATGGCTTGCGTTCTCAAGGAATCTCACAGTTTTAGCTGCACACCCCGTGTTCGTCTGCTAACGGAATGAACCACATGGGAGATGCTGGCCTTTTTTCATGATATAAATGCATGTTACTGAAAAATATTTCTTTGCACTTCTGAAGAATTAAATGGTGACAAAACACACACAGTTACATATACATACTCTGTCGTTCAACTAGATTGTCTCGCATCAGCTCAGTCACTCGTCTACAACAAACGAATGCTTGAAATGTAAACATCAATGGCAAAATCAATCTGCCGAACACAGTTGGTTTTAGTCGACAGAGTTTAATGTCACGCACCACACATTACAGGTCATTACAGAGACAAGCAATCAGTTGCAATGGTACTGACAATAAAGCACACAACAACCAATAAAAAATAATCCCATAACGAACTGACCCTAGTTAAGAAAAACATGCAAAAACACAAACAACAAGATTGCCATCTTGCCATCTAAGGCCAACCACCTGTGAATGCATGCATCTAATTACGCGTGGTCACTTCAGTCATGTGAGAAAGATGGCGGTCACACCATTCGATCCACCATATCCAAAACCCCATGCACATAAAGTTTGTGGCTCTACTTGTTATAAAAATGGAGATACTGCCAATTGAAGTTTGTTTTTCATTGCGGGAATAGGGATTTTCAACGTTTTTGCTCCTGTAACCTTGACCTTGACCCGACGACCTGCATGTATGAACTTGACCCAAATTCCCTGGACATGTACCGGATGGGCGAAATGAACTATGTCAAGGCTTTCAAAAGTCATCATTTATCATCTAACAGGCATGCATAGATACAGACAGACAGGACCAAAATTATACACTACGCAGACCCACATCAGCCAACTGGCCAGATTACTTAACAATGATAATTTTTAACGAGTAGGCCGACATGCTAGCAGTCCTGGTAAAATGGCACACAGTTTTGCAAAGCTTGTCGTTTCTTCCACATACATCACTGCATTCCATTTGTTAGTAACTGACATTTCATTATAAAGAATTTGAAAAAAAGAAGATGATTTTATTTTCCACAATACATGTACCAACAAATACAAATACAAGTGTGACAAATACAATGTGGAAGGATGCTGTAAAAGCCTTAGGGCCCGTTTCACCAACGACAGTTAACTTTAACCGTTGGTTTTCTCTGCACTTTAACCTCCAGTTAGCATAAATCCGTTTCACCAATGCCAGTTAGCGACTAATCTAAAGTTAAACCTCAGTTAGATTTAACTGAGCCACAATCGCCGGTTAAATCTCAGGTTAGAAAATAAAAATAGCTGATGAAAGTGATGCAGACAGCAGCCAACGTCATCGATGATAACAACACCTCTCAGCCAATAGCAGTGTCAGAAAGTAGGTTAACCACGCATTCAGCTAACTGGAGTTGGGCAAAAGTTAACTTTTGTTGGTGAAACGCGAGTCCGATTTAACTGGCAGTTAGAAATAACTGGAGTTCAGTAAACCGACGATTTGACCGGTGTTGGTGAAACTCGCCCTTAGCCATTCAAGCTGACCACCTTAGATGCTAAAAAAATTTTCAGGTTGCAAACAAGCACACATCATAAGCCAAGAACAATCCTACTTCTTCAACATGCAGGAGACAAAACTTTTTACACTAACGTCTTCATGCTGTCTAATTCGCGGCGCAAGACAGAGTTATCTTCCTTTAATGCCTGATAATCAACCATCTGCAACGCAGCATCACATCCATTCAGTCTGAAATTTTACAGAGTTGGTTTTTATTACAGACGATGACGATTTCTGACTTTTTAGTAGACAAAACTAACGATTAATAATGAATGCTGATTAAATAACACTTCTGAAAAACCATTACAGTTCATTAAATTTCGAGCAATTTAGTGTTTGTAAACAATACTACCCAGATGTAACTGTAAAGATTAAAGCAACTGACAATCAACAGGTTCTGGGTTCAACCTTCATGTACCAACTCTAATAATGTATGTACCAACATGTACCAACTCTGGTCAAGCTATTCTCACACACATGTACCTCTGTCACCAAGCAGTGTAATTTGCTACTGGTAGTTATGCTCTTTGGCTGGGATAGCACTTGTGGGTCTGGTAGAAAATAATGTCAGTAGAGCAAGTTCAGCAAGGTTTGATGTCCCACCAAACACATTATAGGTCATATCGGGGACGGGTTTTTATGTGTCAAATGACCTAACCAACAGTGTCAAAGCACTCAAGGAACATACATCCTAAGGATTAGGCTTCAATCGCATTGGGACCACCCCACTGTGCTCACAATAATACAACTATGCAGTATGAAACAAAAACACACAAAGCACACACAAATAAACAAAAATAAATCTATGCACGGCATGTACTGACCAGTAGCATGACTACTGACTAGTCACACACAGGCTGAATGCCTGAAGACTGGGTCAATTCTGGCAACAACTCTCATATCGAGTATTGTAGTATCCTTACTGTTAATTATCAGACAGACCAAATGAACGTCTGGCGATTAAAATGCATAGAATTATGCACTATGTGTGCATTCTGTGTTTTCATGCCACAAATTAATTTGAGTATGGTTTTCAGAGCTACTTAAAAAAATAAATGGTCCTTAGTTAAATGGCAATCTTAGTTA
>Ga0209562_1000544_pt1 | contig 12954 bp, 8 predicted proteins | sample WorMetvacBELIZE2_FD_187399 | JGI IMG/M metagenome (GOLD analysis project Ga0209562, IMG submission 187399) | Marine gutless worms symbiont microbial communities from Max Planck institute for Marine Microbiology, Germany - Olavius vacuus BELIZE.2... | ecosystem: Host-associated > Annelida >...
ACCAGTAACCAACGTGGGCATAACTGTAACACTCCTCCGTGCATGTATGCTTAATATTCCTAGTTGTATTTGCTGCATTGCAAGAAAGTCAGTTAATTGAGACACTGAATGTAGAAAACTTCGCACTAGCTAAAAAGAATACTTGAACTCGTCTGTGATGTATCATGTCATATAGGACTCTGTTATTGCTTCTTAGTAGCTGTTTTACTGTTTTTGGGTATCGTCACATAAAAGTCTTTTTATATAACACTTGTACAGTTCACTTATCAAAGCCTTGGCTGTAAGCACAGTAAGCAGCTGAAATGCTGATAATTCATCCAGTTAGTCCATAATAGTGAAGAAAAGACAGATTACATACAGTATGTGTATATGCGTTTAGTGTTGGAGTAACACAACATGCTTTTAAACACTACCTAGCACAGAAGCAGTAAAATTGGTTTCAACACCCAGCTTTGTTGTGAGCGTTACAATGTGTCATTGTACAGTTTTAGCTGCATTAACAGAGAGTCGATTAAACATTTTGTCTTTAGGAATTTGAGCAATTATAGGTCTAATGCTGGCATCATTTATGAACTGCTATTGGCCAAGAGTGGTTTGGGTGTAATTTCATTGTTGAGTGTTGCAGACATGGATTTTATTATTCATTACTTGTGTGTGTCATAGGCATAGTTTTTATTTTGCATGTGTACTTTTGTATGACTTTCATAATAAATAAATAAATAAAAGCTGGCATTAACTGCATAAATGAGACCAGGTTATTTAAACTTTTCTTTATGACTAGCAGTGTACGACGAGAACAAAGCAACACATAATGCTGACTGCACAGAATGCAGAACGTCATTAAACTGGCAAAACAACAATCACAGGCAGTTCACACAAACAGGCAAGCATGCCATTCTCAGATAGCAGGAAACAGTTGCATCAACAGTTGTAAGAACAAGACAGTCCATACTGCAGACAAGGATTGGAGGTTTGCTTTATCCAGACCCGAGACCAACACGAAGGGTAAATAGTCTCAAGGCCAAGACTCTTGGTTTAAAGAGGTAGGCTTGGACCACATGCCCTTTGTCACAGTCACTGCAAAGTCTAAACTTCCTGACTGTGAATTAGAAATAAGCATAGGCATGTATTTTCTTAATCGGTGGCTTCAAAATTATTTATCAAGATTGAGAACGAGCCTCAAGAACTCCAAGCCTGCATTTTCACTGTTGCAGTTGGGACTGAAAACATACCTGTTTGCAACGTATGAAGACGCGTAACACATTACAGTAACAGGCATTTAGCGCAATGCCAGGATAAATTTACAACTTGACTTGGCTTGTGATATGCCATTCTGACAGCGATGATGGAAATCCAAACGAAAATATTTGGTAGTATACATATAAAACAAAAATACTACTCGCATAAAGAAGTGACGTGACAGAGGAATCACTAAAGTGAACTTTAGTATACTAGTCACCTGCCCCATATGGAGCTGTAGAGTAGACAATACATAGCATAGAAGACCCCTAAACCAGGCTTTAGAATTTCATCGTTTGTTTTAACAAATGTTCGTGTTTTATAATTGGTCGCACTTCTAGTACCAGACCAGGTTCGTTGCACCAGTCCAGTGACTGGCAGGGAAGATCATCTTCCAAATGACCTATAATGTGTCAAGCAGGTGTTAAACCCCTACTGTAACTATAAAGTGGTAGTCACCTGTAACCATGTTTGATATCTGATACAGAATAACAGTAACAACACAAGAAAGCACTTGGAAAATGCATGTTGACGTTGGCAGTTATCAGAAATTGGCATTGTCCCTTAGTGGCTTTCCTCAATGGTGCGTTAGCCACAGTGGTTTATTCCAGGGCTGCAGCATCTTCAAAACATTAAAGAAAGTGAATACAGATTCCTAGATGAGCTACAAAATATAGTGGACCAATCATTGGCATAGAACCTGCAAAAATTTCAGGAAAGAATTCATCCAAAGCTTTTCAGTAATCGCGCTGACAGGTCAACCAACCAGAGCAAAACAACCTCCGTGATGGAGGCAGCAAATGAGCAACAAAACCTGACATGGTCTGATGGCCTTGAGAAATGCCAAGTAAAACATGCATGTCACATGTGACAGCTACTCTGCAGTAGTAATCGCAATCAAATGTGAAATTAATGACAGCATAATCGCCTGCAAATCACACCACTGCAACAGCAGTCCAGTTATTTGGCACAGCAAACCTCATACATACCAAGTCAGATCTTTACACCGACACAGAATACAGTCCTAGCACTGTACACAATACTATAAGCACCAGTCCACATCTGTCTCACACTTCAAATCTGCTTTACTAGCATCATCCACAGCCACAGCAATGTGCATCACAAGCTAAGCATGAGCACGGAATACTACATGTCCCTACATATCGACATTATAAAATGAACCACAAAGAATTTAGTACAAACTAGACATGATCTATAACAGCTAATAATTAAAAATGCTTCATAAAATGTAAACTTAAAACATCATACAATAACACGGCAACAAGGACAAAAGCATGTCGGCAAATAAAAATATTAGAAATTTGAGTGCTGCATAGCTACTAGAAGAACAACCAATCTGAATGAAAGTAACAGGCTATACAATTTGGGTAAGCATATGATTTTTTACTGTTGATTAAATACTGTCGCAAACAGTAATGTAGTATGGATGTATAAAGTTGTACAACAGTGGGATTTACCAGAAGAAAAACAATTAAATGGCAGTGAGTGATTAAAATGTATGCAGCAAAGGGTGGTTTAACACGTTTTCTGACAGATGATTGTTAAAGATGCCGATCAAGACAGCGCGAGATCTCTGCACTCACGGTCAACTACTAAACCAATGTCAGTCAACACTGCTATTCATCTCACTTTCTCTCATCAGCATTTTTAGCACATAGTATTTCTGTCATGAGCAAGTATTTTGATACATAATTAAACACTCGCTAGCATTTACTGAAATTTTCAACAGTAAATTCCACGGTGGCAACAACACTGTTACTACCATCGTCACTACAGTGCCGCTAGCAAAGAACGCTAATTAATTAATAAATTACTTACCAGCATATATGCATATATGTAATCAGTATTCTATCATCAATCTAGCTGAAAATTAATTCAAGCTGGTTTTACTATTTCTAGAAGCTACATGGTCTCTCTTTTTCTGAACACAAAGTACTTGGCTAATTAAGAAAATACGTCAAAGCAACTTATTACGTCATAGTCAACAAATATGGAAAATGCATTGCAGAGCAACTCGCTTTGCATTACAGAAGAACTGATGACATTCCAGTGTTCAATTCACCCTGAACTTTTGTGAGATAACTGTTTGTCACTCAAATGCATCAAGTTACTGGAAACAGTATAGTATCTCCATTCAAATACTACTGAAGCCTAAAACCACTAACACTGCTAACAGCACTACGGCAAAAGATTAATCACTTTATGTTAACAGCGCATGAACAATCCTGTTAACTATAACACTGCATTACCGCCGCCGACGAGGCAAGAAGCGTGCACTCCATAACAGATAAACACAGATGAATACACTGTTATAAACATGAAAGCATAAAACAATCCACCAGCGTTGTACACAGAACGAACTGACACGAACCTTGTGACAGTGTCGGAACAGTGCGTCAGAAGTCAGTCTGCTTCACTAACTATCCAAGCTTTTACTCGCAAAAGTGTCTAACAGACAATCAAAAAAACTGCAATCAGTCAAAATCACTGTGCATCACACTGTACAATTTTGCATAGCGTCCTTAACAGTGACACCTCCATCTGCACAGTAAAATATTCGTGAAATACAACAGTCAACTGTTGCACTCAGATATTATGTGACACAGAAATTCGACGAATTTCTGATGTTAAAATGCACGCAATTAGTACACAACTAGCAGTATGCAAATATGCTATACAAAAAAGTACACAGAGGCCGACTAAAGAACATGGACTAAAGCAACTTAAAACAACTGTACACCTACATTTAGTCACACAGCACAAATACAGTAACGTGTTTGAAAAAAAACTAAACTTATATTCACAAATGCAACAACTAACATTTAATAGTTTATAAGTTGAACTAATCTATTGCCATAAATGGTACATGCCTCAGTATGCCTCGCACTGGCTAGCAAGAATACATAAACATTTACTACATGCTGTATATAACAATTAAAATTTCATTACAAAATTTGACATGCAAGTGACTATCACACAGAATACTTGTTCACCTCTTTGGAACAACAAAATACTCTATTACGTGTGCAAGGAAAATTATAAAGACTGCAGATCACGCGGAAGTGGCGAAGCATAGCCACTGTCAAATCTCTGCACATGCCCATTTGTTGCGGTCACCAAAAGTGACGGGACTGTTCACCAATGGCTATATGACGACGGCGAATACAGACTAGCTAGTTTCGTTGTATCATTGTTGCGGTGCTGCATGCATCCGCCACACTGCGCTGTGTCACTTCAGTGCCGTCATCGTCGTCGTCGTCGTCAGAGCCGTCTATGTCCATGATCATGTGCTGTGACACATCGCCGACACTGACAACTGCATGTTGATGGCTGTCATCATCGTGACTGACACATGACGTGTCGGCTGCAGTCGCCAAGTACACAACACGCAGCTCAGCCGCGTTTGACGACTGCAATTCGCTGTCACTTGCTGCTGCAACTGCAGCATCTTCCATGCCTGAACTGACAACCACTGGTGTCTCTTGCTCCATTGCTACATGCACCTGTAACATACATTGCTCAATGTCGTTACAACATAACTACAACTGCAACTTAGCCTTATGATTATTCTCTGCCAGTGTAAGAGAACAAGACTATAAAAATTAGCACTCACATACAGGGTGGGCCAAAAAAGGACCATTATTTAAAAGTGTATGACTCCTGTATATGATGAGGTAGGAAGGCGATCTATATATCAAAATGTTGAGCTCTTTATCAGGAGTAAAACTAATATCTGGAATGTCGCAATATTTAGATATTCTTGGCATAAGTTTGGAGAAACGATACTGCGCCGAAAATACCAATTAATTTAAGCCATGAAAAATCTGAATATTTTTGAAAGTTTGTAACTCATGTATATGATGACGCAGAAAGGTGACCCATATGCCAAACTGTTCAATACTTTATCTGGAGTAATACTGATGTGTTGCATTTTGTCACAGTTAAATATTCTTTGCAACAATCTGATAAAACTGCACTTCACTAAAATTACGACTCAACCGTTATTTATCATTCACATGTTACGACTATTTCACACATTCTCCAATGTATTGGATTTGTTCAGAGCGGAGTAATCCATATATCAAAACATTCAGTACTTTATCTGGAGTAAGAAAAGTGTTATTTTACTGCAGTTAGATATTCTTTTCACAAGTGCAGTGAAATAATACTGTGATTAAAACGACAATTCACAGTACACATATCGTCTGTTTCCTGTGCACAAAAGTTCACGGAAGCAAGAAAAACTTGCCACCGAGTAGTTAGGACCTCAATCTGGTCAATTCTCTACTCTGGAGAGCTTTGCAATAACAAGAAGCTCCGCTATTGCGAAGAGCGCAGCGTGTCCGTCGTGCTTATTGGTGTACTTGCATGATGACATTTATCGGGAGACAATCAACATATCAACAGCTAATCAACCACTTTTACGTAACTGGCCACGAAAGCCATCAAATTCCGCAAAATAACGCAAAATTATGGCCATTACGCCGTTCAAGGTCATTCAAGATCATTGATTTTGGTACCAATCGAAAGCCCATATGCGACTTCCTATTAGTGATTAATAGTAACTTACCTCTTATCTTGCACCGTTTCCAAGTTATGGCCGATTATTGGTCGAATTTTCCCTATCGATAGAGGGGTGTCTCACTTTAATGCCCCAGCTGGGGGTGATCCCCTCCGAATATCCGGATAAACTTTACCTCTCCAGAAATTAGAAGGATTGTCCTACCAGATGATAAAACCGCATGATCCTATCTTTATTCGTCTGGACACAATACCGGAACGTGACGGAAGGACAGACGGACAGACAGAATCCCTCTAGCTAGTACAACGCTCTGCATTGCGAGCAATGCGGACGCGCTGTAAAAAATTGTATCGTCAAGATTTCCGAGATGTTGATCGTCTGACATGTGTTCTGTTACACTGGTGGGTCTGATAAGTCAGACGCAATTGAAGGGGTGCCAGACCAACTGCTAAAAAGAGCGGCAATGGTGTTTAGGGTACACAGTAGACATGTTGAATTGCTGTTGACCTACTGATGTTCACAGTCAATGATGATTGTCAATTTTGGGGCAACAGTGTGTAATAATTGAACGTCATGCTCAATTAATTGGTATTTTCAGTGTATTATCGTTGTTAAAATGTTTGCCTCTGCCACTACAGGTTGACCGGTCTGGCCGTGTCTTTGACCTCTGATCTTGAGAAACTTATCAGCAATGCTCACTCACATAATGAATATTTGTGTCAAGTTTCATTGAAATCCCTCAATGTACAGAGATATTGCATTACGCAAAACATCAGACGGACAACGGAAAGACAGCCGGAAAGACAACTGGAAAACACTGCCTCTGCCACATATTGTTGGTGGAGGCAGAAAATTAGTCATCTACACTTGTGCTCTCCACTCATCAAATGCTCACATTTCTATTAACTGCTATAAGTACTGCCTCGGCCTTTTGAGCCTTGTCTCAGTTTCATCCGCAGGTCTGGCAACTCTGCTATATCTATCCTGCATTGGCTGGCCATCTGCAGTCTGGGGAGAACTGTAAGCTCCTACAGTGGGGCTTGGGGCAGAGCTACAGGCAGCAAGGCTTTCCTGCAATATGAGATCCCACGACTGGTTTCCTCCACAATTATACTTTGTTGAATTCTTATCATAAAGTAGTTATTTCATTTTTGTGATGAAAAACTGCATAGATGTAACTGTAAGGGCAACTCAGCTCCCAGTGGCAATGCCACCCATGGCCCTTATGCATACATGATCTGATAACACAAATAACAATGAAAGTACACAGTTTCCAATCATTGCAGATCACCAACTTGGACAACATCCGGGTCTGAGCTGGACGTCATGTGATCTGGTGTACTGGTGTCCAAGTCAACATCATAGCTACTGGTGCCGGCGGGCATGGCACCTTCGCTGAGTTCCACATACTGCAGAGCTTCGGCTGCTGACAGGATCTGATCACAGATGTTATCATCAAGGTTGACTGGCTCGCCATCAACGTCTCTACACACATTCAACAGTACATCACGGCATCAACTACTGCATGACATGTGTCAACAGCATCAGATCACACAGTGTCTCTCCTCACAAACTGATGCAGCTTGTAGACTCGTAGTGTATAATGCATATTCACTATATCAAAAGCATGCCTTTAATCAACCAGTTTCAAGACATTTACTAACAGGAAAATACTAGACCAACTTAGTTTTCAAGCTTCTGAGGTCTATCAGACTGAGTGTGTGCACCCAACACTCAAACAAATGCCTCAGTAGTACACGAAAATGCACTACTGCTACCATTCACACAATTTTTTTATAATTTGGATCCATGTAACTAGCTGTATGTAGAGCCTTCGTACAAGTATCAACTGCAGCAACCTGCATGAAATGGTTCACTTCGTCTTTCACTCGATCTTGCCAATGTCGATATTTTTTCATTTCGTACAATCTCGTAATAAATATGGGCCTATGTTACAGTATGCCCCATGTATCAACAATACTGCAAAGAATACAACTGACCGGTTGTGAATAAGTGCTGAGATGACGGCCGGATGACAAATCGGCAGTGGTACACGCATCTTCTCAAAAGGAATCATCAGGCCAGTCTCACGAGCTTTCCACGGGCACCGGCGCCAGTTACGGCAACTTCAAACCAAAACACACAATCAGCTCCACTGCAGGCTGCTGATCAATTTGCTATTAAACCAAACTGATACGTTTTTAAACTGAGCCACAAAGTATAACTGCTGGAGTTTAGTGAGCAGTAAGCAAGGTGAGTAAAGGTAAAGGTAAATGTACCCATACTCGTAATCGAGCGTAGGGGCCGGAGCTGATCCCGGACTCTAGGCAGTCAGCCTGCAGGTTACAGCATGCATAATCGTGAACCCGGTGGTGGGCTCTCACCACTGGCTACCAGGCCCACAGTGACATACATGCATAGTCATAAACCCGGCGGTAGGCTGCCATTACTTTCCGCCAGGCCCGCAGTTACTTTCCCAGTCGTCAGGCATCACCGCCCTCAGGCCAGTACCAAGTTATACTGCTTGGCGACAGAGGCACATAGGTGTGAGGAACTTGCCCAGAATTTTTACGTCGTAGTGCCCAGCCGAGACTCAAACCCACGACCTCTTAATCGCAAGTCCGACGCTCTACTGCAACACCACGATGCCACCGCCAAGAAGCAAGGTGAGTACAGAATCACAATGTGCTACTGGTAAGAAGCACAACTGACCGTCTAACTGATGACAACGTATCATCAACATAGCTTGCAGACTCGGCACGTGCGTTGAATATGCGAGCGTCCAAGTATGGTGCCTCCACATCAATGTCACCTGTTTTCACAAGTTGCAGTCAAACAGCATTACAAGATGAACAGTTACTCCAGTTACCACGACATACACTAATTAGAAATTAGAGTCAACCTTATATAGCGAAGTGCTCAAAACGTATTACATAATCTGCACATAATGAACAAAACCGGCAGCTTGTTGTTTCTACCAGTGTAAGTTATTTCCTGTATGAAAGCAGTTACTGCATTCTGTACACAGCGTTTGCTATGTACGAATATCTTTGTGTAATAAATGCTTAAAAGCTTACAACACATGAACTGAACATGTAACAAAGTAAGGTACTAAGAACAAAATGGACGAAGTCAACTGCAGACCATACAAGCATAAATTAAGCTTATATCTGCCACTTACTATGCTGATGTAAAATCTGGGCAAATTAACAGTTTCTTCAGCCAGCTCAGCTGGTTGTACTGCACAATGCACAAACTGACCTTTGGGAGTGTGGATGGTACTAACAACATCAAGATCATCACGAAACTCGGCAGATTTGAGCATCTCCAGATAACGCATCAGATTGACGTGATGAACCTGTTGCAGGCATAACACTGCTGCTCATACACCACACTACAGTACCAACAATGTGAGATAATGTTTAAAAACAACACAGACTGCAAGTCACAGCACATCACACACTCAAAATAACGACTACTGCATTCACTACAGCTCAAAATTGATTAATTATACACTGTAAGTGCATTAACACACAGTTAACACAAGCATCAATAAATCATTTCAAACCATAAACATAAACACTCAGTAACACAAAGCAATAAGTGTGGTCTGCATTGAGGTTTTCTACACTGACTGCACAACATCACATCAAGCCGATTGATCTACACTTGGACTATGTCTATGACTTACAAGCTCAGCATAGTACAGTGTGCTCAACTGCTCATAGCCTCCTATTACAAGAACCGCACAGAATCGCTGAAATGATACAAGCACTATCAATAACTGTGATAATCACATGTATTAAGTGTTCATGCCAGCAGGAAACTGTGCTATTATATTCAAGATATTAACCCTCTGAAGTAGAGTGGGAATTACAGTTCCCATCCTGTAATAAACAATGACAATTTTACCAAAAAATGCTAGTTCAACTGCCTTGTTTGTGGCATGCACCATATAACATAGTTATCATCACCATCGATTTATTTCACCCACTGACAGCATGAAAGATGGTAAAAAATTATACAACATATACTAACACGTGCTAAAATGATAAAAGTCACAATACACTAGCTGTTGACGAGTGGGTTATTACATCTGCTGCAGCAACAGCAGTCAGCACACCAGATATCACATAACGTAGTTGCAACAACAAAGAAAACTACTCACTTCAAGTTGGAAGCACGTGTCAGTCTCCTCCAGTGGCGTCAGGAACGACGACGAGAAGACTTCTGTCAGCAGCTGTGTTGCTAGGCCTGACGACATAGACACAAACGCAATATCAGCTGTGTACAGTCAAACACCATGCTTGTACACCACATACATGCAGCTCGTACATTTACAACTGAATGTAGCTGTCAGCTAGATTTCTAACATTAAGTTTTAGGCCAGTCCCGAGCTGCCAAGCGAATTTCATACCCCTATGTCAAGTTTGAATGACCTACACATACACTTCTCAATTTATAACAGCGTTAAGCTGACTGCCTTGGCCTGTCTTTCTTTTGAGATACAGTTTCTATGTCAAATTTTACTTAAAGAAAGAGTGGCCGACCAACAGACTGATGATTAGGACCAGGCAGCTAGTTTAATTCCTGCATTCCTTTAAGCAGTGCTGCAGCAACTGAAGACACACGAATTATATTAAATTAATAGACAGAGTAAGGTCTAACGTCCCACCACACATTATAGGTCATATTGGGGACAGGTTTTTACGGGTCAAATGACCCAACCAACAAAGCACTGAAGGAAGATAGTGCCAAAGGATTAGGCTTCAATCCCATCAGGTCCACCCCACTGTGCTCACAATGATACAACTATGCAGTATGAAACAAGAACACACAAAATACACACAGATAAACACAGATGAATCTACGCACAGTGAAATGGGCCCAGTGTGACAAAACCCAATCCAGAGAACTGTAAGAACTGCTCAACTAAGTGTGCTTATGACTGTGCACTGCTTCAGTACACAATACAACACAAAGCAGTTCTGATAATTTCTCCTCTTACCTCCAGACAAATATCATAGCTCAGACGTTGTCTAACGAAGGGGATGGGGTAGAATTATATTAAACATGTAGCAAAACACACACACACACACACACACACACACACGCACACACACACACAAAACAGAGAACATAGTGTGCAAGAACCTTGCCAGTCTCCAGGCTCCAGATGACAGTCATCCCAGAATGCATTCTCTGGCCGCCGCAGACGTCGTAGCACATGCTCTGGGTAGAATTCTTCCAGTAGCTTCGAAGTCTGAGCAATTACAACCTGCGCAGTAAACAATGCTCTACAATGATGACCTTAATTTACACCGACATTCTGTAGCACTGGGCAGTGACACTCATCTCGCATGATGGCTATACAATGTCAATGTCAATATGAGGTTTATAGTGCCCCCATTACTAAAAGAACATGGGTGCATTACATAGTCCACGGAATACAAAGTTAGTTAGTAGTTGTTACATAGTGTTAAAAGCCAAGTTAAAACAGTGCATTTTCAGTCTTCTCCTGAAGGCTGCAGTCTCTTGAATTGAATAGATCGGCAGGTAAAGAGTGACAAGCAAGATGACTTATAAACCCATTAAGCCAGGTCAGACTGACCCAGTTTCTGGTTTGTAATCAGAGACCACGTAGGTCTGTGCATACATGATCAGAAGTCTCTAATTGTAGCGGTTATGATTTCTATCTCTCTGGTTAACACACACACACACACAGACAGACAGTTTCGATCAGCTATACTACCACCTAGTGACTCTTTGGCTTATAGGCGCTATACAAATAACTGTATCTATCTATCTACCTCAGCCAATTCACTAGAATTAGCGACATATTAGTAAGACAGGCAAGACTGTACAGCTAGATTCTTGAATTGCTGTCACTTTGTGACCGATAGCAACATAAAATACTCTTAACACTAATACTCTTGCTAATCTGACTAATGCAGTGATGGCACTACACTGTGCTAACTGCACTGCCCATTTATGTCTAAGACACGCCCAGCTAGCCGTCGAGTTATTTTGATAACATGCTCTTCCGCACATCACCGATGGTTCACATACATCTCATAAGAACTGAACACGGGACATCACTTCATCTCAATGTGCCAACTCTTCCTGTAGTAATGCTAACAAATAACCTCAGAAATGTCAGCGCCTTTGCACTGCCGGTTGCGCATTTGGCCTGAGAGAAATCCTGCTCAAGCAAATCTCAGGTTCCCTTGCCTAACCTGGGGAAAAACAGGCGGGTTAAACGAAAACCATAAGTAGTAGCAGTAGCAACAGCAGTGGTAGTTTCTGACCTTGAGTTCACGAGATGTCAAACGAATACGACATTGAATGTCAGCTGTAAGACCAGTGTTTAGTTTCTGCTTGCGTCTAACACAATATCAAAGTAAGCTATCATCAGGACACTGATAACAGACTTCTGCATTTTTATGCCCAACTATGCACTTATACAGTCATACAGTAAAGAGACTGGATTAACAGAAATGTCATTGCAATTACGAACTAGTGCATCTGTACTGACTGATAGCAGAAATAGCAAAGTCTGCTATAAATAGCTGAAAGTCCTGTAACAACATCTGTGATCACATGCCAGATTCAACATGCCAAAAGTTACAATGCCATGTATACAATTTTGACAGCGGTCAACTAAAAATCTACTATTAATGAAAAAATGCTGAAAATAAAAAAAAACAACTTCTTGTTCATGTCTTCAGTGGCTATGAAACTGTTTAACAGAACAAGAGTATGAAGACTAACTGATCAACAGCACTGTTCACATCTTGAACATATCGGTTGGTTTCCTTGCACAATGTCTTGTAAACACCGTCGTCAAGCAGTGCAGCTGAGAATGGCCGAAAACACTGATCAACAAATACTCTACAAAAACAAGCAAACAGCCAATCGCACACTTTAAAGCTGATAACTGTTAACACATTTCAGCAACTATTATACAGCCAGTAATTGAGTAGTTGTACTGATGTTCCCAGTAAAAATCACAGTTGGTCCATATGTACTAAGCATATGTATGTAACGACCCTAAGTACACGGATAAATGCGTATTTAGGTCATTACATATGCTATATACCGTAAAAATTCGAATATAATACGCACAATTTTTACCAAAAATAGAGGTCTGGTAGCAGGGGTGCGTATAATAC
>Ga0209562_1000545_pt1 | contig 12953 bp, 11 predicted proteins | sample WorMetvacBELIZE2_FD_187399 | JGI IMG/M metagenome (GOLD analysis project Ga0209562, IMG submission 187399) | Marine gutless worms symbiont microbial communities from Max Planck institute for Marine Microbiology, Germany - Olavius vacuus BELIZE.2... | ecosystem: Host-associated > Annelida >...
CTCTGGAACCGGGCAAAAACTCTACCAAAAGCGGGAGTTTTCGTGGGGTGAAATCGAGGTTATCGCTTTGATTTATATGAGTGGAAGTGGTTTTGCAGGGGTGACTCCTGAAACAAATCTTTGCGGTAGTTTTCGATCGATCCACCATCCGGTGGATGACGCGCCACGTGGGGCGTTATGAAGCTCGCTTGCGCAACAACATCAGCAGTGACCCGCTTCCCCCCATGCCGGGGGCGGCGGAGGCATAGGCCAGCACCGCCGGGTGTTCCTTGAACCAGATAGGCATATGTGCCTTAATGATTGATGGCCGCGCGCCGCTTCCCTTGCCGTGCACCAGCCGCACCACTCGCAAGCCCTGGTTCAGCCAGCGCGGCAGTTGTTCCGCCAGCAACTCTCCCGCCTCTGCCAGGGTGAGGCCGTGCAGGTCCAAGCTGTAGTCCGGCGCCGGCTTGCCGCGTTTCAGTTCGGTCAAGCGCGCCTTGGCGCTGGGGTGGCACCAATCAAGCGAGGTTTCGGGTGCGATCACTTGCCAGTCTTCGTGAAACGCAAAGCCGTACGCTTGACCGCCCGGTGGTTTCTTTGTTTGCCCGGTGGCGGAAGCGCGTTTGTTGTCGTGAGACGCGTATTTGTTGGTGTTCTTGCGTTGTATGTGTTCACCGGGTGGGGCATACTTTCGTCGCGCGAGTTTTTGCACTTCTCCCAGCGAGTTCAGGGTTGCGGTAAACAGGTCGTTTTCGCGCATTCTCAAACCAGGTTAAGGATTGTTTGATGGAAGACACACAGTTTGCATTGCATAAGGCGATTTTCGAAAACGACGACGACCAGGCGCGTAAATATATTTTGCAGGAAGCCAATGTGGATGAAATTTCCGCCGAAGGCTGGTCGCCCCTGCACTTGTGCGCACAGATGAGCAACTTCAATGTGGCCAAGTGGCTGGTCAACGCCGGCGCGAAAATAAACATCAAAAACGCCAATGGGGTAACACCGCTGCACAGTTGTTGCTGGTCCAACGCCAACGCCATAGCCGAACTGTTGATGAAAAACGGCGCCAATGTCAACGCTAAGGACAATCTGCAATGGACGCCGCTGATGCTCGCCGCCTGGAGCAATCACGACGATCTGATCGACCTGCTGGTGAAAAACGGCGCTTCCATCAACGCCCGCAACCGCAACGATTCCACAGCGCTGCATCTGGCCGCCTACAACAATTGCCCGCTGGCGCTCAATCGTCTGCTGGAGCATAAGGCCAATGTCAATATGCAGAATAAGGACGGCATGGCGCCCATCGACATCGCCATCAAGCGCAAAAACCAGGAGTGCGAAGAGATACTGCGTTCGGTCAAGTCGCGTCGCCGTGCTTCCAGCGGATCGGTGGCCACGCCCATCAGCGTCAACCAACGCAATTACATCGACAGTTCGGTGGATGTTGCAGAAAAACCCGATACCGTAGAGCAGACACAGGCTGGACAAGCAGGGCAGGGTAGTAAAACGGGGCAAACGGCTCAAAAGGTTCCGGTTGTCGGAAGCGCGGCCGCCACTGCTGCCCCGGCACAGCGCCCTGCATCGCATATCCAGAACGAAGATGCCTATTATCGCGATGTATACTTTCTTCTCGATAAACCGGAGCAAGACATGCCTTTTCTCACCGAACTGACAAAGGAGAAGGCCAAGCTATCCAGCGATGGCAATCAGGAGGCGCCACTCTTTCCTGAACAACTGATCAATATCACCCTTGCCGGCGACAAGGTAAGGCGAAAGTCCGAGGTGGTGATCGCTAACCTGCTTTACAGCCTGGATCTCAACTATGTGTACGAGCGCAAACTGTGCGGCACGGTTGCTGTGGGTATCAATTACCCCGCTTTCACCATTTTCACACCGAGCGACAGCATCATTATCTGGGAGCATGTCAGCGCGCTGGAAACAACCGAGAAAAAGCAACAGTTCAACCTGCTCAAGCGCTGGTACAAACAGAACGGATTTGTTGAAAGCAGGAACTTTTTTGTCAGCAAGGACACCCCCCAGGGCGGGATAGATTCAAACTCCATCTGGGAAGTGGCGGAAAAAATCAACAACCTGGTGGAAAGCGCCGTTGAGGACGAGGCCGTGGCCGAACCCGTGGCGCAAAAAGCCTGAGCATGGCGCAAACACTCTACGACAAACTCTATAGCGCGCACCTGGTCAAAAAGCTGGACGATGAAAGCGGGTTGTTGTATATCGACCGGCAACTGTTGCACGAGGTCACCTCGCCCCAGGCATTTGAAGGCCTGCGCCAACGCGGACGCGTTCCCTGGCGACTCGGCGCTAATGTAGCCACCACCGATCACAGCATCCCCACGCGCAATCAAAGCAAAGGGCTGGATGGCATAGTCGATCCCATAGCGCGCATCCAGGTTGAACATCTGGATGCAAACTGCGTCGAGTTTGCCGTGCCCCACTTCAAGCTGGGGCATCCGCTGCAGGGAATCGTGCATGTTATCGGCCCGGAACTCGGCCTCACCCTGCCTGGCATGACCATTGTCTGCGGCGATTCGCACACAAGCACCCACGGCGCGCTGGCGGCGCTGGCGCAGGGAGTGGGCACCAGCGATGTCGAACATGTGCTTACCACCCAGTGCCTGGTACAACGCAAGTTCGGCAACATGCGCGCGCGCTTTACCGGCACGCTTGCACCCGGGGTTTATCCCAAGGATTGCATTCTTGCGCTGATCGCCACAATCGGCACGGCCGGAGCGACAGGCATGGCGCTGGAATACAGCGGCGAAGTGGTTGATGGCATGAGCATGGAAGGGCGCATGACCCTCTGTAACATGAGTATAGAAGCCGGGGCCAAGTTCGGGTTGGTGGGTTTCGACGCCACTACCGAGGCCTATGTGTCCAAGGCACAATTCGGCCCAAAAGGCGAGATGCTGCAGGCTGCGTTGGTCTGGTGGCGCAGCCTGGTATCCGATGCGGAAGCTGAATTCAACAGGGAGGTTGTATTTGATTGCGACAACCTCGCGCCGCAGGTTTCCTGGGGCACCTCGCCGGAAATGACCGCAGGCGTGGATCAACGCATCCCCGATCCCAGGGACGTGGACGACAAAGACAAACAGCAGGGCTACGCCAACGCCCTTGCCTACATGGGGTTGAAAGCCGGGCAGCCGATCGACTCCATAGGCGTCGACCGGGTATTTATCGGTTCCTGCACCAACGCCAGACTTGAAGACCTGCGCGAGGCGGCAGGGGTGATTCGTGGGCGCCGGCTCGCGGGCAGCGTCAAACAGGCGATAGTGGTGCCCGGTTCCGGCAGCGTCAAACGCGCGGCCGAGGCAGAAGGGCTGCACGAGCAGTTTCTCTCCGCCGGATTTGAATGGCGCGAACCTGGATGCTCCATGTGCCTGGGTATGAACGACGACCGAATCAACGCGGGCGAACACTGCGCCGCCACCAGCAACCGCAATTTCGAAGGACGCCAGGGCGCGGGCGGACGCACCCACCTGACAAGCCCTGCAATGGCCGCCGCAGCCGCGCTTGCCGGCCATTTTGTGGATCTGCGCAAGGAGATGGCGTGATGCAGGCGTTCAACCACTGGCGCGGCTGCGTGGCGCCGTTGATGCGAGCCAACATAGACACGGATCAGATTATCCCCAAGCAGTTTCTTACCACAGTCACCCGCGCCGGTTTGGGTGATTACCTGTTCGATTCCTGGCGTTTTACCGATCCGGGCGAGCCGGGTAAAAGACCACCGGATCGGCAAAAAAATCCGGACTTTGTGTTCAACCAGCCCCAATACGCGGACGCGAGCATATTGCTGGCGGGGAAAAACTTTGGCTGCGGCTCCAGCCGCGAACACGCCGCCTGGTCGCTGCTCGATTACGGTATAAGGGTGGTCATCGCCCCTGATTTTGCAGATATTTTCCACGCCAACGCCATCACCAATGGCCTGCTGCCTGCGGTGGTGGAAGCAGAGGAGGCGGAGCGCCTGGCGGAACTGATTGCCCGTGATCCGGCCATTGAATGCCTGGTTGACCTGCCCACGCAACGCATTAGCTGCGGCGATATGGCGATGGATTTCCACATTGATGAAGGCAATAAAACCCGCCTGCTTAAGGGACTGGACGCCATAGGACTCACCCTTGAACACACTGAGGATATCCGCGCTTTTGAGAAGCAACACCTGTCCAAACACCCCTGGCTTGCCGGCGACATTACCGCTGGGTAGAAGGCACGATCACGCGATTCCTTGGAACGCAATCACCAATCAACAAGAGCGCTTAAAGAAATCACGGACAAAGGTTGATGGGCAGTTGAAAGTCAAACGCATCGTGGCGAATATCGAGGCAGGCGACCTGGAGAAGGCGTCGGAGTTTTATGGCGGATTGTTTGATCTGGATCTGTTGATGGACCTTGGGTGGATACGCACCTTCGGGACGGATGTAAAGATGAATGTTCAGGTCAACATCGCAACTGCCACCGCCACCGCCACCGAGGGAGGCTCCGACACCCCTGTGCCGGATATGACGATAGAGGTTGATGATATTGAAGTCGCATTGAAGCGGGTTGAAGCCGCCAAGGTTGATATTGCCTATGGCCCGAAAAAGGAACCCTGGGGAGTGCGGCGCTTCCATATACGCGACCCGTTTGGAAAACTTATCAATGTCATGCAGCATGAGCCGTAATCATTGTTTTTTTCCATAGCGCGCTACTGTAACGTAATCACCTGATTCGCGTCCAGTTCGCATTGTTCCCGCCGCTGCCGCATGCGTTGCGCGACTTTGGTGCGATCCTGCACCTCTCCGGCGAGTTGCCCGCAGGCTGCATCTATGCCCTGGCCTCGGGGTTTGCGGGTAGTGGTGACTATTCCGGCTTGTTGTAGTTGTCGCGCGAAGGCCATCACCTTCGTATCGCTTGATCGCCTGAGTCCAGAGGCGGAGAAGGGATTGAAAGGGATCAAGTTCAATTTGCCTTTCAGCCCCTGTTTTGCGTAGCGCCCGAGGAGCAGGATCAGTTCCCGCGCCTGTACGGGGCTGTCGTTGACACCATCAAGCATGCAGTATTCAAAGGTGATGGTGTCGCGCGGGGCGTGGTCCAGATAACCGACACAGGCCTGCATCAGCGCCTCCAGCGGCCAGGTGCGGTTCAGCGGAACCAGTTGGTCGCGCAGAGAGTCGTTGGCGGCGTGCAGGGAAACCGCCAGCGCAACCGGGCAATCCTTGCCAAGTCGTTCGATCATGGGAACAACGCCGGAGGTGGATACCGTCACCCGTCTGCGCGAGAGTCCGTAGCCGTGCTGATCGAGCATCAGGGAGAGGGCAGGGAGCAGCGCCTGGTAGTTTTGCAATGGCTCGCCCATGCCCATCATCACTACATTGGAAATCACTCGTTTGTCGACGCCGAAACGCCGCCTGAGCGCGTGTTCGGCGTACCAGAGCTGGCCGATGATTTCGGCGCTTTCCAGGTTGCGGCTGAAACCCTGGTGGCCGGTGGAGCAGAATCGACAGCCCACTACGCAGCCCACCTGGGAGGAAAGGCAGAGCGTGCCTCGATGCTGTTCCGGAATATAGACGCTTTCAATCGCGTTGCCGCCGCCGGCATCGAATAGCCATTTAATCACGCCGTCGTCGCTCTCCTGTTCGCGCAGTGGCAAAGGGACTCGGATTTGCGCAGATTGCGGCAGGGCGTCGCGCAGTGACTTTGCCAGGTTGGTCATGTGGGGAAAATCAGCCTCGCCCCGCTGGTGTATCCATTTGCAGAGTTGTTGCGCGCGATAGGGTTTTTCGCCTAGTTGCTCACAAAAGGTGATCAACCCCGGCAGGTCGAGGGAGAGGAGGTTGGTCGGAGAAGTCACTGGAAGGGGTTATACCACTTCGTAGGGATCAACATCAAAGTTCCACTGGCAGGCGGGTTTGATAGCGCCCAGTTGCTCGTACCAGCGTTTGCAAAGTTGGCGCAACGCCTTTCGGTTGGGGTGAAAAAGCAGTATCTGTTCCTGCCACACCCCCGCTATTTTGCCCAGCGCGGGCGGCGCGGGGCCGAATACCCGCAGGTGGGTAACGCCAATCGCGAGGGTATTGAGGGCGCGTTTGGCCTGCTTCATAAAGGCTTGCAGCTGTTGCTGATTGCGGTGGCGCGCGCGCAGCAGGATGAGCGAGTTGTAGGGGGGGAAGTGGTATTTGCGCCTTTCCTGTAGCAGCAGTTCGGCCAGTCCGTCGTAGTCTGTGTTGGCCAGATAGCGGAAATAGCTTGCCTGGGGTTGAGTGGTCTGGATGAGCACCCGGCCCTGCTCGCCACTGCGACCGGCGCGGCCGGCCACCTGTAACAGCAGTTGCAGGGTTACTTCCGGCGCGCGGAAATCGCTGCTGAACAGGCCGTTATCGGCCTCCACCACCACCACCAGGCCGAGGTGGGCGAAATCGTGCCCCTTCGCCAGCATCTGGGTGCCGACCAGAATTACCACCTGGCGCTTGCTCATGTTTCCCAGCGCCGCTTCAAGCCTTCCCTTGCCGCCGACGCTGTCCCTGTCTATGCGCAGCACCTGGGTGGAGGGAAATTCGCGTTGCAGGTAACCGGCTATGTGCTGTGTGCCGCTGCCAAGCGTTTGCAAACTTGGTGCGCCGCATTGCGGGCACCTGGGGGGGATGGGTTGGTGGTCGTCGCAATGATGGCAGATCAACCCGCTGGGGAATTGGTGCAGGGTCATGCGACTGTCGCAGTGACGGCACATGGCCTGCCAGCCGCAGTCGCGACATTGCAACAGCGGAGCAAAGCCGCGCCGATTGAGAAAAACCAGTGCCTGCTTGCCGCGTTCGAGTTCGTTTGCTATTGCTTTAAGCGCAGCCGGAGCGAGGAATTGTCGGGCCGGCAGACCGCGCATATCCAGCAGCGCGATGTCCGGCATGGGCACGCTGGTAGCGCGCTGGTGAAAGCGGATCTGCTCAAACTGACCACGCTCGGCCCGGTACAGGGTGGTAAGTTGCGGCGTGGCGCTGCCCAGCACCACCGGGCAGGCGGTAGTTTGCGCACGCAAAATCGCAAGGTCGCGCGCGTTGTAGCGAAAGCCGCTTTGTTGTTTGAAGGAGCCGTCGTGCTCTTCGTCCACCACAATCAGACCCAGGCGCAAGCATGGAGAGAAAACAGCGGAGCGGGTGCCGATCACCAGCATGGCTTCGCCGCTTGCGGCGTTACGCCATGTTTCAGCGCGGTCGCCTTCGCTCAGGGACGAATGCACCACGGCGATCAGTCCGGCGAAATGGCGTTCGAAACGCGCAAGGGTTTGCGGGGTGAGGCCGATTTCCGGCACCAGCACCAGCGCCTGTTTACCCTGGGCCAATACCCGCCGCACCAGTTCGAGATAGACTTGGGTTTTACCGCTGCCGGTCACACCGTAGAGCAGGGTACAGGCAAACCCGGGGGTGGCGAGTATGCGTTCGGCCGCTTCGGATTGTTGCTCGTTGAGCATAATCGGCTCGCCCTCCCGGAGACTGGCTGCAGCCAGATTCTGCAAGTCACGAGGATTCCGCGTGGCATGGTTATCGCCGACGGGGAGGGGATGGATGATCCCCGCCCGGCGCAGGCTCCGGCGTGTGCCAGGGTGGACTGCCTTGAGTTGGCGCCTGCCAAGTCTGCCCTGATTCGCGACAAAGTACTTCACAGCTTGCTGTTGCGTTCGGGTGAGTTTTCCAGCCTTTTCCAGCGCCTGGATGTTCAACTCCCATTGGTCTGCAAAATCCTCAGCAGCCGCATTGCGTACGCTTTTGGGCAGGACGGCGTGCATGGCCGTTCCCGGGTCGCAAAGATAATAATCACTGCTCCAGATCAGCAGTTCGAGCATGGCGGCGTCCAGTAGGGGAGCGGCATCTGGGAGAGCCAGACAGGGTTTGATTTTTTCCGGCGGGCAGTCGCCCGGCCCCTGGCTGATAATCAATCCCATGCGCTTGCGTCCGCCGACTTCGACCAGCGCTCGTTTGCCAGGAGTACAATCAACCAGCGGCGTGTCCGGCGGCGGCAGATAGTCCAATAACCTCGGCACGCCATAGATGGCCACTTGGAGAGTCTGGTCCGGCTGCTTCGGCATCTGGAAAAGAATAGGAGGATTTTTTTCAAGCCCGATGGCTTGAAAGGGCATTATTCACACATGGTTACCGTTGTAGCGTTGCTTCTGCTGTTTCTGCTGGCGCTGGCGGTTCGTTCCAGGCGATTTGCGCTGGCTCTGGGTGTGCTTACCTTGCTTGCTGCAGTAGGGTTGATGATTCATTCCGAGTTGTTTCGGCACAATCGCCAGGAGCGGGTAGGCAAGGATGAACTGCGCTTTACCGAGGCCCGTTTTTCCCCCTATCTCAACGGTTATCGCTTCAGCGCCAGGGTGGAAAACACCAACCAGCGCTACAGTATCAGACAATTGGAGCTGGTTTTCACCCTCCTGACATGCAAACGGGTCGGGGATGATGACTGCGCCGTGACCGCCGAGGCGTCGCGCCTGTTTTATGTGGATATAGCGCCCGGGGCGGAAGATCGGATCAGCGAGGTGGTGCACTTCGCCGTCGTGGCTGCGGCGCAATCGGATAATAATTCAGGTGTACAGTCAGGCGAACAGTTTGCAAAACCGGGCTGGAGCTACAGGATTGAGCGTATAGAAGCGGAAGAAGACGGGCGGTTGTTCTAACGCGTTTACCAGATGACCCCCCATAGGGGTTGCACCCTGGAAATGTTGCGCCGGTCAATGAAGCCCGGCGCGGTGCGCAGACCAAGATTTTCGTAATGAACCACAAAGGCGTATTCGTCAAGTCGCTTTTGCAGTTTTTTGTTGGTGCGAATGCCGACTATGACATCAACCGGGTCGTGCAGCAAGCGCCTGGCGGCAATGGCGGCTGCGGCCATGGCCAGGTAGCCTTCCAGCCAAGGTTGGTGGTAAAAGGCGAAGTTGACCCTTTCTTCTTCCACCCAGTCAAGCATGTCCGGGTGGTGGGCCATGCTGATGTGAAAGATTTCGCTTGGCCGGCTTTTTCTTTGCGCCAGTACGCGCTCGATGGTTTGCGCGGCGTGGGTGTCCAGGCTTATCAGCAATCGCACCTGTTCGATATCGAGTTGTTCAATCACCGCCTGCCCGGCCGCCTTGTGTTGTTTTGGCAGCACCACCACTCGTTCTCCCTGCAGATGCTTGCTAAGGCCAAAATGGACCCCTTTGCAGATGGTGGTATAGACCTCCCTGGGGTTGCTGTAGAGACAGGCATAGGTGAGTCTGCCCAGCAGCGAGGCGCGTTCGCCCGTTTTAATCCCCAAGGTGTAGTTGGAGTTGGCGATGTGCAGCAGCGAGTTGATCCTGGCGCTCAGGCGAGTGTTGTTGGCGTGAAAGCTGATGATGGGAATCCGCTGGTTGTTGATACGCGCGATCAGCGAATCGTAGGGCGCGGCATCGGTAATGGAGAGAATCGCCGCGTTGACGCCTTCCAGTGAAAAGTCCGGTTGAATGGGCGTTTGCATCGCCGCGTCAATATGGATTTCCGCCGTCAGCTCAAAGTCCTTTTCTCCCTGGGCGATACCACGACTTGTTTTTTCCCACCAGCGATTGTCCGGATACATGCCGGGTGAGCTGTCGTCGACCAGCACCAGCACCCGGCGGTCTTCCCGTGCTTGCGTCTGACCGCAGAACAGCAACAGGATCAGCAACAGAACCGGCGGTAACAGGGCCGACGGCTGTGCGAAATGGCGCCGGGCGACCATCACTGGCTTTCGAAATGAATGCGTGGGTCAATCAGGGTGAAACTGATGTCGCTGATGAGCTTCAGCACCAGCCCGAGGAAGGTAAAGATATACACAGTGGCGAAGATGACCGGGTAGTCGCGCTTGACTATGGACTCGTAACCGAGCAGGCCCAGGCCGTCGAGCGAAAAAATGACTTCGATCAGCAACGAGCCGGTGAAAAACACCCCCACCAGGGTGGCGGGCATGCCTGCGATGATAATCAGCATGGCGTTGCGAAAGACATGACCATAGAGCACCCGCCTCTCGCTCAGACCCTTCGCGCGCGCGGTGATGACGTATTGCTTGCTTATTTCGTCGAGAAAGGAATTTTTGGTCAGCAGAGTGAGGGTGGCGAAGCCGCCAATGGTCAGCGCGGTAACCGGCAGGCACAGGTGCCAGAAGTAGTCGATCACCTGCCGCCACAGCGGCCAGTCACCGGCTTCCGGTGAGGTCAATCCGCGCAACGGAAACCATTGCAAATAACTGCCGCCGGCAAAAAGCACGATCAGCGCCAACGCAAGCAGAAAGCCGGGAATTGAGTAGCCGATGATTATCGCCAGGGTGGTGACCCGGTCAAACGCGCCGCCATCCCTTACCGCTTTGCGTATGCCCATGGGAATGGAGAGCAGGTAGATAATCAGGGTGGACCAGAGTCCCAAGCTGAGGGAAACCGGGATTTTTTCCAGAATCAGGTCAATCACGCTTATATCCCTGTAGAAACTGTCGCCAAAGTCGAACATGGTGTAATTAATCAGCATATCGAAAAAGCGCTCGTGCAGCGGTTTGTCAAAACCGTAGAGCGTCTGGAGTTCGGCAATCAATTCCGGATCCACCCCGCGTGCGCCCGGATAGCCGTCGCTCTCCGCTCTCTGCCCGGTAAGTACTTCCGCGCCGCTGCCGCCAATTTTGCCGGGAGAGTCGGTGAAACCGTGCACCCGCCAGAGCGCGAGAGTACGCTCCACAGGCCCACCTGGGGCGGTCTGCACAATCAGGAAGTTGATCACCAGAATCCCGAGCAGGGTGGGGATGATCAGCAGCAGGCGGCGGATGATGTAGTCGGTCATGCTTCAGCTTCCACGGCACTTTGCGCTTGCGGGATTTCCCGTTGCGTCGACTTGGCTGGTTTTTCCTCCTGGGCGATGGTCGTGCGCGTGTAGGCGGCGTTCAGCACGCAGATGAAACGGCTGCCTTCATCGGGAGTGCTGCGAATAATCAACCTGCCTTTATAGAGCCGCAGCAGCCCCTTGACTATGGACAGCCCCAGCCCGTGCCCGCTCCGGGTTTTGTGGCTGGCGAGCTGGTGAAAGCGCTTGCCTATCTTTGGCAGTTCCTCTTCGCTTATCCCCTTGCCGAAATCGCGTACCTCGAGCAGGGCGTATTGCCTGGCGGCTTGCTGAGGCTTCCAATGCCCCAGGCGCCAGCTCACCTGCACCGAGCGTTTGCTTTTACCGTGTACAAGCGCGTTGCAAACGAGGTTGCGCAGGATGATAAAAAGATCGTTCTGATTGAACCAGATCTCCAGCCCCGGGGCGATTCGGTAATCAATGGAGTTTTTGGCGCCGCATTCGCGCGCGGCCATTTGCCCCGCCATGCGGATGGTGTGAGTGGGGTTGAGCCAGCAGGGGTCTTCCGGGCTGTGGGTTTCGTCTATACGCGCAATCAGCATCAGGCTTCGCATCAGTCCCGACATATTGTCGACCTGCTCCAAAATTTCCTTGATCTGCTTGCGTTGCCTCGGCCTGGCGCGTTCCAGCGCCAGTTCGGCGTTGCCGCGAATTACCGTGAGCGGGCTCTGCATCTCGTGTGAGGCGTTGGCGAGAAAGCGCTTGTGCATCTGCTGTTTTTGCTCCTCCTGGGTGATGTTGCGTAGCAGGAGAATGTCCTGATCCTTGCCGTATTCAAGCCGCTCGGCCTCAATCACCTCCTTGCGCCTGCCGGAAAAGGTGAAGATGCACGGTTCGCCATATCGTTGGTTTTCAAAAAACCGCACAAAGGCCGGGGTGCGCACAAACATGGTGATAAGACTTGCGTGATCGGTTTTTTTCAAATCGAGCAAGCGGCGGGCGTAGGCATTAGTCCAGTGGATAATGCCGCCCTTGTCCAGGATCACCAGACCATACGAGAGCTTGTTGAGCATGTTGTAGAGCTGCCGCAATTCGGTGGCATTCTTTTTCGTCTGCTGCCTTTGCACGTAGCTTTTGTGTTTGAGATGAAACACCATCTCATCGAGTACGCGGTTTTTTATCAGGGGGTTGTCCTTGCGTAGCGTAGGCGGCGCCGAAAGGCCGATTTTCTCGTTCCGCACCTGTCTGAACTGGCTGTGTATCTGCAACGCGAGATCGACAAAGAGCACAGTCAACGCAAGGGAGAGGGCAAGCATGGCCGCCCCGACCATCCACCCCAGGCTCACACACAGGCAAAGAAAAAGCGTATAGCGGGTAATGTCGCGTAAAGCGATTTTGCGCATTAGTTGCATAGGGGCATTGTGCCTTGCCGAACGCCTGGGAATATGCTGAATATGGAAAGCCCGGTGATTGTTGGCGGTCTCATAGCCGGATAACGCCACCCCGTCGCCCCAACCCACGCGATAACAAAATGGCCAACAAAGAGATTGCTTCGTCCCCAGCTACTCAGGTGCTGAGTAGCTGGGTCCTCGCAAAGACAATGGCGACCCAGCAGCCCGCAAGGAAAAGCCACACCTCACACCACACAGCAACCATCACTCACCGCCGTGAACGCCGAACCGGGCAAGAATTACCCCCCTGTCATATAATCACCAGCCACTGGACAGACAAAACCATTATCCTCTACAATAGCGCCCAACGCCCGGGCAAACCACCCCCGCCCCAACCACCACAACCAAGGACCGCCACAGCAACAACGCCAACCCACCGCCAGCCCCATGAACCGCCCGCCAACACCCACCTGCCGGCGCACCACCGGCCCACCAACCCGGCACACCGGCAACACCAGGCGCACCGAAGCATCCGGCAACGGCGCAAATATCCGCGGACTCAACGCCGGAATCATCCACAGCTTCACCCGCCGATTCACCTTCCTCCTCTCACTCCCCCTGCTCATCACCCTCAGCGCCTGTAGCGACGATGTTATTTACGACGACGCCGACGCCTTTGGCCCCAGCATCAACGCCCTTATTACCAAAGGCCCGGTTGACGGCGCCCTGTGCTGGCTGTGCAAACTCGAAAACGGCGAACCCATAGACCTCGCCGGCC
>Ga0209562_1000546_pt1 | contig 12950 bp, 9 predicted proteins | sample WorMetvacBELIZE2_FD_187399 | JGI IMG/M metagenome (GOLD analysis project Ga0209562, IMG submission 187399) | Marine gutless worms symbiont microbial communities from Max Planck institute for Marine Microbiology, Germany - Olavius vacuus BELIZE.2... | ecosystem: Host-associated > Annelida >...
GTCTATTGTATTTTTAGTGCGTGTACAACGTCGTCGCAAAGAAAGTTCACGTTCGCTATCTCATCTCCTGATGAGTTTATTGTCTATACTGTCGGTGTCCAGACCAAAATGTTTTGTAATATCTTTATTAAAGTTGCTGCAAATCTGTAAGCGTTTTCCACCTCACCTAATGTCTCTACAGTCTCTTGTTAAACTTGAGTTGCTCATCCTGCAAGTGCTCCATCGACTTGTTATAGAAAAACTCTTAGAGTGTGGCCTCCAAATTCGCCATATTTGAATCCAGTTGATTACAGCGTGTGGGGAAGGCCGGTGGTGGACATTTGAGCACCATCTCGACTTTCATCATTGTAATGTTTGTAATTTTTTGTTACAGATGTTGTCAACAAGGACAGTTATTCGCTATTTGTAGGCCTGTCCTTGCAGACTGTCCTGTCTGGCATTGTGATGTAGTAATATAGCAACCTTTACATTTTGCAAGGCAAAGTAGCAGCCGCGATTAGGTGAGGTGAATAGTTGTTCTATTATTAGTTCCCCAGTACACTCGCGATGTTGCTTCACAAAAATTATAGTGTGTGCAAATTTGTTATGTAGAAAATACTTTTGGTCCTCTTTTTTCCCCGGGACACACTGTATATAATCATTTGGGAGCTGCATTTCAGTACACCTTTGACAAACCACAACCTTAAGCTCTGAAGTAGTTTTAAGGCCTGTAGGTGACGACCGTTTTTAATCGTCACAAGAACTAGTAGTACAGGTGAACAATTATTATGTGGTATTTTGTATTACATCACAGCGCTTAACGCATGTGCTCACAGAAATCACGAAATTTACATCGGCGTCTTTATATTACGAATAAACTGTACATACATTAGATCAGACTTGTAAGTATCCAATGATCAAGCATATGCCATATATGCCAATAATTAAGAGAACATACAATTAAATATTTCATGTAGACTAGTGAAAAATGACAATGTGATGATTACAAGGCAGTACATAATGATACCCAGCTATATTAACTAGACGAGCTATATTTAGCAAATACTTAAAGCAACAACACCAATAACAGACATCTTCATAGTATACTACACTTAAGATGTTATCATTTTGCCAACAAGCACAGTTGCTTCGGCAATAATAATAGCAGTGTAATATACAACCCAACGAAAAAGTTACACTGTAGTATAGTTCATTCTGGATGTAAAATAATACCGTAAAAATTCGAATATAATACGCACATTTGTATAATGCACACCCCAAACTTTGATGGAAGAACTGTGGGAAAATGTTAGTTTATCTGTATAACACGCACCTGTTCCATGCCACCCGATACAAACTTGTTCACTGGCATACATAGCAGGCTGCTGCCATCGCCGCTGCAAAAGGCTCATTCCTATTATATACAAACAGCACGGGGAGAAGGGCAACGTGTGAGTAGTAAGGGAGAGAGGGAGAACAGCAGACGACAGGGTGATTAAAGCAGAGGTCCATCCACCCCACCGGGCCCGGCGTCGGCGTCGGGCGACCGTCCATCCATCCAGGCTACTGCTAATGAACTGGGCTTCCAAGAACTGGTGGCTGCTTTCACACCCAGTATGCATCCGTGTTATTTCAACTATGTTGGTGACTAGACTAAAACGGCGACGTTGTAATCGATTTCTACGGCAGCAATGACACACACTATGTCGTCGTACGTTGCGTTGCCGTCCGTCGTTGCGTTGCGTTGCGTCGTTGACGTAATAGATAATGGTAAGTATCATATAATTTTAGCATCTGCAGTGTCCTGCATCGACGTACGGCGACTTACGGCGCCGTACATTGCTGAGCGTGGTCATACAGCGACGCATGTTGCCTTACGTCCACGTGCGTGCGTGCAGAATGCGTCGACGTACGGCGCCGTACGCAGTGTGAACGGGGCTTAAGGACCACCAACGACGGCGCCACATCTGTTCAAATGACTGTCCTTGAGATAACGATTGCCGTTCTACATCGTTTGCCCAATGCACAGCGTACTGGCCTCCACGCGTAATGCAATTTAATGACTATTTGATGAGAAAAACCCACTACAAAACTATGTGTTTTTTAGTTTACATGTATTATACGCACTCAGGCTACTAGACCTCTATTTTTGGTAAAAATTGTGCGTATTATATTCAAATTTTTACGGTAATATAACCACTCCTCTGCCTGCACGTTCTGTGGTAGCAACAAGTTTATGAGCTAGTCTCCGACTTCTGCGTAGATACACATAAATGCTTCCAGAAGTATTTCCTCTATAATAATGGTGAAGTCTTTATAGGCAAAGCACAGATCTACAGAGTGCAATAATAGCCATGGTTGGGGAAGTCTAAGCAGGGTTAGTATTAGAAGCAGAGTTAAATCAGGGTGAAGATTAATGTCAGAGGTGTACTGTAACTTGTCCAAAAACACACGACCTATATTGACATTGTCTATGGTCAGTATACAGTAAATACCCCCAGAAGTATTTATGTGCATGTTGCATAGATCAAACAACAGTTCATGACATGGCCTGGGTTCAACACCCCAGCTGAATAATTCATGTCCAGATTAACAGTGAGCTTGCTTTGAGATTAACTTCTCAGACAGGCACGAGGGTTCATTGGCGTCCTCTGTAATCTGTGACTGTTGCTACCTCTTAAGTTAACGACCTCATGCCACAAGAAATGTGTGGCATGTTTCACTGCAGTCTATGAACACACAGTCAGTTCAATGCAGAATAAATGCCGAAAGCACAGTTTACACAGTGTGTGCATTACATGGCAATGAGTTACTAGCACTCTTGAAAATCACCCACATCGCTGCATCGTAAAAACATCGCAACAAAATACCAACAACATATTCATAAATATGTAGATTACTGAAGCTACTAGTCTATAAAAATGAAACATAACAAAACCAATAAATACTGCAGAAAACTAAAACACCTTCATGGACCAGCACTAATGATAATAAAACACCACTATCACAATCAGTATAGTGCTAACTGCTATGCATATCCACGTGGACACGATTATAATTACAAATACAAGTTACGTTGCTCAGTTATGCTAAGCAACGTGTATCTCGAAAAATTCTAACACACAAATGCAATTCTGTATGCCTTCGCTGCTAATTAACAGCCAATGGCATGTTGTTTTCAGACCATTCATGCATGATCATATATTAAAAGTCTGCTAACATGATTTCTTACAAACGCTTGGGGAATTTCGCCAAATCTACAACTTAGGTGCAGTTGGGGACAAAGACGAACTGATTAGATTTTGAGGTCAAGGTCACGACAAGCTCAATATGATCCAAAAAAGCTGCGTTTTTAAGACCATGGGTCCAAAGGTCACAGAACAAGCAAGCTTTCTGGCAAAGGCATACCAGCTGACGGTTCACTGTTGAGCACCATCTAGTTACTTCAGTCATACATAACCATGGCTGCCTCCTCATTACTGACAATCCAGCAGGAGACTATAGGAAGTCTTACATTTCCATCATTCATTTGTCTGAAGAAAGTCTGGCATTGTTCCTGGCCGATTATAAATTGTCACAGTGAGCTGTGTAACACTTTAATGTAAATTTTGCAAAATGCCCCACAGCTGTTGACAGTGTCACTTTAATCTATCTTTTGAACACTAATAGTAGTAATAATAACTATATACTATAACTGTAAACAAGTGGTTACATACCGAGTTACATACATGCACATGAAAGAATAACAAAAGCAGATCAAACTATCGCTCACAAGATAATGACAAGTGTGAATATTGTCAGATGACGATGCTAATAATGCACCGCCAAAATAAACAAAAAAACAAGTTCACAAGAGATCACCATCAGTAAATAATACAAATACTCAAACACCTGCCTCTTACCTCTATCATCAATAAAATATTAAATATTTAAAATTCACTGTAGACACCAATTTTTGGCAAAAAATCAAGTAGCAGAAACAATTATCTAGCACTTCTTTGCAAACCAATACTGACATCTTATTTGGCAACAATATATACTGTCTAATGGAAAGCAAAACATGTGCAACAATTTGTAGAATGTACAGTTGAATATAATACATTTGACAGCAGACAGTGCTAACTGGTACATTGTACTATCGGCAAAGCAGTAAGAGTTACGTCGTACTAAAACACTCGGATGTTACCCTACAACATGCTCAAAATTCCTCATACTTGCTACCTACCTACACACCTCAGCTCAGAGATCAGTACCACTAAGAATACACATCGTTTACACACGTACGTGAAAAGACAGTAATGGACGCAACAACACAACAACCAGTGTTCCCATTCTGTTCCACATGTTTAACACTACGTTCTTCAACTACTTTCTGGAACATCAGCAGCCAATTTAAGCTGCTACAGAATGACAATGCAAGATAAACCATTTCGCAGTGACGTTTTATGTGCACAAATTCACTGCCAAAATCTATGCATCTTGTACAAACATCAGCAACTGTCATTCCACTTATTTGCGGGGAAACTTGTCAGCGGGTGAATAACTGTAACAGCAAAGTAATATTTCATGGAATTTCAAAGAACTGTGGCTTCAAAGACTTTTCTAGCCTCAAGAATTCAAGAAAAACCAACAAAGCACTAAGACCCCAACAACAGCTGACAACACTCTATACACTAACAGCTGAAACTGGTATAGGACTATGCACACAACACTGGAAATGACAGCCAGAAGCACTATCACTGATGATGAATACAGCATCATTATTTGTGGTCCGGCATTTATCTCATTAAGCACGCATCTTCACTTCCTAAACCTTACGTCATTATCCTTGTCATTATGGTCATTCGAGTTGGCAACCCTACAACAGACAACCGACAATTTAAACTTTTTACAATCACGTGTCAAAGTACACATTTTTTAATGAACTTAATACAAGACAGTCAGTACATTGTGCCATTAGAATGACCAAAATACATCCAGCAGCTTGTGTTATCACTGTGACAGCTGGTAGATTCACTTTTAGTTTGCTGAACAATGTCACGCTTATGATAATTAGTAACTACAGCAGTCACAAAATGAAATGATTGAAGGCCAGTTACACGAATGTTACTCAAAAGTTAACACTTAACTATAGTGATGGCACGATATCTCGTATCGTATCGAATATCGTGATAGTGAGGTCGTATAGTGGAATATCCTTATTGCGATAATTACCCCTCCAAAAAATCGATATTACGCACAACTCTAATCAGCAATGTTGTCGCCAACATGTTGCGCTAAATACCGTGGGCAACATCGACAAAGGGAGTCTTGCCGAGCGTGATGAGTGGGAGAGTAATTAGCGCAACGTTCAACACAACCGCCAACAGTAATTGCCCGGCATATCAAGTGGCAGTGGTCACGCGACGATACGTAATACAGCGTCGTCGTCGGGAATGGTGCCAGCGGGCAGTGGAACGAGGTCATTGGAGTGGTGGCTGGTGGGCAGCGGGTGACGTGGTGCACATTGCGTCATAAACCCAACAGTCTAAAGCCCGGTTTCCAGCCTTAAGCAAGTTAGCATTCTCCTCGCGCGCACATGGGCATACGGCGACGTACGTATGCCCACGTGCGTGCGAAGAGAATGCATCGTTGTACGCAGTGTTAATGGGCGTTACGGCACCGTACATACATTGATGCATGTGGACCTATGGCGACGCAAATCGCCATACCGTACATCCACGTGCAGAATGCGTCGACGAACGACACTGTACGCAAGGCTGACGCAAGGAATGCAAGGTCCAAAACATGCCTCTAATTTGACGCATGTCAGATCACGCGACAAATTCTAGCCACGTCACTGACCTCTTCTTGAGTACTTTGCTTTCATTGCGTTACATGCGTTGTGTTGTGTGCTGCTGGAAATTGCGCTTAACACTGGCAATGTTGTGTTGGAAGGCGCGGCCACTAGGCATGGCGGCGTCCCGTCGCGTGGACGCCGCTGCGCCATGCGTTCCCCCTCGTATCCAGGCCGAACACACGGCATGTTGGCCCATTATATGGTGTTTCTGTATATAGCTGTAGTTTGTAAGTGACAGCCTACGGTTCTTTCATACAGCGAAGCACTTGCGGATCGTATCGTATCGTATCGCGATATTTCGTGTGATATCGTATCGTATCTATCGTTTTTCTCTTATGGCTGTATCGTGCCATCACTACTTAACTACGAGTTGTTCTTAAGATTCCATTTAATTTACTGTGCTGCAATCTGCATAGAACGGAACTAAAAAAGCAGTCAGACTAATAGCACTAAGAAAATGTTATAAAGTAACAACTCTTCTCATCAGCTTAGCTGAATATACTGTCAACAAGAAACAATCAATTTTTCTCCAGAGACAATTAATTCTCAAGTTTGTTTAACGGACAGATCACATTAGCCATTTCTCGTTGCAAGAACTGTTAACTAATAAACAAGAATCAGCTTTCTTGGCGAACTTGTAATGCATGGTTTTTAATCAAAAAAGAGCAGCCAACTTACATAGGCGTACCGTCCTGCACCACATCCTTGTCCGTGTCATCTAGCTTCGGTTTGCGTTTCTCATAGATGATGATAATGACAACTAGAACGACTATCTCGACACAGATACCAATGAATGGCCACAGAGGTGCAAGCTTGTCTACAATGTCAGCCAGCACATCTTGTAACATGCCACTTCACTGCCAATATCACAAGTCTTCTAACCACATAATATAAATTATGGTAATTTTCACTTGAGAGAAAAATAGATTTATGATATTAAACTGACTGATTACTTAACTACTGTGCTGTCAAATCAGTTCCATTAACTATGTCTTGAATACATTCACCAATGGAGTCTCAGCAAATCAGCTGTCTCTGATTGTGGTCAACAGCAGATAAGATAATTTAACAAGAAACTCATCAGTAGATGAGACAGCGAATGTGAACTTTCCTTATGACGACATCGTACACACACTACAAAATACAATAAATTTGTGCATAAATTCCGCCACAGTTGACTGACTGTCCCACCAAACACATTATAGGTCATATCGGGGATGGGATTTTACGGGTCAAATGACCCAACCAACAGTGTCAAAGCACTGAAGGAAGATAAGTCCAAAGGATTAGGCTTCAATCCCATCAGGTCCACCCCACCATCCTCACAATGATACAACAACTATGCAGTATGAAACAAAAAACAGAAATACACACAAACACAAATAAATCTACGCACAGTGAAATGGGCTCAGTGAGACAAAATGTAATCCAGAGAACTGTAAGAATTGCTCATCATTATGACTGTGCACAACTTCAGTAAACAATACAACACAGAACAGTTCTGATAATCTCCCCTCTTACCTCCAGACAAACATCATAGCTCAGACGCTGTCTATTGGAGGGGAGGGGATCATTCCGCCACAGATGGACGCCATTGTGTTGGAACACAGGTTTACCAAATTCAATGAAATAACACAACATAACGGCCATTATGCGGTTCAAGGTCATTCAAGGTCACCGATTTTGGTACCAATCGAAAGCTAATATACGACTTCCCATTAGTGATTAATACTAACTTACCTCTTATCTTACACCGTTTCCTAGTTACGGCTGATTATTGGTCAATTTTTCGCCAGCGAGAGCAAAGTGCATCACTTTAATGCTCTCGCAGGGAGTGATTCCCTGCCAATATCGCCATAAATGATAGATCGCTAAAAACTAGATTCTGAGGCCTACATTTCCGCTGTCGAAAGTACTGGTGAATCTTCAACCACTTTGATGTAATCCGCCCCGAAAGCTAATGAGTTCAGTGAAATTATGCGGCCATTAGGGCTATTATGCCGTTCAAGGTCATCCAAGGTCACCAAGTTTGGTAGCAATCAAAAGCTCATATGCGACTTCCTATTAGTGATTAATACCAACTTAGCATATCTTGCACCATTTCCGAGATATAGCATTCGATAGGTACAAAATCGCTATATTCGGCTACACCTCTTGTGTTCAACTCCTCCGATGGAGGGGTTTCCCGGTGACGATCTCTGTAAAATTTTACGTGACCAAGGTACTAAATGGCTTAGAAACATTGCCGAAAATTTCAATCGCCTGAGTAGGGTGCACGAACATTACAGACGACAGACAGACAGACGACAGAGAGATGGACGGGCGATGACATATAGCGACGTTCGCTAAAAACCATAACTATAGTTTTAAAACCACTTAATTTTAGACCACTCAAAACCATATAGTTGATATGCATCCACTAACAGAATTCAAAGGTGGACACAATCACACCATGGAAAGCAATGCAAACAACTGGTTGAATACTACCACACTCACAAAATGCAACATATATGCTAAAAATATTAACCCGAAGTCTAGAACTACAAGAGGCAGCATAGCTATAGTGTTAGGGCTATACCTTTAACGCGAATGAGTATGGCTTCACTGTCCGAATCATTGCCAACTCCATTGTGTGCCACACACGTGTATGTGCCATAGTCGTTAATCGACATGTCGGTAATTGTCAGACGTGCATTGGCAACACTGTCAATGTTGCCTAGTGTGACACGTCCCTCACCATTCACAAGCTCCACACTGCTTGCATCTGAGCGAGTAAGCCTCGTCCACTTAACTTGTGGCAACGGATAACCCCACGTTCTACACTCCAGCTCCAAAGGCTCGCCTTCAACAAGAACTCGCGATTTCTCCGAGAAGTGCTTAATCACTGTGGCAGCTACAATGGACAAAACACGCCATTATTTTGCTACAAATCTGACACCTGCCTCACGTTCTGCAATGAAAACAATCACTAATATTGCAAAATTGTGGCAAAATTCCCTCCTTCAAAGAGAAACCCCTAGATTATAACTCCTCCAGGAAAATTTGCCATTACCCTAGTATCTATACAGATACACTGTCTAAATCAGACAACAGAATAAAACACTGCCTTATACTTACCGCGAACTGCAACTGTCTCAGATTCACCACGCGAGTTATTGCAGACATAAACTCCTATGTCATCTTCGCCTAAAATAATTATCACATCATGAGACGATATCCTGTTACTATTCGGTAAAACAAATTATATATAACACATGATTGTTAAATTGATCATGCCTTCATTCTGCTGGTAAAGCAACACACTTCTCGCCAGACTACAACGACTTCCACAAAAACAGGCTACATGGCTTCAATCCGATGAACCAATATACATCTCCAGCCTCAGACCAAATTCTTATCTAATCCACATACTTGTCATCACTTGAAAAATTTATGCAAATAATGACCAAGACCAACATCACAAGTTTATAAAATTTAAAAAAATCCAAGTTTTATTTTGTTTCTACAAGTGACCCAAAATATATTAGCTCTGCTGGACTACATATTAAGCTTGTTAAGATGGTAACCGGTAAGCCGGTTTCTAACCGGTAACCGGTTTTCAGAATGTATGACCGGTTATCGTATTTATTGCACATCGCGTCGACACAACGCACGCAACACAGCGGGCGCATGTCACACTCGCTGGAGGTACCGGTAGTACGTAGATGCATAGCCGCATTGCGTTGCCGTCGACCACCGTTTTCTCGCGATTCCAGCGTCGTCAGCAGCTTCTGACACACGATCGCGCATAATAGGCCAACACGCAGTCAGACAAATGACGCAGTACGGCGATAATTATCTGTCATTCGATGCCACCTCAAAGGTCGAGAACAGACGGCCAGTCGGCGACCACATGGCGACAGGGTGATGCCGCACCATTCAACACAGGCTAATGACATTACAACACGAGCTTCAATGATCGCATCAGATGCCGCCTTGTTTTGGGCAGCGGCAGCATAGCGGGAGAGCTTCGTAGGTGGCCATTTTGATTGGTTTTGTTGTACCAGTCCGTACGGTTGTTAGGCCTATACATAACCATGACTGCGTTGGTCACATTGATCAGCGTGTGATAAACATGATAGCCAAATGGTCGCACGTCAGCCTAGGCTTTTGGCTGCCGTGCAAATAACATTATAACATGAGCTTCAGTTATGTGTCACACTCACAACGGTCGACGTCAACCAAGCTGTTTGATTTGTACTCTGCCCACTCAACTCAATGGTATATGATCAAGCTGACAACGACGGCGGCAGCTTCATGGGTGGCCCGCAAGACTGCAGGGACGTAGGCTGTGAATGTGGCCACGCCATCATAAAATTTGATCCGCGTCAGTCCACAGTTTGACCAGTGATCCACGTACGCAGTCCATAGCAATATGCAATCTTGAGTCTGCAATTAGTCCGCATCTGAATGTTTTCCGATACTCAAAGTACCAACGTGTATGGTACCGGGTAAAATGTTGAGTTATACGAGGCACCACATCATTAGAATGACTGTGTAATTTGTGTATTACACTCTAACAGCAAGTAACGACTCTTGTAATATTTTTTGACAATATCCTAATTGATCATATCTTTCTAATGTCTTTTTAGTAATTATTAAGAATAAAATTCTGGACAACCATACATCATTTGTTAAACTATACAGGACAGATGGGTCACTTCACACAGACCCTGGATGAAGCGATTACGTAACTACGTTAATTACACTTCGCCGCCGGCTGCTTTTTGAGAACTCACAGCCATATGATACATGACGTCACCTAATCCGATAACGGGTAAAAACCGGTGTTCACAAAACGGTAACCAGTTTTGTTAAGAAAACAGTTTTAACATTCCTACTACATATCAAAATACCAAGTATATACTGAGTAACAGCAGCAAATATATCATACTGAAATACCAAATACCAGCTCTGATGATGGTCAGCGTTCCATTCGGTTCATCCACATGGTAATCAGAGCCGGTCGTAATACGCCTGTCATTCTTATACCAGTGGATAGGTGAATGCGGCGAAGTACATTTGATGACAACATCAGTACGAGGCTTTAACAACACAGTGCCTTCTGCATGCAGCTCTACAACACATAGTGCAACAACGATGTTGTCAATATTAAGTGTTGTAAGAGAAAAACTGTCTATCTATCACTCTTCACTGGGCATGTCAGTGTCGGTCAGTAGACAAGTATCACAACAGAATACTTCAGCATGTTAACTGCATCTGATAATTGTCTCCTTCCCCGAGTCCTCTCTACTTATTTTCCACTGTGCAGCAAAGCAGTGCCCTCTCCCATGGGCTCATATTGCCCCAGATCCCTTTTGTTGATGTGGGGTGACATGAAACCCGATCCAAGGTCAAGGCCAAAAGCCGACGCGGGAGTGACAAGTGAGGTTCATGGGAGGGGACAGCGAGCTCCCTCCCCACCTGCTAGGGGTCCATGACTTTGGTCTGGCCTAAAATCTGACCCGGCCCGAGATAACGCGGCCAAATAGGCCTATAAAGCGGCCCGGCGCAGATGGAGCGGACCACATGTCATTAATGAAACAGCCTAAAACACGGCCCGGCCCGGCCAGTCGGCCCAATGGATGGAAGCGCCTTAGGTGTCAATGACTGTGGATGGGCGGCGCCATTTACGTAATGACTGGCTGCTATTGCTTCACCACGCGTGCGTATCTCGTTGACAGGTCATCTGCGCTTAGTTATTTGAAGAGTTTAGCACTTTTGTTTGCATCTAAGAATAGTTTAAAGCATCGAGAGCGTTTCATTGCCAGTTAAGCAAATTACTGTCAAAGTGTCGATTATATATATATAAAGCTTTATTCACCATGTCAATGGTAGCAATACGATACTGATCATGAACGAAGTTGCTTTGCGGAAGTGTAGGCGACAGTTAAGCTGGCATGCCGACAGCGGTCAGCTTCACGTCACAACAGAACCGGGCGGGGGGCGCGCCGCTTTGAGGTTGCGAACGACGTCGCATGCATTCCTGTTATGTAATATGGTGTGTGCAGCCGGGCAGCGTTTTAGGCCTGGCCGGGCGGCATTTAAAGCCAACGGGCCGGGCCGGGCTTTAGGCCAGACCAATGACTTTTTACTGTTTTGGCCAATGAAAAAGGCCTCTCCTGAACAAAAAGTGTCAACTCAGTATCATTTTGGGTATTTATGAAATCGGCTTCCACGCGGGCTTTCAGTCGGCAAGCGGGTCACGCGGGTTTTGTACTCGAATGCGGGTGTGACCCACTTCAAGCGGTTCAGCTGGCACGTTTGGGGGGGGACAGCGAGCCAGGTGGCGACTTAGCTACGAGTCGTACACAGCCCATTCTCCTCAGGAGTACGGTTGGATTACTCATACATACCAGCAAATGCCAGTAAAGGCAGGAAACATGAAACAACAAAAATATGTACACACGTCTGTAACATATTAGACATGTTTCATACAAAATTAATATTTATGCTTATATTTTATCGTGCATCAACATCTTTCCCCGCGCATAGCAACCACACCTACTGCTAAATATATTAATCGCCAAGCACAAAACAAGCCCAAATGTTGCTGCTTCACCATTTTCCAGTTTTATGCGAGTAAACAAAAACCATCTAGTATAGGTTTACTTTAAATTAATTGGTGGAGTTTTTTTATTCATTTATTAAGTTAGGAAATGTCGAATAGTCTAAGTTTGCTAATTTTGCGCTGTACTTACATTAAATATAGGTTGAGAACCGCCCTAAAATAAGACAACTTTTTGTATCTAAAAGTGAGCGTAAATATAAATAAAATTTATTATAATTTACCAGCTAAACAGAAATGTAAAAATTACTAATGGTTGTAACATGAGGTTGGATAATAAAGCTAAATATGTAACATGCGTTTGGTTTAAGACATGGCACAACTACATAATTCTGCAGTGATGGACACCATTGGAAAGGTTTTGCGAAAGAGTAAGTGGAAACCATATGGCTCCTGTTGATTTTCTTCAGTGCTCATTTAGTCCACCAGAAATAGCCACAGGTGGGAAAAAATTCTTACAAGTACGAGTTTTACCTGGTTGAAACAGCACAGTCCATAGATTAATAAAATAACCAGGTCACACTT
>Ga0209562_1000547_pt1 | contig 12949 bp, 8 predicted proteins | sample WorMetvacBELIZE2_FD_187399 | JGI IMG/M metagenome (GOLD analysis project Ga0209562, IMG submission 187399) | Marine gutless worms symbiont microbial communities from Max Planck institute for Marine Microbiology, Germany - Olavius vacuus BELIZE.2... | ecosystem: Host-associated > Annelida >...
TTAGGCTCGTTGGAAAGCGCGTAGGGGACTTCCTATTAGTGTTAATTGAACTTTTTTGCTAGGTCGTACGGCTGAGGCGCTACGAGCGATTATCGGTTAAAAATCGGCGATTTCGCTCCAACACGGGCCGGTTGACCCAAAATTTCAGGTAGAAGGGGTCACCCCCCACCAACCATTCTCCTTCTCAGAAAACTAGGATAAATGTTCTTTCATGTGATATAAAAATCTAAACATTGCTTTCTTCCGTTTTGTCACAATGCACGCGTTTGACAGACAGACGGACAGAAATCTCATCGTAAGACCGCGTCTGCATTCCATGCAGCGCGGTAAAAAGTGTAACTTTTGGCCTAGTTTTGATGAAGCATTGAAGGCACGGGATTATATCACGGTAATATTTGTGTTTGACCTTTGACCTTGAGGGTTAATTGCAAATTTTTTGGACAGGAACATTGCCTGTAACTTGAAAACTGCCGGTCACAGTTGATTCAGTTGTACACACACGGTAATGTGTTTTAGTTGGTTCTGTGAGTGTGAGTCGAATGAGTCGAGTAACACATGCATAGAAGTCTGCGTTCAGAAGTCATTCAAAGTTGTCGAGTCGAGGCTGATCTGTTTATTGGTTTCGACATGCTTAGGAGAAATGTCGACAATTGGAGGCATTGCAGAGCAAGGCTGAGATGCTGGAGTCCAGAGATCACGAGTCGTCGGCAAAAATGAATGCTCTGTCCACTGAGAACGTCAGTCTCAAAACAAAAATAACTGTACGTTGGCACCGTTTTATGCCCGTAACTCATAGTAATGTAGGTTATGAGCTTGCATGAATTCTGATTGTCTTACTTTTAGGTGAATGTTAGTATTTTTATGAATATATAGGTAATGCATTTTTTCAAGTCAACTCAGACAGAGGTTAAGGTACCTTTGTTAATCTTTGCCAACAGACAGATTTAGGTGGTAAAATTGTTTTGTACGCAGTACTTACAGAAAGTACTGTTTGTTCATAGATGTACTGTTTTTGAGTTAGAAAAATCAAACATCGATTACTCTTCTGTTAAGACTGTAATTTTTAAACCTGTTTTCATTAGTATTGTTACTTTGTAAATCGTCATTTCTCAAAGTTAAGATTTGGATAGGTCAGCCTTAAAAATGTATTTACAATGTGTTTGACACTAAAATATATATTGTCAAGATTTGCATGCATTGTACATGTGTATATATTTTGTATAAAGGAGTTGGAGTCGTGCATTGAGAGTCTGAAGGCCGAGAAGAGTGATATTCATAATGAGAGCATCCACGTAGCTGAACAGAGTCAGCAGCGCCAGCAGAAGATCCGCCAGCTAGAAGCTGTTCGTTGTTTTTCATTATATTTTATTTAGTCATTTTTCTCGCATAATACTAGCACAGCTGTCACTAGTGGCCATCTGTATTCATTTGGATCTATTTGTATCTCGTTAACTGAAAGCATTTGCTTTTTTATGTCTGCCTTATGTGTCTTGTTACCCCTGTGGACATTTGTGTATTTTTTTGCAGAAATCGTTGTAATATACACCTTTAATCACAGGAGGTACACCATTACTACAGTGATAGGCAGAATGTCTAAATCAACTGAGCCTGCTACTATCCTCTCTGGGACTGTAAAATGAATGTTAGTTCTGCTGGTTGAGTAAATTTCAATGGAAGTAATCGGGTACTGAATGTGCTGATGTGCTGTTGAGAAACTTCATACTTACTTGGTCTGAGCATTTGCTAATTGGTATTGGTGGGTGTATGTGATATCGTCCTACTAGCCTAAAGTCAGTCGGCTTGGCTTGAAGGTTTTCGCTGTTCTACGTTTATTCAGACGAACCACTGTGAAATGTTGTGTAGCAGTAATAGGAGCATTAACAAGTGGCAGATTCAGATTCAGACTGTCCATCGCTGACGCCGAAGTGACCAGCGGCAAGACTGTCATAGTCACTATGTAGTAAATGCATGTTCAAACAAAATGTCTTCAACTTGCATCTGAACGCTCTGTGGTCCGTTATATCCTGGAGCTTAGTAGGCAGTTTATTCCAATCTTTCGATCCAGCGTGTGAAAAACATCGTTCGCCATACTTAAGTCTGATATGTCTGTTCTGTAGATGGTGGTCAAGCTGAAGGCAAACGTGTCGATCTTAGAAGGTCAGGTCGACTCACTGAAGGCCGATCTCACAGAAGTTCGTCGATCGCAGTCGCTGAGCAGTGCTGACCGCGAGTCATTGTCAGGTTTTGAACACAGTCAGACTGCATCACGGCAACCTGATAAAGCAGACATGGAGCACGATCCACGGCTTTCATTCAGCTATGTCTACCGGAGAAACAAGACGCGTGACTGGGTGCCGTTTATGTGTCTGGCGGATACAGCCGATGATGAGACGAGTCAGGGAGTTGACGCACAGGAAGGTGCATCCACTCGATCCGTGTTTAAGAGCCCAGAACGCCGCTGTTATCATTGCTGTACTGTTGCGACCAGCAACAGAAAGCCAGAAGACCACCATGTACATGTACATGTGACTGACGGAGTGTCTAGCAGCAGCGGTAGTGAAGGCACAATACCGTGTAATGGTTCGACAGAGTCTGAAACTACCGCCCAGTCATCCAGTGATATTCTCAACGACACGTTGAGTGAGCTGGTCGAGTCAAACTCCGACACAAGCGGTCGCATACTGGACGTCAAGGTCTCGACGACCGTTCGCTGCAGGAAGCATATCGATGTCTCAGCGGCAGATGGACTGAAGCGGTCCAGTGGATCGGTTGGTGCACCGGAGGCCGTGAGACTCTCTAAAACCAGTTCCACAACACAGACTGATTCCGATACACTTGTCAATGGCAGGTGTGTTATAGCTAATTGATCATTTGTTTGTATAGTAGCTGCTGAGTACAGTAGTTGTATGCCATATGTTTAAGTTTCTTGTTAATGTAAACATTTCTTAGTGTTGCAGTAGATAGCACTGCATTAACTGTGGAGTTGTTTTTGACCATGTGCAAAATTTTTCTATATAATGATCACATAAATGTCTGGAAGATAAGTGGGGAGATTTTCGACTGAGCCACGTTGGGCACCGCAGTTGTACACTGTCATACGAGCAGGTCTTATAGCTGTAGCTGTTGCTTAAGGTGTATGGTTGGGTTTAGTTATTTTTTTTCTCTCAGTTGTGAGTCGTCTGGTTAAAAGCATATATGACCTATTGTGTATCAAGTAGGATGTTAAATTCTACATGCTCCCTCAGTTGTAACAATCAATTATGGTACTAACATTTGCAGCCTGCACTGTACTGTTATCTGTTAATGCTTGTACAGTTTCTTTCAATATTTTTTACAAATTAAACAATTCCGTTGCATGTGTGTGACAGCATTTGCCATATGTGTATGTCGTAAGAATAGCACACTGACATCTCAGCTTGCAATGACTCTGTTGTGCACTGCATCCAGGCAAACCACGGAAGAAGAAGATCATTTGAACAGTCTGAAAGCTAAGAATGAGAGTCTCGAGATGGAGCTTTCCAGTCTTCGCAGAAAGATTGAAGAACAAGACAAGTTGAATGGCGGTTGTACAGAAGCCGAGGTGACAACAGAGAGAACGGAGAAGAAATGTGTGGAAGAACTCATTGCAGGAACAAAGAGTGAAGAACAGCAGCAGAATGATGATGGCATTGTTGAAGGCGTGAAAAAACTGAAAGCCGAGAAGGCCGAACTGGAAGAAAAGTTGGCAGGTCTATCAACCGAGTTGGACCGCTACCAACATTCAGGGAGCGCTGATGCTGATACGGAGTTGAGCATGCTGCGTGATGAGAAACTACGTCTGGATTCACTGGTCACGTACCTTGAGAATGAGGTTCAACGACACAAAGACGATGCTCATGAACAGAGAATTCGGGCTCTGGATCTTAAACATGAACTTAGAGAGGTGCAGTCTGTGCTGCTTTGTGTTTATTTTGTATCTGGTCACTTAAGGACCAGATTAAACTGTCTCAACAATAATTGATTCGTGTAAAAACTGTCAATTTCATTTTATTTACGAAGCATAAGAATTTAACCGACATCCTTGCAGCAAGAAGCTGGATGATAAAGACAAAGAGAAATGTAACTGTTTGATTTCAGTTTATTGACTGTTGTGCTGTGACACTAACAGAAAACAGCGGACACGTCGACGGAGCTGGCCGATCTCAACTTCCGGTTGAGCAAGGCAGAGATTGAGGCAAAAGAAGCATCGGAGAATCTGGAGAAATGTTGCGAGCGAGAAACGGAGCACACGGATCGCCTTAAACAGTTGCAGAGAGAACTCGACCACGCTCGCTCCGAACAACAGAAAGCGTCTGCCTCACTCGCTGTAAATAATGCATCAGAATTTATTTGTAGAAATTGTTGGGGTTATTTGCTATTACCGGTATCGATATTTTCGACAGGTACAGAGTACTCTTAGTAAGTAAGTCCATTTGTAAGGCATGCCTTCAGTCAATGTCTATCACGTCTGCCGTACGCACACTCAAATGGTAAGTAGGTGCATTTGTGTTTGTGCAGGAGTGCTTATAGCCAAAGGTAAATGCTAAATTTTTACATTGTTGTCACTAAAATTGTGTGTTATTGCGGCTTAACGTGTAAAATGTCTGTATGGAAATTGATACCGTGAACAGATTTTCACTATGATAAAATTCTGTTGCTAGAAAATGGGAACGAAATTTAAATTTGTCGCATGTTTTTAACTGACTAAGGTACGTCAAAGACTGGTGGGGAAATTGAGTTATTGTAGTTGTTATGATAGAGTATAGTTACTGATGAGGTAGTTAGTCGGTCGCTGTATTGCTGATTGATATCTACTGTGTGGCATGTAGAGTTGCAAGGCTGATCTTGAGCTGCAGATTGACCAGCTGCGGTCACAGCTCCAGGTTTGTGCTCATCATTAGAATTTCGTTTGGTGGTAGTTTAATATGGCAACAGTGCTTGATGTCTCATCAGCAGAGTAGTCCTCTATAGTAGGAATTATTATTATTGTAAGAAACGTACTGAATGCAGTTAGTATTTTGTGGATGCTGTGGAGCTTTACGCAGTGAAGAATAGAAAATGCATCAAGGACGTTGAATTTGTTGATTGAAATGAAGACGGCAGTAGAGAGAGCTAAGTCGACTTAGTTGTTTCCGAATTCTCCATGTATACAGGAATGTTTTTGCTCACAACGAATATACTGTAGTTTTGTGTAAACGTGGTAGACCAGCGATCTTGTTACTTGTGTCTTGACCTTGTCATGTTCTGATTAGGTACGTTAGTGGCAGTCAAGAACTGCTCGTGCATTCCATCTGACTGTTATGAATATACTGGGTGGTTTAAACGTGTAAGCCATATCTTGGCAAGCGTGTTGTGTTGTCATTTAATTACAAGAAGTTCGCATTGAAAAACAAAGTTACTGCATAACTTTTGTCATTTTGTAAAAACCCGTCCCCGATATGACCTATAATGTGTTTGGTGGGACGTTAAGCCTTACTCAATCAATCAATCATTGTCATTTTGTAACCTTCTGCATGAATGGGTTTCAGAAATTAAATATACTGCATTGCATCGCTAAGTGGTTGAGTAATGTCAATGATTGTAGCATACAACTGTACTAAATGCACCACTAAAGTAAACATCATTATCATGTTAGCTTAAAATTTTAACCGCAGAAAAATGTATTAAATGATGTAACTATTACATAATTCTGTGACGTACTTTACTCAACAAAGTAACTTTGTATTTTAGCAGCATTATTCGACAGAAATGCATTGGCTTACTTTTTTGAACCACTCTGTAGAATTTGTTGACTTTTTGTCAAATTTTACTTGTGCAACCATTCACTGATTCCCATTGAGTATCGCGTGAGTTGATTATGTTCGGAAGGGTGTACAAATGAAAGTATTCCATTGCTTCAGCAAAACCTCACCATGTGGGTGGGCGTATCTGGGCACGTACAAAGGTGTTTTTGTGCAGTTCCATAAACGGGAAACGTTACAACTGCCAGTCAGTTTGTGGTTGGTATGAATTATGCCTTGCATCTGTATTTGTTTGAAACATTATAGGATAGGTAAAGGTAGAGGTAAAGGTAAACGTGAATTTGTATAGCGCCTCGTCGTGATCACCTGTAAGGTGCTCAGGTATGGCACACATTCTCAAGGGATCTCACAGTTTTACCTGCACACCCCGCATGCATCCGCTGATAGCTGAGCGAGGTGATTAAAATGTTCTCTTGTCATATGTGTATGCTGCAGTCTGCAGAGAAAACGGAGCACAAGACAAAGTTGGAAAAGGACGAGTGTAAATTGGAGCTTGAGCAGACAAAAGAGGCAGTTGTTACTGTTACCGGCAAACTGAAGGTGTGATGGCCATGTAGTTAAGCCTGTGACACACAAGCTGACATTGGAGGTCAACAGTGTTGACTGGCGCTGTCGGCCTGTGTGTCAAGGGTTTCACTTGCTGCATTAATACATTCTACTGTGCGTCGTACTGCTGCCTTGTTAAAGAAGCAGCATCTTTGTGATAATGACACATTTTAACAAGTAAACAGTAATCCGTTGAAAGGTCTTAAAATAAAATTTTGTGCAGATTGCCAGTATGTTGCCTTTGCTGAAGTTGTTGCTGGCAATAACAAACCACTGAGAAATATTTTAAATATTCTTACTGACATTGTAGTTTTTCAACAGCGTTTTTCGAAGATCTATTTAGGAAGACAAATTCAGTTGCTATGTTTATGTTCCAGACACTACACGGCCTGGCACCGCTGTAACTATCGTGTGAATACCAGCTGCTTCCTAATTTCACTCGCTGACCACATTGGTACATGCCAAACCGTGAAGTAAAACTTAGCTGGGTCGTTTGCAGTTGCTGGTCTGTGGTTGTGGAACATGCTGCGAGCTCTGTTACATTTGATGGATAGTTACATCTGTTAAGGTGGCGTCGTGGTGTTGCAGTAGAGTGTCGGACTTGCGATCAAGCGGTCGTGGGTTCGAGTCTCGGCCGGGCACCACGGCGTAAAAACTGGGCAAGTTTCTCACACCTATGTGCCTCTGTCACCAAACAGTATAACTTGGTACTGGCCTGATGCCTGATGGCTGGGAAGGTAACTGCGGGCCTGGCGGAAAGTAATGGCAGCCTACTGCCGGGTTTTGACTATGCATGTGTGTCACTGTGGGCCTGGTAGGCGGTGGTGAGAGCCCACCACCGGGTTCATGACTATGCATGCTGTCACCTGCAGGCTGACTGCCTAGATTCCGGAATCAGCTCCGGCCCCTACGCTCAATTACGAGTATGGGTATCTTTCCGTTTTTTACATCTGTCAAGGCACATATGATTGATTGAGGCTGCTATGCTTAGTCATTTTTTTGTTTACAGTGAGGCATGTAAATTCTCTTACTTAAGCAAAAGCGGGAAGTATATATTCTGTGGCAAGTCGGATTGCTTTATCCACAACATTACGCCAATTGTCATTGCTTGTAGGACACGGAAAGTCGCTTGAATGTCGTCACATCTGAGAAGCAGAGTCTACAATTGTCAGCTGAACGTGCAGACAGTGAGTTAACGGAGCAGAAGAGACTGTCAGAATCTCTTCAGATGGTCAGCAGCGTTTCTTCCATATATTTTGTACATATCATGTCTGCGATTTTCAGAAGTATAGACTTTGGACATGTATTATGTATAGATAGGATATTTTCGGTGACATTGAGCGACTGTCAGTACCATGAATTGAAATGATTTAAGTTAGTGTTACACTTTTGTAATAGAGTTTTAAGTAGTATTATGTCGTCTAATTCTTTCCATAATTAATAAAGCTTGTGTTAGAAACTGCCATCATTGTTTAATGTCACTTTGTATGCATCCAAAAAGATGACCGTTTTGAATTTTGTTCTTTGACACTGTTTGTGATTATTTGTGCAAGTTAACTAGTCTTTGTCGTCTTCTGTTACTTTGTGTTAACATGTGTGTATTTCAGCAAGTTGATCAGCTGAAAGAGCTCTGCACTGAACTGGAAAGTCAAATCCAGGACATGGAAAAACTCGTCGAATGTAAAGAAGTGAAGCTTCGTGACTTGGCCGCTAAGTAATCGTTGCATTGAATCTTAAATATTGGTTAAATTTGCCAAAGTGTTTGGCTTAAATATTTTTCGGACATTTCTTTTGTGGGTTATTAATTAGTAGGAAAATTAGTGGTAATGATGGTACTAAAAACAAATCTGGCAGTAGTGAAATTTGTACATCATTTGAAATGTTGCACAGAACAAAGTGTGACATTTCACTTATGTAAGACAAATATTACTATTGCACTCAGCATTACTCCACATTTACGTACTTACTAGATTCCAAGGCAAGGTCCCTGCTGCTGTGGAACAGTTACATCAGTGGTGTCTTTTATTTACCGGCCATTGCTACAGGTGTGAGGACCAGTCTGTGAAACATCTGCTACTGTGGGAGACTGAAGCTGGTAAGATACTCAGACGACAAAGTGGCCACAGCTACTGCTTGATTTTTTTTATTTGGTTGGCAAGCTTTAGCAGAAGATGAAAAATCGGGATAAATGGGTATGGATTGTCACAAATTTCGAATGACTATAAGGTCTTCGCAGAGATATGAATAAATGAACTAGATCGCGAACGTTGCTAGACTGGTGGACGTGGCACCTGACTGAAGCCTGTTTTGATCGTTGCTGATGCTAGACATGAAGACGAAGTGCAAGCCGCTGCAACTTCTAACAAGACAGAGTTGAGTCGAGTCACCAAAGAACTGGAAGCGACTAAAGCAACGTTGGCACAACGCAAGATGGCTGCAGAGACGTTAAATTCACAGGTGAGTATCGTGTCATGGCTCACTGTACCGTTTGTGTTTGCTGTCAGATACTGATACTGCCAATAGGACTAGTGGACTGTGACAAATAGGAAGCTGCGTGATGCAGTCCAGTTGTTAGTCACATGTACTATTATTTCAGTAACATCTTTTCAGCGTTGCATTCTATTGGACAGTTAAGACAGTTGGACATACTGTCATCTTGACAGTTATGTTAATTGCCTTATATTTAATAGTTTTAAAGTGGATATTTCAGGTGAATTGGAGCTGGAATAAGCTTAGTGGAGTTGAGCTTATTGAATACTTTATGCAATACGTACAGTAAAAGTATATGTTTACTAATCCTGTCAGTGTCATTGGCGTCCATGGATTTGGTGAATTCAGTAAAAAGAAAGAAAAGTGCCCTGAACTGAAATGTGCTCTTACTCTCATCACGATCATGCTGTCATAAAACAGCTAGTGAATACTGGGTTACCAATTAGTTCAATTAATGCTATTGCACAGAAACATTAAAAATGAACCGTAATGAAATAGCGTGATATATTTTGACATTTCGCAACTGTTTGTTCCGTGGGCCTGTTTCGGAAATGAGTACATTTGCTGCTGTACTTATTTGTGTGAAAATCAGATTGACGTGTTAGTACGTTTTATGCCTAGGCACGACTCTCTTCAACTGCTGTTTTGTTAACCTTTCCTCTGTCTGGCATTACAGTTTGCTCGTGTGTGATTACAGCTTGCACAGCTGGAACACAAGTGCTCTGTACTTGAGTCAGAGAATCACAGTTTACATAGTCGTCTTGAAGGCCCAACACCAGCGGAGAAGTCTCTCAGTGTAAGCTCGTGTACATTTTTGCACGTTTAGCATTTGGTGTGGATTATTCTTTGTAGGTTGACGAACTGCCGGGTCGATTTGAACTTTTTTCTTCTCCTTTGGCGCGATTTGACACTTCCGTACAGTTCTTTGTCTTAGATGCAGAGCTCAGCTGAGACGTGTGGTCTGTGGCATATGCTGCAGTCAATTAACTGAAGCTAGTTAGTGTCAGCTCTCCGTGGAGCTGAACCAACCTGGCAATAGGGAAGTCAACAACACAAAATGCAGTGAAAAATGGAGACAAATTGGAGCTGAAATATACATTTAAATAAGTGCGATTTAAGAAGATGTTTGAAAGTCGCGGTACAGTGAGTTGACGTCAGGAACTTGGAAAGTGACATTGTGTGCGTCTGGTCTTGATGGTGATGATGATACGCCTCATTGAGAATGTACTGGGTTACAAGTTTGTTTTCAAAATAAAAACGGTATGTTTGGTAGTACAGTATAGTTGCCTTACAGAAGGAATGACTGTTGTATATTTGTCAGGCTGCGGAGCAGAAGCTTCAAACTACCATCGACGAAAAGAATCGTCTGGCATCTGAACTGCGAGTTGCCAGACAGGAGCTCTCAGAGTGCCAAACGGCAAGTGTTGTGTATCTGTGAAGTGTTGATTTTGTTTCACATGTATTTTTCTCCATTTAAAAATGCAGTTTATCGATTTTATAAATATTTTTGTTAGTGATCTAATCGTAGGAATTATTTTGTAACTGGTTCCTTATGGTTTATTCATTGTTTATGGCAACAGTGGTCAGCTGTCGTTTTTTTGTTTATTGACTTTTTTTCAAATATTCTTTGTAGCCAGACCCAGTGTAGAACTGACTGCCTCAGTACAGAAATCGACATACTGCACTGCACCTTCTAAACACTGTCTTAAATCACTCCTTTTAAACTTATATGCCCCAACTGTTTACCACATTTTGTCGCTAATTCTCGATCGATTGACTGGCCGAGCAACTGATGGATGGACTGACTGACTAGTAAATGTTGTGTTCCAAGTTCATCTGTGTAAGTGTTTGTGTGACGTACAGAAGCTGCATCACACCGAGGAGTTAAGTACAGAGCTGGAGAGTCAGATTGCAGACATGGAGCACATCATACGCCGACAGAAAGAAGACGTGACGAGAATGACAGCCAGCGAGTACGTGGATTGTGCACTGCCATTGTGTCGTGATTGTCTGTGTTTGCACGTGTGCTGAGAAGACAGTGTCTGCAAAATTTGTGCTTGATCTGGAATGCGTGAGGATCCTGATTTCTGGGATAAAGTTCTGTTGCTAGAAGTAGAAATAGAAATTTAAAATTTATGTCAAAACTTTCTTGGTATCTCAACTCACATTGAAGTCTGGTGGTCTGTAATAGTAGTTTGGACTGTCATTGTAGATGTGCGTAAGGTGGTCATTATCCTCTGTTTCCGTCATGCATTTATCATGCTTTGGAAAATAGTGATATGTATGAGCAACCTTTTAGTTTAGAGATATAAAACAAGATGCCTAGGCAGTGAAAGCAGTCATTTGTCAATGAACATGTGACAGTGGAACTGTTGCAGTCGACAGTAAGTCCAGGAAGTTCAACATCGGTCACTGATGATGCCACTTGTAGCTTGGCAGTTGGCACTGATGTGTGTATTGATTGTGATAATACTTCCTGATTTCAAAATGTCGACACACAGCACATGTTAGAGAGAATTGTTTTACTTCGGTTAGTTTTTGCCTTAATGAGCATTAATCTGTCTGCTCTTTGAACTTGTCAGAGTTTCAAACAAAAAGATGATTGAGACTCTCGAGACAGAAGTAAAGAAACTGAAGAGTCTGCTGAGCAGTGAGAAACAACTCCGGTTTGTCTGTCTTCATCTCTCTTTTTCTCTGTCTCTGTCTGCCTGAATCGCTGTATTGTACAGTACTAGTTTGATACCTTTCTTGTGTTATGGCCGATCTAGGAATTCTTCATAATGAGGGCAGAGTGGTGGCATGTGCCATAATGGGTCATTCAGCATCAAAGCTAAGGTTTACAGAGTGGGGATCTGGACTGGACTGGACTAAATCATCTTCATCTTTGAAGGTCGATGACTTGGCTCAGCGACATCATTGTTCTCCATAGTTCTCGTTCCTGTGCCATTCTCGTGCATTCTGCGACCGATGGTCCCATCCAGTCTCTGATGTCGTCTGTCCATCGCCTTCTTGGACGACCTCGTCGTTTCTTACCACTGATCCAGCCATGAAGGACCACTGTGCGACCGCCGTGCACAGGTTGTCCGCTCTTGCCGTGTGCCCAAAAAGCTGCAATTTCCGTCGTTGGATGTCCTTCAGAAGTCGCGTTTCTTCTCCGATTTCTTCCAGAATGGACTGACTTGTTCGGTGCTCTTTCCAGCTGATCCGCAACATGCGTCGATATGACGTCATTTCAAAGGTGCTAATCCTTTTCCTGTCACTGGCCTTCAAGGTCCATGTCTCGCACCCATATGTAGCCATTGGCCATACCAGCAATCTCATCAAACGAACTTTCAGTTCTTTACTTAAGGCCCGATCCTTCCACAACGAGTTCAAGGAGGTAATAGCAGATCTTGCGGAGCCCAATCGTGATCGGATTTCCACACTACAGTCCCCTGTGGAGGTAATGATTGCACCCAGGTACCGGAAAGAATTTACCTTCAGTGGTGTGTGGTGTTTAATGAGTGGGGATCTAGCAAGGTTTGAAGTGAGGTGATGTAGCACCTCCCCAGTATGAATTTGTGAAATCTGTGCACTTTGGTTTGATTCTGAAGATCACCGTGATATTTTTCAGCTGATGACTGAAGAAGAAGTGTGTTGCCAGACTATTGCATGAAAGAGTAGCTCCCTGTGCTTCAGCCGCTAAGGCTTGTGTTACTTCAGGCGAGCATACTGTCAGCTAGGCCATGAGCTACAGTGAGTACTAATACTGGCTTTAAGCTTTACCCAATATGCTTAGTTTGATTCTGTATAATGTGTTGGTGGGACGTTAAGCCTTACTCAATTGATTCTCTGACCAACTGGACACTTGTCTGATGATGACATTGAATGGTGTGTGTATGTTTTTGGCAATCGTACAAAAGACTTCACTGTGAATCAGTGCGTGACTGTTTTTTAGCGAACGTGAACTCAAGTTCATGTTCGCTATATGTCGTTGTCCGTCCGTCTGTCGTCTGTCTGTCGTCTGTCTGTAACGTTCGTGCGCCCTACTCAGACGATTGAAATTTTCGGCAATGTTTCTACGCTATAGGGTACCTTGGCCATCTGATGACATC
>Ga0209562_1000548_pt1 | contig 12934 bp, 11 predicted proteins | sample WorMetvacBELIZE2_FD_187399 | JGI IMG/M metagenome (GOLD analysis project Ga0209562, IMG submission 187399) | Marine gutless worms symbiont microbial communities from Max Planck institute for Marine Microbiology, Germany - Olavius vacuus BELIZE.2... | ecosystem: Host-associated > Annelida >...
TATATTTACTTATCTTCCTGCACCGCCGTGCCAGAAAAAATACGATTTTTGTGTTTTATCACTCGTTCTCCGGGAGTGATACCATCTAAAATTTCTATTCCTCCCAAGGCAAGCGAACCAATAGTTACGCTTCGTCGTTCGGTTTTATTCTCCGTATTCACTACAAGCACTTCATATCCTCCGGGTTCGGCTCCCACGGCCGAAATGGGCAATATAATCGTTTCTGCGGATTTTCCATCAAAAGCCACATCGGCCAGTAGTCCAACAATCACTTCATCACTATGGGCTAACACCAATTCCACGCGCATTTTTTGTGTGACAGTGTCAAATGCATTGGCCCAAATAATCTCCGATATCGGAATGATGATACCACCGCTTTTGGCTCGTATATTTTTTGCCGATTTGAGTGCACGTATTTCTGCAGCGTTTAGAAAAAGTATGATTTTTTTTGGTCCACTGGTATCAGTAATTACGAATAACGATTGCCCTGGTGAAACCAGTGAACCTTCGGTAACAGTTTTACTGGTTATCACGCCCGAAAATGGTGCGCGAATATACAAATTCTCTTGCCGAGCGGTAGCCAGGCGCAGAGAATTTTCCGCGGATTGTATTTGGTTTTGGTTTTGTGTTTGGGTTACTTCGAGTGCAGATTTTGCCGATTTTAGCTGATCCGCTTGTGCGGAAAGTGTTGAACGCACTTGTGATTTGGTCGTAAAAAATCGTTCTTTTTGTGTTTTTAATTGCACCATTGTTTGATCCAATTGCGAGTTAATACCTTCAGTCGCCGATTGCACCGCCTGTCTGCCATCGAGCGTAAAGGTAGGAGTCAAAATCGTGTCTTGTACGAGGATCAGATAATCCGAGCCGATCTGGCGCAATCGTTTAATCGACATAATCTGTTGATCAGCAAATTCAACGGGGTCTATAAATAATGATCGTGCCTTAAAATCGCGCGAAAAATTCCGAACGGCTTCATTGGTGCGATTTTTTAAAATCGCATTCGAAAGCCCCACCTCGCTCCGTCCTGGAACAGCTATAAAACGATATACTTCGGTAGCACCGAGCCGTTCATCGAAAAAATTAAGTGCGTTTTGAATGATGGTTGTAGCACTTTCCGCAGAATTTTTTAACGATTGTCGTGCCTCATTTTCTTGTTGTCGTTGGGTTATTTGTGCCTGTTTCCAGTCGTTTTCTGCATTCGAAATATTCAACTGCGCATTGGCTTCATTGGCTTCGGTATTGGCCTTGGTAAGTTCTAACTGATATTGACTGTTTTTGTACTGCAAAAAAGTCTCATCACCCCCCAAATGATATGAGGCGAGCACGGCACCCCTTCGTACCCGATCACCCAAATTCACATTTATTTTTCCGATATTTCCGCCAATTTCGGCTTGAATGGTGGTTTGATGATCGGTTTCAATAACTCCCGAGAATGATTGTAGGGCCTGAGTATCCCATTTTCCTGCAGTAATAATTTCCGCGGAAATGGGGGTGGTATCTTGATTTTCCAAGGGAGATGGAACAACGGGCGGATCGCTTTTTCTAAAGAAAAACATAAATGTCAAAAGCCCAAATGCTGTTAAAATAAGCCAAAACTTAACGGATTTAGTATATTTCATCGATGACTAAAATAATCAATTCTTTTTATTTTACAATAAAATATAAAAAAAAACAATAAAAAGTGTGTGTTTTTCTTTGTAGGCCTTTTTTGCTTCTTTTTGATGTCCCCTTAGCAAGGGGGTATAAAGTGCGAAAAATAGTATTTCTCGTTCTTCGATATTTTTTCTTTATAGCGCGGAGCGAAGACACCTACCTTTACTGGTGTTTTGGTGGTCTGGGTCGTATTACTTTATAGACTGATCCCCGGCTCCGCACATTTCGAATAATTTGTCGTGCGATTTTTCGATTTTTTATGGCGGGTGTTTGGTCGTTGGTTTCGAGATCAGCATTGATCGATTCCAGCACAAAGCCGATCGTGCGACCACGTTCCAAACTAAGGTCGGCCAAAATGACCACATCGGTAAATGCATCGGAACGTACTATCACTGGATTTCGAAAATAAATCGTTGCCCGACCTTTGTAAAACGCTCGAGATTTCCGAGATTTTTTGCCATTCACGCGAGCGTACACGCTATCCACATCATCACGACTCGAAAGACCCGTTTGGCGGACGGTAATGCTGGTGATACGTTGTGGATCAGATTTTGCTGCGATTTCCAAACGAAGCATTGGAAATGCCACGGCGTTTATGGGAACACTTCGTGCCGTGCTATCGTGTGGTTTTACGATTAATTGGTCGTTGATACTAGTGGTAGCCAGTACGGGAGTAATAAGAATTATGCACAAGAACCAAAAAAGACGCATGGTATTATTTAGGTTAAGAAACCACTGGAAAACTACACTTTTTTGATAAGATGAAAAGACAAAAGATGGATTTTTTTCGGAATTTTTTTTTAGAGATTTCTCAGCGAATCTGTTGTCGGGGTGTTACCGTAAAATCCCAAATTTCCGATGGTGCACTGCGGGGCAACTCGGGAATAGCATCATAAATTTTTATATTATCACCAAAGGTACTACGCAATTCTCGAACGGAAAAAATTGCGGGAAAACTAGAGATATTAGCCGACGTAGTAGTAACCGGCATAGTGATGTGTTGAGCAATTTCGGGTAATAAACACACCCGAAACGCTACACTATCAATAGGCCAAAAAGGTGATTTTGGCATTTTTTTGCTGGGCTTCAGTAGCACTGTCCGCGGTTTTTCGATAAAAAAATCTAGGGTAAGTAATATAGGCACCTCAGCGTATTCGCAGAGCATATCTATATCGCGTACCATAACCGAAAAATATTTACTTTCTGGGCGTCGTTTTATGGCTTTCAGCGCTTGCAGCCCCGCTTCATCATCCACGCGCACTCCCAAACCAAAACTGGTATCGGTAGGATACGCCCAAACAGTTCCCTTTTCAAACATCAAGTTTATCCTAGAAAAAAAAATTTTAGAATCAATATGCTTTCTCTTCAAAAATTTCCGTTGAATTTCCTATTTTTTCCCCTATGATCGGAAATGTTTTTATCCCCGAAAAATGATTACAGAAAATATCCAAAAATTGCTCCAACACCTACAAGATTCGTATGCCGGTCTACAGATCGGCCGTGCCACTCCAGCATTATTGGATGCGATACAGGTAGAAAATTATGGTGCCAAGATGCCACTCAAAAGTGTGGCAAATATTTCTTGCCCTGATCCGCGCACAATCCGTATAGAACCGTGGGACAAAAGTCAGATCGGAGAAATAGAAAAATCAATCTACGAGGCTGATATTGGGATTAATCCGCAAAATATGGACTCACATTTGTTTTTGCCAATTCCCCCCATGACTGAGGAACGACGCATCGAAATGGCGAAGCGAGTAAAAGAACTCGCCGAAGAAGCACGAGTGAGTCTACGAAATGCCCGCCACGAAGCAATGAAACACATAAGAAATAAAAAAGACGCGGAGGAGATTTCGGAAGATCAGCAGAAGAATGAGGAAGAAGAGATACAAAAATTAATCGACAAAGCCAATGAAGATATTGGAACCATGGCAAAAAATAAAGAAAATGATGTGATGACGGTGTAGTGATTTTCTTGCTTTCTAGTCCTTAGGGGTTTTTCGTGGAATTATACAGCACACTCATCGTGGCTACCATAACTTAAAATTCTAGTCCTTAGGGGTTTTTCGTGGAATTATACTCAAACGCTTTTAAAATTTCATTTTAAGCGTTTGGTATGACGTCGCCGTTCCGCGTGCGCGGAACGAAAACATACGTTTTCTACTTTATAATTTCTTTGAAATTATTAAAGCAGACCAGTATATTTTCTGCTTTTGCTTTTGTACTGGACTTTAAACAAGGATCTGGAGAACACACCAGTGCTCTTAGTTCTTTTCCATTTTTAGGATCAAAAAAAGATTCAAAGACTTTTTGAGATAATTATTTTTCAGACTCGATATATTCTCGTACAAAATTTAGTCCGTCTTTTAATTGGTTTACCAAAGTATTTTCGTCGTTTTGCATCAAAATTTTCCCATCAAGTGTAAGAGTGTAATCGCCCTGAAACACTCCCGAAACTTTTCGCAAGCAACTTTCGAGGGGCAAAATACCTTTTTGTGGAAGGCCATAAGGAATTCCTTGGTACACATTGGAAACATACAAATGTCCGAGACGATCCCCGACCACCGATAGCGCTTTCATAATGTCTTCATTATTGGTCCCCAAAGCGCTCAAATCGAGGCAAACCATGGCGATTTGTCGAAGCGTGGCCAGTGAATTATCCACTCGGGAGGGAAGGAAACCCATCATGGTTTGCGTGGGCGTATTTCTTCGGAGGTATTGGAGTTCGTATTTTTGTGCCAATTGCGGTGCAATGCGAGTCAGCCATTCTTTGTAGTGGTTGGAAAACTGCCCCGCGGAAGCCAGGATTATTTTTTTTCGCGGAAATTCTCGCACGGTCGTTTGAAACGCCTTTATCAGTTCTTCTTCATACCCTTGTGATAGAGAAAAAGCCTTAATGGGTAAATCGTGTCGTTTTTCCAATCGTTTCAAATATTCGGGATTTTGAGTATCCAAATTATTAGTTATGTGGATTTCCATGCCGTCAAATCCAGTTTTTTTTGCGATTTCGAAGGCTCGATCCAAGCCAAAAAGAGAAACGTTTTCGCTATGAAATAAAATCATATTTATATTTATTTTCTTTACATTGTATCTTTTTTTCGGTTTTTTTTCAAATTTTTCCCAAACCAGTCTATAATTTTCTCGATGCAAAAAATATTTTTTCTATTGCTTTTAGTGGGGAATTTATTGGCTTTTGATACTGCAGCAGCACAATCTCCTGGTGCAAATTCTCCTGCTCCTGCGCCAAATACAAGCTTGGGCGCCAGTACTAGTCCAAAAAATACTTCAGTAGATAAACAAGTCCAGAAATCTGATAACACTGAAGCATGTGTAGAATTCAAGGGAGATACCGCGAAAAATTTTGAGGGGAAAACTTCATACGAAGTGTGCCTGGAAGGAGGCTATGCGGTGAAGCTTAATGAGTCTATTTTGGGTAAAAAAAGCATTGCTGCCAATACTGGTATGGGATTGGTAAAAGAGTACATTAGTATTATTTATCGGTTTGCTTTTGCGATCATTTCTGTTGTTTGTATTTTTGTGATAATTCTTGGTGGTTTACGGATGACGCTTTCAGGCGTTGATGATTCGGGTGTTTCAGAGGGAAAAGAGTTGATTGTAAAAGCTATTCTAAGTCTTATTTTGGTGTTGACGGCACATCTGATTCTGCGCACCATAAATCCAGGATTTTTTCGAGTAGGATCTCCTACCGATACCAACACCAATCAATGTGCCACACAAGAAGAAGCTGTTGAACAATGTAAAAAATCTGGCAAAAGTAATTGTCTTAACGAAGAAGAAAAATTAAGTCAGTGCAAAAAAGGACTTTATCAAGCCACGGGAAAAGACAAAGGAAAAACTTGTTCTGATGAAAAAGGCCATATAGGAACTATTGATGAAAATGGAAAATGTATTGCTGAACCAGTAGATGAATTTAGTGATCCAGTTACTGTGAACGACGAGAAAAAAACCTGTACCGTCTTACCTGGGGGCAATAACAATACCGAATGTCAGTCGAAACACTACTGCAAGGGGCCCGGAGTGGGACAGCCGGGTATATGCACCCCAATACCGTAATGGGAAATTTCCGCGCTTTTCTTAAAAACTAACATTCTTTTTTTCCTTTTCATAAGGTAAAAAATCTATTTGACGAATAAAAAATGTGAACTATAATCCATACGATGGAATATTTTGGGTTATTTGGTAATTTGATGGTTTTAAGATAAATTATTGCGCTTTTTAATAATCCCAACTATCCATTTTCTAATATCCAAGTACATGTTTGGTTTGGGAAAACAAAAATCGCCATCGGTAAAAATTCCCAGCAGTGTTTTGAAGCGGGAAGCAGAAAAAATCGCGAAAAAAATGCAGGCACAAGAAGAACGAAAAGAGCGATTGAAACAGCAACGAGAACGACTAAAACATCAGGAAAAACAAAAAAATGAACGATCCAAAGCAGATAATGCCTCGTGGGAATTGCACTTTCATCATCGATTACGCCAAGAGGTTTTTGGCGGTATTTTGATTTTTCTCGCTCTTTTTTTTGTAGCCATTTTTTTTACCGATAAGCCTTTGGCGATAAATTTACAATCCTTTTTTCGCTCTCTTTTTGGTATTGGTGCGGTTATTATTCCGATTTTTATGGTAATTGTGGGAACGATGCTTTTTTTCCCGAATCCGCCAGTTTTTCCGACCAAAAGAATTGCCGCTATCCTCATCGCTTTTTCCGCGACTTTAGGAATTATAAATTTATTTCCACCGCTTTCCGATAGTTTAATTTTGGCCCATCAATACGGGGGCATGATTGGTTTTTCGGTTTCGTTTTTTCCGCGGGAATTTTTGGGCGATATTGTATCTTGGATTTTATTTCTGGGTATTTTTTGGGTGAGTTTTTCTATTTCTATCGGGCTTCAATTTCGAGAACTGATCGCTTTTTTTACCAAAAAGAAATCGGAAGCATCTACTCATATTTCCGCGCCGGCGACTACAGAAGAAAAAAAACTAAAAAACCGATTTCATAACGAAGTGGAAATTGTGGACTCTACAGGCAAAAAGCCTAAAAATCCAGAAGAACTAACTTCGGAAGCACTCGACGAATCCAAACAAAAAAGATTTGGAGAATGGGAACCGCCAAGTTTGGATCTCATTGCCGAACCAGATTCAAAAATTGTGGTAAACGAAAAAAAACTACGAGAAAAAGCCGAAATTATTCGCGAAAAATTGGCGCAGTTTGATATCGATGTTTCTATGCGCGCGATCCACGTGGGTCCGACGGTTACTCAGTTCACACTGGAGCCGGCATCGGGTGTAAAACTCAATAAAATTACTGCATTAAAAAATGATTTAGCTCTTGCATTGGCTGCTCCTAGTTTGCGTATCGAGGCACCGATCCGCGGAAAAACTTTGGTGGGAATCGAGATCCCAAATGACAAACGATCGACGGTTGTTTTGCGAGAAATTTTGGAATCTTCTTCTTGGGAAGAGAAAGAAACACCGCTAAAACTCGCCCTTGGCCGTGATGTTGCTGGTGTTCCCATTGTCGATGATTTGGCAAAAATGCCGCACCTATTGATTGCGGGGAAAACCGGATCGGGAAAATCCGTTGCCATGAATGCGTTTTTACTTTCACTCCTGTGGCAAAATTCTCCACAAGATTTACGACTGATCCTTATCGATCCAAAACAGGTAGAGCTCAAACCTTACGATCACTTGCCGCACCTGCTCACGCCCGTTATCACGAGCCCTGAAAAAGCGGTTTCTGCCCTGGCCTGGACAGTAGCTGAGATGAATAAGCGATATAAAAAATTAGCCCAAAATAACGTGCGAAATCTAGCACAATTGAATAAAAAAAATTCCGCGGGAAAAGAGCCTTATATTGTAGTAGTGGTCGACGAATTAGCAGATTTGATGATGGTAGCCGGAAAAGATGTGGAAGCGGCCATTTGTCGTATTGCCCAGATGGCACGGGCAGTCGGAATTCACCTGCTGGTGGCAACCCAACGCCCTTCAGTTGATGTAGTAACGGGACTCATTAAAGCCAATTTACCAGCTCGTATCGCTTTTCGCGTAAATTCTGGCATCGACTCCAGAACGATTATCGACGGCATCGGTGCCGAAGATCTTTTGGGATTTGGTGATATGCTTCACCTGGATGGGAACAGCGGTATGACCACCCGTGTACAGGGGATTTTTGTTTCTAATGAAGAAGTAGAGCGAGTAACCAATTATATCAAACTTCAATTTCCCGAAATGGTTGCTAATGATGAAATCACCAAACAATCCTTTGAAGGTATGGCAAAGGGAGGAGTGTTACGCGGATTGGATGGAGAGAGCGCTTCCGATGAGGAAGTAGATGAAATGTTTAACCAGGCGGTTGATTTAGTCCTCGAAAACAACAAAGCTTCTGCCTCTTTTTTGCAACGCCGTATGGAGATCGGATATGCACGCGCCGCCAGATTACTCGATCAAATGGAACGACGGGGCATCATCGGTCCGGTACGGGGTGCAAAACCGCGGGAAATTTATGGTAAAAGAGAAGAATAATAAAACAACAATGCAAAATAAGACGTGGTACGCATTAGATAAAGAGTTGCAAGCTTGTAAAGCTATAAAGTTCGTAAAAATTTTACAATTGTTTGTTCATTCTAATCCAAAATTCAAAATTTTAATTCAGGATCAATGAAGTCTTCCACAATTTTTATTTTTAATTTTGTATTTTCAATTTTAATTTCCCATGTACGACATCCTCACCTTCGGTTCCATCACCCTCGACACTATTATTCCGTTAAATGAAAACGATAGTGCCATTGAAATTACCAAAAAAAATCTTTCCCTGCATATGGGGGACAAAATTATCGTAGACGGAGCAGAAATTTGTTGTGGTGGCGGAGCGGCAAATTCGGCCACGGGTTTTGCTAAATTGGGTTTGAAAACGGCTGTTTATGGCTGTGTGGGAGAAAAATCAAAGAATGGTTTTCTTATTCATGAAATGGAAAAGGTGGGAGTAGATATCGATCATCTGACCTATGTACCACACATGACTTCTGGATTTTCTATTATTCTCGTAGCGCCGTGGGGTGAGCGGACTGTATTACATCGACAGATGAAATTTGATCGATTTAACCGTGATAGCCTCCAAAGCGCTCCGGATACAAAAGCTATTTACATCGGTCATCTGTACGAAGAAAATGAAGATATCCTGGACGGTTTGCCCGAATGGCAAGAAAAAAATAATAGTTTATTTGGTTGGAATCCGGGAAAAACGCAATTTCAAAAAGGTTTCGATCATTTTGGTTTTCTATTTCCATCGGTACATACCATTATTTTTAACCAGGAAGAAGCGGAAATGTTTAGCGCGGAAAAAAGTGAAAAGATTTTTTCTGACTTCGACAACGAATCAGTGTTTGGAAAAAAAATACCCCTCTCGGTTCCGTTAGAAAAAATTAGTTACCGACGCGACACACGTCACATCGCAGAAATATTTTTATCTGCTGGTGTGGCCCAGGTGGTTATCACCGATGGTGTTCGAGGAGCGCAGTTTTTTTCTGCTACCGAGCATTACCATATCGATACAGAAAAAGTAAAAAAGGTAGACACGCTCGGAGCTGGCGATGCATTTTCGGTGGGATTTTTTGGCGCAGTATTACAGAAAAAAACTACCGCGCAAGCGTTACTTTGGGGCGCAAAAAATGCTACCGCCGTGGTACAATCTCGAGGAGGACAGGCAGGACAATTAACAGCGGAAACCATAGGAAATTGAGGGGTCACAAATTTAATCGTCCGATGAAAAAAATTCAGGTTCTCTGGAATGTTTTCCGCAGAAATAATTTTCGTATTAAAGGGTATGTTGTGTAACAAAGAAACCAAAAGATGAAGTTTTTTAGGGTGAGTTTTTTCGCAATTTTTCGTGGTTTTTTTGGTAAAAAATAGGGCAAACCGATGATTCCCAAAAATTGTAAGTTTTTTTATTCGTTTGTATACTAATTCTACTAAATAATTTCAAATTCTAAAGAAAGCAAAGATGAGAGTTCGGGTTTCCAGGAATCCCAGTCTTGGAAGAAGTAGCAAACAAAGTCATAGAACTCATCAAAGGTTTTATAATAAGTGTTTTTGATAACTTTCTTTTTAAAGAACTTCCAAAGTCTTTCAATAAGACAAAGATTTGGTGAGTAGGAGGACATAAACTTTAGGAAACGCCGATAAAAAAATTTCGTAGACCCTTTCGACATTATGAGAACGGGGTTTGCTGACGGTCTTGGTCCTAGTTCTGGAGAAGGACCTTGCCCTACTGGTGCCACAGGAATTATGATTCCGACGGTACGAAATTATATTGAAATATGAGTAGATACTTGTATGGTAAAAGTATGAAAAAAATTGCAGTTTTTTTTAAGCAACCAGGAGTAAAAGATTATCCCTTTAATAAATCAGAATATTGGAATTCTTACTTAGAATTGAATACTGAGATAGAAAAAATTGGGGCTGAGTTCTATATTGTTCGAGACAATACGACCTACTTAGGGAATGGAAAATTTTCCAAAAGTTGGAAGTTTAAGAATGGCGACTTGGTAGAGACAGGCGAAATTATTGTGGATAAAATTTATGATAAAGGAGATTTTCAGGCAGATAATACTGTTTCTGTCTTGAATAATGAGTTTGTAAATGAAATTTGCACTGATAAGTGGAAAACCTACGAATTATTTAAAGAATTCTGTCCTGAAACAATTTTAATTCGTAACGAAAATGAATTTGAAAATGCGCTAAAAAAAATCAAGAGTTCCAAAAAAGTAATCAAACCGCTAGATGACGAGAAAGGCAATGGTGTTTTTATCGGTAAATCAGAATATCTCAAGAATTGTCCGCACGAATTTCCGCTCCTAGTTCAAGATTTTTTAGATACTTCTGGTGGAGTTCCAGGAATCTCAGAAGAGGGTCTTCATGATTTTCGTGTAGCAATCTTAAATGGGGAATTTTTATTCTCCTTTTTACGTACGCCACCAAAAGGGGAATTGATGGCAAATATAGCACAGGGGGGGGCTTGTCAGATAATTGAAAAATCCGACATACCGAAATCGGTACAGAAAATTTTATCAAAAATAGAGACCATCTTTGGAGCATATGGAGATTATTTTTTTGGACTTGATGTTGGTTTTGTTGATGGAATTCCCAAAATAATCGAGCTAAACTCCCGTGTAGGATTGCAAGAAAATGCGCGACATCCTATTTTTAGAAATGTAAAAGTTGAACTAGCCAAAGCCTTAGTGAAATAAGTATGCAATTATATCCTAATTATTTTTCAATTTCTTCACAAATTTTAGTTGATCGTGCTAAAAAGATAGGATTTAAAACTAAGATTATCTGTCCTGAGAAAAATTTTTTTTCTATTTCACGAAATAACAAAACTTGGTTTTTTAAAAACTTAAAATCAGAAAGGACTTCTGCAATTGCGCTAGAAATTGCTAGCGATAAGAATTTGACTAAGCGATTTCTAGAGGAAATTGGAATAGATGTTGTTTCTGGGATTTTGTGGAATCGTGGAGATATGTCTCCAAAAATAAATTTTCCGGTGGTTTTAAAGCCAATTGCTGAATCCCATGGGACAGATGTTTTTACTGATATTAAAAACGAAAAAGACTTAAAAAATATCGCAGAAAAACTTTTTCAAAAATATGATCAAATTTTGTTAGAAGAGTTTATTTCCGGTGTTGACTTAAGGATTTTATGTATTGCTGGAACGGCTAAATCTGCGATTTTACGATACCCTCCTTTTATTGTTGGTGATGGAAATAATTCTATTGAAAATCTAATTGAAATTGAAAATAGAGATTTAAAACGTGGAGACGGACACTTAAAAACATTTTCTAAAATTGTAGTTGATGAAGGTGTTATCGATTTTTTGGCATCACAAAATAAAAGTTTGCAAACAATTTTACGAAAAAATGAAAAACAATATCTATCTAGTCGTGCTAACACCAGCATAGGTGGAACATTTCAGCAAATTTTTAAACACCTCTCTTCTAAAAATAAAGAATTTGCTGAAAAAATTGCTCAAAAATTAAACCCAAATGGTTTTTGTGCTATTGATGTTCTATGTGATAACCCAGAAAAGCATTGGGATGAACAAGTCTGGAAGGTTTTAGAGTGCGAAGTAGCGCCTGGACTGAGAAGTCACCCGGCAGAAATATTGGACGAGTGGTTGGGAAGTTTTAAATAGAGTATACTAAATATATAAGTATGAGTTAATTATAAGTATGACAGTTCCTCTCATCATTTCCGCACCCCATGCTTGTCGCACGGTATCGCCAGAAGTTAAAAAAAGACTTTTATTGTCCGATTATCAGATTTGGCAACTCAATGATCCTTTTACCGATGAAACGTGCCAACATCCAAAAGCATTTGCCCATCACATAGGCGATGTACACCGTCTTTGTTGCGATTTGTCACATGGGAATCCTCCCACTAGGCCCTTTGGAAATAGTGATTTTTATGGTCGTCCCATCTATAAACCTGGTCAAGAATTTACTACTAAAGAACGACAATATTTTCTGAAAAATCACGCGGAAAAATTTCGCGAAAATATAACAGAAAGCATCAAAAAACTGGCAAATGCAGGATGCGAACAAATTTTATTTGTCGATCATCACAACACCGCCGGAGATCATCCCGTGGGGAAAACAGGTAAATATATGCCCGTTATTGATGTATGTAATGGAGGAGCTGCTCACACTGGAGAGCCATTGGATGATGAAGAAGTCGATGGTGTTTCTTGCCCTGCAGAATTTTTACAAACTTTTAAGCGGGGATTTGAATCGTCGCTTGGTTTACCCGCAGAAATTAATACGGTTTATTCTATGAGTCATACGGGGCGATGGATTTTAAATGAGGTGCAGCCAAAATTTCCGCAGATGAAAATCCACCTGCTTTTTTTAGAATACAATTTGTCTTTCATTCATAACCCTGTCACTCAAAAAAACGACTCAGAGGCTAAAGAAAAAATACACCAAGCTATAAATGGGGGCATTGATGTGATCTTGGAAAAATATTTCCGAGAATCTGATAACCTATCTACCACTATTTTGTAAATTTGCAGACGACAGGCAGTTCCCACCGAGATAGCTTAAGAATTGTTCCGGTGGGTAGGTTTTCAATTACAAGTCATTTAGCGGTTATACTCAAACGCTTTTAAAATTTCATTTTATACTCGTTTGCGACTGAAATCTTCGATTTCCAGTAGACTTCGTATGACGTCACTATTTTGGTTTCGCTAAAATAGAAACTTCGTTTTATG
>Ga0209562_1000549_pt1 | contig 12910 bp, 8 predicted proteins | sample WorMetvacBELIZE2_FD_187399 | JGI IMG/M metagenome (GOLD analysis project Ga0209562, IMG submission 187399) | Marine gutless worms symbiont microbial communities from Max Planck institute for Marine Microbiology, Germany - Olavius vacuus BELIZE.2... | ecosystem: Host-associated > Annelida >...
TGCCAAACAATTCGGAAATGTGGTTAGTTTTTAAAAAATCGCATTTATCAAATGATTAAGAAAAGGCACTTTTACTCGTAGTTTTTGCGTAACCCAACATTCATAATTCACCACACAGCAAAGAAATCAGTAAATAATCCTGTCTCCTTAAACTGACCAACAAAATGCCTACCTATGAGATAGCAAATAAAACCTAACTAGAAATACGTTCAGTGGAACGTGGTATCTGCCCTACAGTCAAGTCCACAATGACCGAACTGTTACTATAATAACAGTTATATTACATATTTTTCATCACGCATGCACGAAACGGCCATATTTCCATCATTGTGTTCCTCGACCCCGATTTCATTGAAAATGCAAAAATTTCGGCGATTCGTGTACATTTAAGGCAGACATAGGATATTAATAATATTTGCATGGATTTTCAGGACCTTTTGGCTTAAAATGGAGGTTTGTGTGGGGGAATGGGGAAGAGGTGGTGAGATGTTGACCTCCAATTAACTCGTTTTTACCTTTGGGGGTTCTTACATGTGCCAATTTTGGTGAAAATCAATCAAGAATGTGACCGTGCGAGTGCTCGCAGACGGACAGACCGGCAGACAGACACGAACCGATTTTATAATCTGTCCCATGCAATATGCTATAGCTATGGGACAGATAATACTCTAATGCTCAGACACAGACAGTGTACAAGAGACTTGATGACACAATAACACAAATGACCTGAGTTGAAGAGCACTGTGGCATTGGAGACATTCACTACACATGGCAGACCGTATTCACGAGCCACGACCGCACCTCAAACAACCAACATATCACAACTGCGACACACTCACACACACGCCATTTTTAATGGCCATTTGTATGTGAAAGCCAGATGCTGTCTTGACTTTCCTTTATCTGTGAACTTACTACTGGGAGAGTCATAAACCTTTTGTTACCGCCAGTATCCTTGTTGATACCACCCCTTGCATGACTAACACAATGCCCCATCTTGGGACTAACGGGGTTTTGGAAGGAAAGTGACTAAGTGGGCTGATGATGCTCTGCCATGACAGAAAGAAAAAGATGTACAAAATATCTAATGCTCGTACCATGCGCCACGATGCCGCCGATCTCAGTCACAAGCCCTGAGATGAGTGGGAAGTACGGCGACCAACCGATGTCAGTGTGATGAACAACCAGAATCTCACCTGGCTAGACGTGTGCACAGAAAATCCAACAGATTATAATTAAATGAAATTAAATTGGAAATTACGTTGTCAGCTGAACAGAAACTCAAAACTATTTTTTTATTAACAGAATTGCAAATGAACTAGAAGTGGTGGCTATTAGAACTGGAAAGCTGACTGAGGCTAACCGATCCACGGGTCATTCTCGGCATTAATCTGCTGCTGAGTTATAATGATTTAACCATTTCTAATTTGGGTGGCATCTGCCATCTTGGATTTGATCAGAAGGGGACTTTACATGACTCCATGTGTATTCTGTGGCCTCCATGGACCCCTGATGCACCAGCCTACCAAATTTCAGCAGTAATGGGACATACATGGCTGAGTTACGAATGATTTAGCAAATGTTCCCAGCCCACTTTTCTGGGGCAATTTATAGCCCCCTTGCAAGGACACAGACCCATCATTGGTGCTCCAAACAAACGTATGTCTTAGATTTCTGATTTTAGACATCGCTTCTAAACCACAGTGACTCAACGGCAACTGGACTTTTTCACCCCTGTAAAAACTGGGAAAGAATTGGCAAAATTCACAAAGTGGCCCAAAAATGGCACCATTTTTGTACGCCTTAACTTCATCAAATATTAACCGATTTTCAAAATTATTAAATGGCCAGAATCAAAAGAAAATTTGTAATAACACTATCACTATTGATCCCACCACACCTCAAAATTAACAACAAGGAACAATGTGTTTACGGTACTGACAGAGCTTAATCACACCCGCATGCGTTGTGCATGGTATCAACAATCACCTGTGGATATGAAGCTTCACATTGCAGCATATCAACATATAGGAACATACACGGTGGCCCAACAATGTCACCATTTTTTGGTACGCCTTAACTTAATCAAATATTAACCGATTTTCAAAACTATTTCACTGTCAGAATCTGGAGAAAATTTGTAATAATACTATCACAAAAGATCCCACCACACCTCAAGTGTGTCGCTACACTACCTTGTGAAATGTCAAGTGTCTTAAAAGCAACAATTGAAAACAAGACGACTTCTGTAACAACACACTTTTAAGAAATTAACAACAACAACACACCATCTGCAGTGCAGCAGAACTGACAGGACGCATAACTGTTGGTGAGAGATGATCCTGGCAGAAAGACAGTGCAGGCTGCTGTGGGTCCATGAGAGAATGATAACATGGCTCAGACGACGATTAACAATTAATGTAACGTACTGTACCAGCCCACTGCTCCCCCTTCCTCGGCGTTGGACCAGTAACTCTGTCACGATGGCTGAGGATGTATCAGATTTCACAAACCCAGACACGGCCCACCGCTGTCTATGCAGCTTACTCGGCTGATGGCAAATTTTCAGACCCACAAATAAATTGACTACCCCAACTTTGAGGGCGAAAAACTGACCAAAATTTTTAGACTTATATATGTGGGAATACATGGTAGATATTGTTTCTGGCATAAAAGGACAGTGGAGCTTCACAAGGCCTTTGCCAACTACACTGCAGCTGTCCTAAGTAGCATTTATTTTCACAAGTAAAATACTATTTCACCAACCACTGGCAAATAACAGACAAAGCAACATTACAGTGACATAACTTGGAGCAGACAAACCTGGATTTCTGACGCTGTTTGTAATGACGTCATAACTCTTGCCTTTGCTGTCACTTCTCCCTGACTGACGGGCAATCCTGCACAGCCATACACGCAATAACAAGCACCTGTTATATAAGTAAGTAAGCACATTTATAAATGCTCTCAAAGCAACAGTCACTAGGCATATATTTACAGTGTAAGTAAGTAAGTTAATTTGTACACAGCGCACGAAAAACACTGTCACTCGGCGCTGCAGCTGTCAGTGACCAAATAGATGCGATTTGAGTGCTCGTCGAAACTGTCCGAGTGTAATGTCTGACTCTCGCAGTGTCAGAAGTATACTGGCCAGATTGACAGTGGCGTAAGTCAATTGTTTTGTCCCACCTTGAAAAGGAGGCAATCTCTCTGTTAGAAATATTTCACATGACTCTAGAAATTTGATTCCAATCTAGTCACACTATGCAGATATGAAATAGCGTGAATGGTGGACATCACTGTGCAAGCCATTTCAGGCAATTTGACATGTGTTACAGAACTGAAGAAGTTAGAAGTCAAAAAATTAACTGATTAAAATTTATACTGATCAACTGACCAATTAAGTGTACCAGGTATAAATCTGCAGTCGTACTCGCAACAAAATCACAACACTGTGCTATACTGCGTTAGTACTATTAGCATCAGTGTAAACCATTCCATGTTCAACCCATCACTCCATAATTTTGCATTCTATTCTGCAAACCAAATTAATGGATTCTGAATGGTTGGGTTGGATAAGGTTTAACATCCCACCATACACTCTGAATGGCCACATTTATGATTTTCAAGGACCATCGAAGTAGCACAGTACTGCCCCACTACATAAAAATTATTACACAAATATGGCTTAAATATTTTACCAAAAATGAACCTACAAGTAATTAAGCCAGTAAGCAGCATGAGGACTGCAATGACATAACTGTAACATTACGGTTCACTGACGAATAAGCACTTGCTGTAAAGTATGAAGCGCATGACCAAAAGACAATGGACTTTCACGCAAATGATTCCAGTATTTACAAAGACGTTGACGACTTTGATTTTAATTCACGTTTTTCAACGCCTGAAAGTCACTGCAGACTTTCATACAGCTGTGGAAACCCTGGCATTAGCATGAGATAATTTGCCTCTTCTTCTACCACTTCACCACAACGTAAACTAAAGCCAATTATCATGGCAGACAAAACGTGACGCCTGGACAGTTACGATCAACGTTACCAGTTATCGTGAACGTTGCTTCACGCCTGCTCTCTAGTTCTGCCGTCTTGTCTTCCAGCTGAATAACAACGATAAATATAATCATGAAAATACATAACGTAAAAATTCGAATATAAGACACACATTTTTTTTACCAAAAACAGAGGTCTGGCAGCTGAGGTGCATATAATATACGAAAACTAAAAAATGCATAATTTTTCAAAATAGTTTCATTGCAAAAACCAGGCCATATGTAAACAATTATTCTCATCAAACAGTCATTTCATTACAAAATATACACTTTCTCTACACATTCTTAATAGTATTTTTCACTCTTCCTCAAACAGCATGGCGCTTGCAATAACAGATCTGCATTAACACCGGAATGGACCGAGTAGTCTATGTCCAACATGCTGGTACATACAGACACCTCAAACAGCACGCAGTGTATAGACACAGGCTTGTTGTAGGCCAAGAATTTTAGTAAGTTCTGGCATTTACGCCTATCGATAAGCTAGGCGGGAAATGCCAGACGGCCTACTGTTTTGTTTACAAACACAATAAGCATTGATGTAATGAAAGTGAAACGTAAATAATTCCGTAAATTTTTGTTAGTTTATATGAAAAAGTATACAATGGAATAAGTTACACTCGCTAAGTAAAGCAATTTACGTCAGTGAACAAGTTTGTATCGGGTGGCATAGAACAGCTGCATATTATTGTATATAGCTAAACTAACATTTTCCCATGATTTTCCCATCAATGTTTGGGGTGCGTATTACACTAGTGTGCATATTATATTCAAATTTTTACGGTACAAAATGCACGGCCATCTTTTAACGATCATAAAAATATGCAATCAATGTTGTAAGCAATCACAGAAACTTGTTAAAGATTTCTCCAAAGCACTAACTGGTACTGGATGTCCTCTAAAGAGGCGAGGGAACTTGATGTGCATTTGCTTGTTGAGCAGCTGACGACGTCGTTGAGCACTGTACACACACACTTGACATCCTTGCAATAAGAGCAGAGCTGGTGCAGGCCTGAGTGAGGTGTTCCAATACTCCGGTGAAGCCCACCACAAACATTCGTTTCAATGAGCACTCGCATCTGTCCCTTCAACACTCCTTTCCTTCCACCTCTTTTCAACTCTAAAAGTGTAGAACTGCTGACTGGATGTGGAGAAGTACTAGTGGACGACATTCAACGGTGGTGCCATCATTTTGAAAGTGGGAGAGTGGAGGATAAGTTCGCAAGCGGAGCGGGCAAAGAATTTTTTTTGTTTGAGCGACACTATGCTTAACGTTCACCTCCGTGGTCCCTTCATATTCATGGGCACTTTTACCTGCATGGGGTCCTTTCACTTCTGTGTAGCCATTTTACATTTATATGGGGCCTTTTCACTACCAAATGGGGGCCTTTTATCCCTGTGAGGCCCCCAGTTGGCAAAATTGGGGTGGTCAGCGCTGGCTCTGAATAAGATTATGCAGGGGTGCTGGTAATTGTATACGTAAGTAAATAATCTTTATTTGAGAATGGCTGAGACCGTGCAGGTTCACAGAACGATGCAAAATGTTTGTGGGTCACATAAATCGATTCTGCGGGTAAACAATCTCAACTACAGTGTGCTTCAAATAAAAAAACACCACTTTTGTTTTCTTCTATATGTCCCAGAAAAATGATCATATCTGCAAAAAAATTTCAGTAAATGAAGCTGAGTAAGTTCGGATTTTAGCTGTGTAAAAGTATTGAACTGGTGAATAAATATTCTTTGGTGTCGATTACATAGTTCTGACGTCCTGTAGATCTGTTTGCAACAATGGGATTAACCGTTAAAGATAGATATTTACATCTACCAACATCAACAATGTTGAAGATGTTGTACTTAGCCACTCACTCAGTGGCACTTACTGAAATTTTTGTGCAAATGTTTATTTTTATTTTTTTATTGAAATACAGTGCATATATACAGTGTATAACTCAGTACATGACCACATTGTGTCAGTGTACATACTGTGTGATCATTCGACCAGATCTGGTACATAGCAGTTGTCCAAGCTCACGATGTGTAAAGAAAAACACCAGATCCTCGTCCGGCAAACGACCCTACAAGCACAGTCAGTTGGTCACTTGTCTTAATAACATGTACACCTGAAACATATTACATTAGGTAGAATTCCGATGTAAATGCTTATTTCTGAAGAAAAGTAAATGTAGCACAACAAAGGTGGCAAACTACGCCAGTGAGCTGATGTACTTTTACCAGCCCACGACGGAATCTTTAAACATGAACAGCAAATGTTGTTCACCAGTATTTTACATACTTACTGTTTGTAAAATCTTGACATTTCACAATGCTTGGCACATATTGGCCAACTACTAATGAACGACAATAATGTACATAACAGTACTATTAAATACCGATCATTCTATGGCATGGTGACAGTATGGTTGAAATCATGCAAACTGAATGTCTGGCCCTCTAAGCATATTCAAGAACTGAGCATGGCACTCCACAGACACATGACTTTGACTTATACTTATCAAACATGAAACACTGCCGATCTTTCATTTTCTTACACGTTAATTTTGACATTTTCACAGCCAAATGCTCACATTTTCGAGGCCAAAAATCTGGCAACCAAAAATGTACACCATCTCCGACACCACAGTAATAATTGTTTTCACTGTGTAACAATCTGTCACTTAGCTAGGTAGACATAAAACAGTCTGACAAACTGTAAGTGCAACATAATATGCCTCATAATATTTACAATGACCATAAGACTAATGTCAATGTCAATGTCAATATGAGGTTTATAATGCCCCCATTACTAAAAGAACATGGGAGCATTACATAGTCCACGGAATACAAAGATAGTTATTAAACAGTTACATAGTGTTAAAAGCCATGTTAAAACAGTGCATTTTCAGTCTTCTCCTGAAGGCTGCAGTCTCTTGAATTACTCGTAGATCGGCAGGTAAAGAGTTCCAGGCTGCTGGTCCTGCGTAGGAAAACGCACGCTCGCCAAATTTAGTACGTATAGACGTGGTGTAGTGTAGTTCGTGGAGTCTGCTGATCGCAGTCCGCTTCTGGTTTGTCGGTGTGATGTCAGCGAAACGATGTCGCCAGATGAGGGCAGCATCCGGTATACACTGAGAGTATGGCTCTATATAAATCAAGTACTTACTTACATACTTACTTACTTACTTACACTGCCAATCTTTCATTTTCGGTGCATGTTAATTTCACAATTTTACAGCCAAATTCACACATTTCCATGGCCAAAAATTTGGCACGCTAAAAATGCACACCATCTCTAATACCAGAGTAATAATTGTTTTCAATGTGTAACAATATAGCTGAGTGAATGTAAAACAGTTTGTCGACTGTTTGACAAACTGTAAGTGCAACATAATATGTCTTACAATATTTACAATGAGCACAATGACGGACACTGGCTTTAACACAGCAATTTATCAATGTACACGGCTGAGCTGAGAGTGACATGTGCTGAAGATGAATCATTAAAAGAATCCAATATGTGAGTCATAAAGCAGAGACAGAACTGACCTCTTGAATCATCATCCTTGCAAGTTTTCTGTATGCCTGCTTGAAGACGTCCATTAACTTGATTGACAAACTCTGTACTCAAGCATATCAGACAAATGCTTGGTCTTGAAAAACCAGACGACCTCAATTACCACGATTTGAACTTTCAACTTCCCAAGGTAATGCAGCATGTTTAAAATGTGGTGGGAAATATCACGCGAGTATTGTTGGAAATTTAAGACTTTCAAATGGTGCAGGAATTTTGAATATGGCGGTCTGGCGTAGCAGTAGTGCGTTGGTCTCAATCAACGAAGTTAATCTACATCCGGCCTGGTTAGTACTTGGATGAGTGACCATGTCCGGGTTCAATTCCTGGTGCCAACACTTATCTCAATATGTAACCACTAGCCAGCCACCCAGGTCAGCTCAGCCTTCCATACCTCCGGGGTCGATAAATGAGTACCAGCTTCGGCTGGGAAGGCAAAGGCAGGTATGGTTCATTCCGTTAGCGGATGTATGCGGGGTGTGCAGGTAAAACTGTGAGATCCTTTGAGAACATGTGCCTTACCTGAGTGCCTTACATGTGTGTTCATGACAATGTGCTATACAAATCCACATTTACCCCTTTACCCTTAAGATTTGATGACAGGTCGATAATTGATTTAGGTTGTCCAATTTTTTTGGAAACATGGTGTGGTTACAACACAGAAGACTCATAGAATTCAATAAAAGACTGTAACTAAATGAAATGCTGTTACATGAGACTAACAAACTCACAAACCGCAGACTGATTGATTGATTGAGCAAGGTTTAACGTCCCACCAAACACATTATGGGTCATATCGGGTCGGGTTATACCGGTCAAAGGACCCAACCATGTCAAAACACTGAAGAAAGATAGGTCCTAAGAATTAAGCTTCAATCCCATCAGGTCAACCCGGTCATACTCACAATACTATAACAACTATGTAGTACAAAACAAAAACACACAAACCACCAAAGACCTATAATACCTTAGAATACTCTCTGGCACCAACACCACGACGAACCTTCGGCAGCAGCCACTTCACTGCCATCCTTCAATACATACACACTCACCAAGTTATTCCTATATAACTAATGGCAATGGTTCAATGCCTCACTTACACAATATCTAACTCCGAACAGAACTAAGTTAGAATCGACATAAACTATATAGCTCAGAGATAACACAAAAGTCCAAATTAAAACTTACTGGCAATACTGAAATCAATGAAATACCAGGAAACAACAAAATAAAATACAACCAAAATAGTACAAAAGTAAATTTGCAAAAGTACAATTTCCAGGGTTCCCACTCTCTTATTTACAAAATATCCAGGACTTTTCAGGACCTCCAAGATGTTTTTCCAGGTTTAAATACACAAACAGCAGTTACTTACTCTATATATGCAGTATGACAATACAATCCATCGAGGAACGTTCACGACAAGTTGCAAATTCCAGGACTTTGCAGGACCTTACAATTTAATTTCTAAGACTTTCCAGAATCAAACTCATTTTTCAGGTCTCTCCGGCTACTGGATATTTTAGAAAAAAAGCCAGGACTTTCCAGAAGGCATGGGACCCCTGAATTTAGGATGGCGTTTAAAAGTTGCTGTACGTGGCGTGCATTCTCCAACACAGAGTTCTGAGATGCGTTTCGCACCTTCGTTTCTACGAGAATCTCGTAGCTGCTAACCTAGGAACACGTCTCGCACTTTAGAAGCTACGAGCAGCTAGGAGAAATAGCTAGCAAAGAATTGTTTAGCTACGACTGACTAACTCCATCCACAAAAATGGCGACGTGAGCGTTAATGTTGTTGTAAATGTATTACGGCTTATTAATGTTATAGTTTTGGTATGTTAAACAGGCAGTCTTTAATAATGCCATGCCGGCTACCGAATATTATGTTATTAAAAACAAGTAATTGCATACATGGCCGCCGTGTATGCAGCCACTGACGTCACATGACGTCATCAGCTAGCAAAGGATTTAGAAATGCGTCTCGCATCCAAACCTAAAAATCTAGATTAGCCAAAGCTAGCAGCTCGTAGCAAAAAAATGCGAAATGCGGCTCAGGGCAGACAGTCCAAGCACAGAATGCTCTCTCCGTGAACCTGGTTTGTTTCTCACCCATGGCGCAGTGTTGCTGTCACTAAAGCTGGCAGATACCCAGCTCAAATGATCAGTGTCAAGCAGCACTGAGCAGATACAGACCTAACAGAGATCTACAGAGATCTACAGAATATTGCACTCAAGCAGGTAAGGTAAACGGTACAACGTTGATTTGTATAGTGCCTTGTCGTGAACACACCTCAAAGGCTATGGCACGCGTTCTCAAGGGATCTCATCAGCTAACGTAATGAACCTTCCCAGCCGAAGCTGGTACTCAATTACCGCCTGCAGAGGAATGGAAGGCTGAGTTGGCCTTGGGTGGCTGGTTGGTTACATACCGAAATAAGTGTCCGGCACCAGGAACTGAACCCGGACACAGTCGCCCATCTCAGTACTAACCGGGCCCGATGTTGATTAACTTCGTTGATCAAAGCCAATGCGCTAACTACTGAGCTAGACCACCAGCCTAGCAGTTAGAGACATGTGACTCTAACTCAACAGAGTCTAACCTGCCAGTAGCAGTGAGCGGTGTTTTGATATCATCAACGGTTGTCAGTCGACTAGTCACTGTCCGACTCCGTGTGGATGTCTGCTGTTGTGAACCAACCATTGTCTAACACACAACACATATATACACACATTGTTGTTAACAAATGAAATGACTTGGTTGCCATGGTCCCTGCACTCCCTACACATAACTGTATGAGGACCGACACTGTAGACTTTTACATTCAAGGAGTTCTAAACTTACTTTTATGGTAACAGTTCCGTTTTTATAGTGCCAATGCATTTTCACAGCAAATTTAACTTCGACCAACTAATGTAGATATGTTCTCATTGTTTACCACTTAATACAGCCACAGAAATGTACAGATTATCATTATAATGACAATAGTGATGAAGATGGGAATTGTAGTGACAATATGATAAAGATGGAGGGTTACAACAAAGTATAAATAAGTAACACATTGATGGACCACAGTCTACCTGAAGAGCTTTGACAATACGTTCTGGTTCACACCCCCACGACTTTGTACGTAATTCTGGCTGCAAATACAATACAACCGCAGTACATTTACTTATTACATTACTGTAAATTGTGTAGAAGATGCAGGAAGAAATCTGGGTCCCATGTAGGGGAAAATTATAGTGGGCAAGTGTAATACACAAGTGTAACTCAGATGGTGAGGTATTAGTATTTAATATTAGAGATGCACCGATAATCAGCCATTTTGCTGATAATCGGTATCGGCTGATAAGTACACTGGAATTGGTCGATTGTAGTTTACACAATTGGTAAGTATAAGATTTTATTTTTATTAACAAAGGAAAAGGAAAATGACAGTGGCTTCCATTTCCATTGCGTTTTGTAACTTTGCTTTTAAGTGCGTTTTTGTTTTGTCTGCACTCTGTAGAGTGCAGAGAAAACAAAAACGCATCCAAAGGAACTAAGAGAAAGAGTCCTCAGATACAATCGGAGCCTAAATAAATAACTTAAATAGGACAGCAAAGAAAGTTTTTTTGTATTAATCGGTGTCGGCCAATTGTTAGGCGCCAATTATCGGCCAGTGCCTTATTGGTGCATCTCTATTTAATATTGTACATTAAACCACATTTAATATTACACCAGTTACAATTTTAATGCAGAAAAATCAGCAGCACTACCATCTAACATAAACATCATCTATTACAGCAAGTACATTTTTTCAATCAAATACATTTCAATAATTTTTTGCAAATTGTGCACATTCTTATGCCATTCCTTACGATCTGTATCAATGTACAGCAAATTATCAATTCACTGCACATTTCCTCATCAGATCTTTACCGGGTGGCCCAAAAAATGGCACAGTTTTTTTGTACGCCTTAACTTCATCAAATATTAACCTATTTTCAAAATTATTTCATGTCAGATTCAGGAGAAAACGTGTAATAATACTATCACTACAGATCCCACCACACCTCAAGTGTGTCACTACACTACCTTGTGAAATGTCAAGTGTCTCAAAGCAACAACTGAAAACAAGGCGACTCCCATGACAACACATTTTAAAGAAATTAACAACAAGGAACAACGTGTTTATTGTCTCAGTTATTGTCTAAAGTAACTCATATGCTGCAGTTTTTACATCAAATGTTCAATCTGTTCGCCTTTCTGCGGGACAACCCACTCAAGCCGGCGACGCCAATGACCAATGGCGCCATCGATGAAACGTTCCAACAGTTTGCTCCAATCAGTGACGATTGCCTGCTTTAGCTGGTTGTCTTGAATCGTCGGCATTGATAGACCATCTGTTGAAAGGCACCCCATGCAGCATAATTGACTGGATTCAAGTCCGGACTGTTTGTGGGCCACATGTGAGGCTCGATGAATGCCGCACGCCCACGTCGCACGCCGCAGGTACGTCAGTGTGTTCCTGGCTGTGTGTGACGGCGCGCCGTCCTGCTGCAGACATCTGTGCAAGATGCCAGCACTACTCCTGCAGGATATGACAGTTACTTTTGACAATAACTGAGACAATAAACATGTTGTTCCCTGTTAATTTCTTTAAAATGTGTTGTTAATTGTTGATTCAATCATTCATTAGACATTAAACGGTGGAAGTGAGTTTGCTGTGCAACTATTGCTTACGTTCATGCTGGTCTGAAAACAGCTCTTAATGGAGTTTTCTAGTGCTATATGCCGATGCTAACGTTAATCAATTTTCAAGGTAAAAACTGTGCATATTATACTCGCATATTTGCAATATCAGTAACTTAAAACGTAAAACAGATTAATACTGCTGTAGGCAGTAAGTAAGTAAGTAAGTAAGTATACTGTATTTCACAAACGACAGAAGCATTTGTGTTACGAGAAACATCAACATGAAAAACAACAAATGTGTGTACATTAGGAGCAAAACTCATCGACATATCACAGACTCACAATATAAACCATAATGCACTAATATAATATAATATATAATATTTGTTGGGCAGTGATGGAATTATTTGTAAATATTTACCTTCATGAGTTTGTCCTGAGTTTGTTATGTGTGCGTGTTCGTTGTTTCGGTTTGTATTGATTGAGTTACGGCATTGACGTGAACCTAGCGCCGTTCTATGGGTACCCGTATAGGGCTGCTTAAGATACCCGTGCTAAACCTTGTGTTATGTTTGGTTCTATATACTTGCTTTGTGTT
>Ga0209562_1000550_pt1 | contig 12905 bp, 8 predicted proteins | sample WorMetvacBELIZE2_FD_187399 | JGI IMG/M metagenome (GOLD analysis project Ga0209562, IMG submission 187399) | Marine gutless worms symbiont microbial communities from Max Planck institute for Marine Microbiology, Germany - Olavius vacuus BELIZE.2... | ecosystem: Host-associated > Annelida >...
CGCTTCCTCTGATGCACTTTGCTCTGGTTCTGCCTTTGCCTTTGGTTCTTCTTTTGGTTTTTGCGCTACAGTATGGCGCTGTTTTACGAATTTTCCCGCGGATTTTATATCATTTTTTACCAAAACTCGAGCAGCGGTTTGGGAAATTTCTGCGCCGTTGTTTACGAAAAATTCCACGCGTTTTTCATCGATCCGTAATTCTCCCTCGCCATCATGTGCCAAAGGATTGAAATACCCGAGCAATTCGATGTATTTTTTTTGTACTGCTTGCCTCTTATCGGCTAAGACAATGTCGTAAAACGGTATTTTTTTTCTTCCTCGTCTGGCAAATCGTATCGTAAGCATAAAAGCGTATAAAGGACTAAAATCGCCGCGGATTTTATAAGTCCATGCCCGGTTGTCAAGATTTCTAAAAAGTTTTTCTTGATTTTTATTTTTTTTCGGAGTACAATGACACGAAAATTTGATAAAAAAACCATGAAATTTTTACAAAAGACCGATTTCGATTTTTCACCCACTGGGAAAATTTACTTCGCTAGAAAAGAAGCAGTAAAATCCAACCTAGAAGTAAACTTGGATGCCAAACAGGCAGAGCTTATCAATAAAGTTCTTGGGGGATCGCAAGGTAAACTAAAGGTTGATAGCCCAAAGGGATTATGGGGTGAAGTAGTTGGCAAAAAAGCTGGCGGCAAAAGAAAAGAGGCCATACAAGCCTGGTCTGCTCTTAAAAATGCTATCACGAAGGCCAAAAAGAATCCAGACGTTATTTGGAAGGGTGTAGAGATTAGATGGGGGGAAGATGCAGAAAAACAAAAAGCTGTCGAGAAAAAAGGAGAAGAAAAGGCCGCTAAGAAGGAGGCCACTAAAATAATAGGTGATAATGATGACTTGGTTAACAATGCGTCTTCTCAACCAAATAAGCAAGCAGAAGAGAATGAACAACAGGGGAAACCGGAAACAGTAAAAAAAGGGCTTACTATGGATGAGTTTATAGAACAACTAAACTCATTAAAAAATATTCCAAAAAAAACAATAGATTATTACTCAAAAGGCGGGGGAGGTCATGATACAATGAAAAATGCAAGTGATTTCGACAGATATAAAATTCTAGAGGCATTGAAAAAAACAAGAGAGGGTAATAGGGTAAACTCAGGAAGTAATAGCGCCTTAGAAAGGATCGAATAAAAATAGTGGACAAATTAAGACCACACGCAAAAAAACCGATTAAATATTAATCGGTTTTTTATTTTTTCATTCTATTTCTTTATATCAATATCCGCCAACTTACTGCTACTTTTTATTTTGTCTCCCTTTCCATTTTCTCCTTCTATATATCCCGAAATATTTCTAATCTTGATAACCTCATTACCATAAAAGGCAGCTATAAAATTTTTATCTTGTTTTAATTTGTCGGTAATTTCTTCTGGAATGCCACCCTTTTTATAAATCGTTTCTCCGGTTCGTGGATTGTAAAAATATGCCAAACCATTATCCTTTTGTATATTAGATATGATGTGCATAAATGCCAAGGCTTCTCCCTTTGATAGTCCGTGCTGACCAAGCGCCTCTATCGCCTTTGCAATATCGTTTTCTTTCAGTAGATCTGCTCGCCCTTCTTCTATTGGTCCTGCCTTTGACCAATCAACATCAACATGTTCCTGTTCAGATACATCATTTGCCGTTGTGGTTTTTTCCGTGGAATTTGCGTCTTTGGTCTGCGTTGTTTTATTAGGTTTTGCAGTATTTGATGGGGTGCTTGCCGTTGTGCTTGCTTTTAATGGCGTGTCGGCTTTTTGTGCTTCCGCGGATTTTTTTATGGTTTCGGTCTGTACTTGTTTGTCGGGTTGTTTTACGGCATCTGATTTTCCAGGTTCTGGTAGGTTGTTTGCTATTGTGTCTGCCTCTGGGGCTTTGGTTGGTTCTTTCACGACTTTTTCTGCGGATTTTTTTGTTCCTTTTTTAATTTTTTCATTTATTTTCTCTACTTGACCAGAATTAAGATCCTTAAAACCTTTCAACGATTTTGGACCAAATGCTCCTCGTGATTCGACAGATATTTGTTGCGCAATATGTATAATTCTCCACGCTTCTGCCTCATTTCCTTCGGTAAATGCATTGACTGGGGATTCTACACCCTTATGATCCAGTAATTCACCGATAAGCTGTAAATTTTTGTTAGGAGTATTTGATCTCAAAAACACTCCAGATAATTTTTCGGCTATACTTTCGATAGATTTCGTTTTTATCGCTTTTTCCGCGGAATCAGTCGTTGGGGGTTGACTGCTGGCTCCTGATGTAGACGAAGGTAATGCTTCCGCGGCTTTTTCCGCGGAGTCGGCTTTTGAGGGTTGATTGTTGGCTTTTGGTGTAGACGAAGGTGAATTATCATCTGTATCAGCAGTAGTGCTTGGGGTGCTAGATGGAGTGGCTGCTTTTTTTACAGCTTCTGTTGTGTCATCGACTTGTATCGCAGTAGCAAGAGCTGCCTTAAAATTTGCCAGCGTATCGTACCCTGTCGATCCTTTTAATTTTTCTTTGACATCTCCACCCAAATAAACTTCATTTTTAAAAACAAACACAAACCCTTCTTCGGTTTTATATAGGCGGTTATTTTCAAAATCAGTACTATTTATTTCCGCGATTTTTATATCAGTTGTATTTTTACAAGCGGTAAGTGCTTCGTTATAAGCTTTGTTCAATTCTTTTTCTTGTTTCTCGGTAAATTCCACTCCACACTGCTGGGAGAGTTTTTTTATCGCCTCTTTGCCAGCATCACTAGCACCTGACGGAAGACTGAGTGTAACAGGCTTTCCATCCTTTCCAGGGAGTACTAAGATGCCCTCGGTAAAATTTACCACTTTTGTTTTCCATTCATTTGGAGCGAATACTACTCCTGCTGCTACCAGAGCTAAACCTACAGCCCATTTTGTTATTGTAGGCGAAAGTATCCCATCCAATAGCCTCTCCCTCAACCCCCTTCCATCCCCATACCACACAAATCTTTGGTGGGGTTTTCTTGCGGAAAATTGCTGTTGAATACGGTTTTTTAGTAGTCGCATGAATTGCGAAAATAATATAAATTCGTGGCGATATTATCAGATATATATTAAATGTCAATATTTTTTTACACTTTTTTATAAAAATGCAAAAAAATGGATATTATTCTGCATAAACAAAAAATATTTGACAAAATAAAATAAATAAGTATTTTTAGAAAGTATTCATAAAAATACACCGAAGCATGAAACATTTATCATCTCGAATTCGTCATCAATTTTCCGCGAAAAATACATACTCGCACCGGTGGGTGTGGAACGATGGTTTTGAGTCAGACGACCCCGAAGCTGGAAACAAAGAGAGCACCGAAGAAGGCGTAGCGCTAAAATCTTTGTTGAAAAATGTTCGAGGAATTTTAGATAATCCCTCCACACCACAAGAAGCAGTAACACAGTTACTCGAAAAAATTTCCGCGGCAAAAACCGAATACGAACAAGCAACAGAAGAAAAATTTAGGCCAAAAGAATTTATAGAAGCACTAGATAGCTTGACAAAAATCCTAAATACGGTTTCACAAGATCCACTAAAAGTAGCAGAAGATGACCTCGGGGATTTTAGTACTAATTGGAAGAATAAAAGGGAGTTAGCAAAAGCATTATCCGAATCACTTGGTGGTTTGGGTGAAAAAGTCAGTGATAATATAAAAGAAGCAAATGCCAACATACAAATAGAAGCAAAAAAATTAAATCAGCTAAATACAGATATATCAAAAAACCAAGGCGAAAAAAAGAATAAAGAAGGTAATAAGAAAAAACTAGAAGTAGCATTAAATAAGCTAAAAAAAGAACTCACAGATCGCGATACGACTCTAACACGAGAACGGAACGCATATCAAAGTGTATCGAGTAAGTTAGAAGAAAAAACCAACGAACTTCAAACTGCTACGGATTCGTTTCGTGGTAATATTTCGAAGAAAAAAAGCAGTGAGCAATATCTAGAAAAAAAAGTAGAAATAGCGTCGTTAACTACCACACTATCGAAAGCTAATCAATTGACTGATGCAAAAAATACATATTACGGTAAAATAGTAAAATCAAAGGAATTTATCGAAAAAAATGGGGCAGAGCAGACACAGATGGAAGCAGGCATAAGTCAGTTCAACAGCGAAATCGAAACCATAAACACAAACCTAAATACGCAAAACGAAAGTCGTACAGCCACCAACCGACAACATGAAATACTTAAACAACAATTATCTGTACTAGAAAAATCCGCGGAAATACTGGAGGTATTTGAGGGTATTTTACAGATAGTTAAACCAGAACTTGCCAAGGAAGCTACAGTAGTAATAGCGGAGGCTTTTGCGGTTAGGGGAGCGGTTACCGAGGCCTCTCAAGAAGGAAGTAACCAACCAGAACCGGGAGAGCCTGAGGTAGTAAGAAATAATACACCTCCAGAAGAAGGTAGCCAAGAAGGGAATTTTTCTGTTCCTATACATGATAGTACATCAGGCGATGCACCTTCAATACCAATTAATAGTGATAAATCCGCGGAATCTGCAGAGGTTAAATTTGCCACCAGAAAAGATTATCAGCAGATAAAAGAATTAAAATCCATGGGTGGGAAAATTTTAGATATTGGAAAAGATGATTACAAAACCCTCCCCGGAGACATAGAAATACCTGACAACACCCCCATAATTGTATTTGAAGCGGACAAAAAAGCACTAATAAAGTGCAATGATGTATGGTATATAGCTTCTATTGGTCAAGGAAAGGTACAAGAGCCATGGGATACCGAAGGAGCTAAAGAATTTTTGGCGGGGAAAGAACTCCAATTGCTTTATTGCAATGCTAATAAATCATGGGGAAGATTTAAGGGTGTTGTACCAGATATAAACATCACAAAACAAAATGGTGAGGATGCTATTCAGTTTTCAATTTCTAAAGGAACGACTAATTCAAAACCTCTTAAATTTCTTAAAAATCTATTAGATAATCAGCAGTTATCTACTATCAAAGAAACCGGGGGTGAAAATAATATGCTAGGAAACGCTATCAATGCCAAAGATGGAGATGCCACCATTACCGTAGCATCATCACAAATACATGTTACAGTTAATGATAAAACCTCATTATATGATTTTAAAGTAGGGAAAAAAGCGTTACTGAGTAATTTTATAACCCTGGGAGATAATCAGAAAACCGCAGAATAAATTTGCATTTTTGATAAAAAATTTTATATAGAAAAAATATAACATATAAAAAATAAAAATAAAAAATGACCATTATTAGAAAAAATGATCAATCGCATGTACAACGAAGCTGTTATTTTATGGTCCGCCTTACGCGGGCGGGATGCGGCTGAATTAAAAGACAGGGACAAGGGTATTGTGCCTGTTGAGGTAGGGAAGTTTTGGAGTGAAGTGTGGGCATTGCTTGTCAGAACAGGAGGCAAGCCAGGAGAGGAGGTGACCGGAAGAGATGGCAATGTAATTCCGCGAGAAAATCCTGTTTTCGAGAATAGCTCGTATGGGTTGAGGTCTGTTATTGTCCTTTCTGTCGCTCTGGCAACCGCTGGATATAGTCTTGACCTCCGCAAAAAAAATTCGCAGGATTTATCACCAGATACTACTGCAAGTATAGCAAAAGCCGGAAAACCTATTCGTGTGTCTTTTGATCCTTCGAGGGCTATTAATAATTATCAGGAAAAGTGCAATAGTGGCATTATGGAACTACCGTACCACCCTATCGAAGACGACGGTGAAAAAGCCATAAAAGCAAATTCTAAAGCCTTTGAAAAACTTGAAATTCCACCAAATATTTTTCCAGATGAATGTAGTCAGACCGCTCGAGAAATCGCGGAAAATTCCGCGGAATATAAAACTATACAACAACTAACAGACGAATTAAATGCTCTGGATATTGAAAGCGGTCGAGCACCGAAGCCGAGGGCATGGCTTTCTAGTATAGGCTTGAACCCGCATAATGCACCCAAAATTCGCGGAAAAACAGGTGAAGAGGAATATTTAGAAGCACATTTTGTTTATGCTTCTGATGGAACAGTGCACATTCATGGTGTAACTATGGTAGATGAAAAATCGAAGAATACTAATAATATAGCCCGCATTCCTGTTTCTGTGGATTTATTGGCTCGCATTAATGACCATCAACTTCTTGACACACCCACATTAAAAAAACTATTAGCAACGGCTATTAATGGACACAAAACAGAGCTAGGTATCGACAATGACATCCAGCAATCAGCTTTAATATTTATTAGAAATATAGAGAATTTATACAAAAAAGCAGATTCAACTTTAAGAAAAGCAATGGCACTCATTGACAAAAAAGGAATAAGCACTCCACAGGAGCTATCTAAGTTATACAAAGATTTAGAAACACTGTCTGAACTGCATGCCGATCTACGAGGAATACCTACTAGTCAGCACATTGATGGAGAAGATTATGTTGCCGCTTACAACAACATAGCTAATCTCCTAAAAACACTCGGTATATCACCGGCGGATATTTTTGATTTATACCCTTACCCGGTTGGCGACAATTTGTTACACATTAATATTTTTGTGGAAGCCGTTACAAATTTAGCTAATAAATTAAATAATTTGCTCCCTAAAAATAAAAATCCAATAACTGTAGGACACATTTTAGCTCTATTTAAACAAGAATCAAGATTGGGTAAAGCGCTTTATGCAAACGGTAGTAGCGCCTGCGGAAATACTATACATTTTACAAGGGCAAATTATGAACGATTAGTAGGGGTAGAAAACTGCGAAGAACTTTTACAAATCAGTCCTATTCGCCAGTTAGAGGCAGTATACGCTTATATGAAGGAAAACCAGAGATGGCTTGAAAAAGGCGTTAGTGATGGCCTGACTCTCGTAGAAGCCTCTTGGGCCGGTGTGGTTTTGCCAAAATGGTTAAATGGCCATAAAGGACCCGCTTCCGGTCATGCTAGTAGAGCAGCATACTTTGAGAAAATGGCTAAAGTTTATGCAGAAACAACGGAAAAAATGGGGGAACCACAACAATTTGCTTTGAGTGCGGAGGCAAAAAAAGAGTTGATGGTAGCTAATGTAGCATACTCAGGCCTTCAGATAAGTAGCTTGTCTGGTTTTAGAACACCCCCAATGGGTGGGCGGCAGAGTCATGGGCTAAAAGGTGGACCTAATAATTTATATGAAAAAAAAGGGGTGGTGTGCGACTATCACAGAGGTATTGATATAGCAATGCCAGTAGGAACCCTATTGAAAGCCATGTTATCAGGCAAGGTTGTATTTGCCGGCTGGAAGAGTGGCTATGGTAATCGAGTAGAATTAGGGGTTGTGCTTGATGGAAAGCCTGCTACCTTGGGTTATTCGCATTTAAGTAACCTATTGGTTAGCATGGGAGATGAACTTGAAATGGGACAAGAGTTGGGATACAGTGGAAATACTGGTCATAGCACAGGACCGCATCTTGATCTTGAAGTAATAATTAACAGAGAATACGTGGACCCACTTATGGCCATACCAGAGCTAAGAGACTGGTTTCCGGCAGGACGCGCAGAAGCAAATAGGGAAAAAGATAAATGTGCACAAATATTTCGTTATGCTCAAGAAAATGGTTTAGAAGTAAGCAGGCAACTACAACGGGGAAAAGTATATAGACTTAGAGCGGAAAAAGGGTAATGATAACGCAATAATTTCTTTGCGGAATATTTTTCATCTTCCCGTCCATCTGGTTATACTGCCATTCGCACTATGCCTGCATTTCAGATTTTTACCGTTTCATCCCATAGCGATTCGAGAGGAGATTTGATCCCCTTTGAGTTTGATGAAAATTTCCCGATCCCAGTTCGTCGGGTATATATGGTCACGGCTCATGATACTACCGTCATCCGTGGAGGGCATGCTCATCGATCCGAAAAAGAGGTTTTTGTCGCGGCTTTTGGAAGTGTCACTGCTGTGGTAAATGATGGATCGGGTGACCAGGAGATTGTATTGGATGCCAAAAATAAGGCGCTTTTTGTCGATTGTTACTGTTGGCACGAATTCAAAAATTTTTCTCCCGAGGCGGTATTGCTCTGCTTTTCCTCCACACATTACACCAGCACGGAGGGCTACATCACCGATAAAGATAAATTTCTGAAAAACAAATCACAAGGGGATTTAGATAATTAAGGGGTGAATCTTAAAAAATGTAAAAATTAAAAATCAAAATGGAAAGTGACAATGTAAAATTATAAATTACGAATATCCAGGACAACAATTTATAACTTGTCCGCCATTTAAAGGGAAGAAACAAGTAATTCAAAATTTAGAATTTGTAATTTATTACGATCCTACCGTTTCCCAATTATCCTCCATTAGACTCTTCCTTCTAGTGCGGCGATACGATCTTCGAGTGGCGGATGAGAGGCCCAAAACCGCAAAAATCCACGGGATTTTTTTCCGCTGATTTTCATGGCGGCGAGACCGGTGTCTTTGGTGTTGATCATTTCGGTTGTTTTTTGGAGTTTTCGGAGGGCTTTTATCATTTTTTGTGGTCCGGCGAGGCGAGCACCACCCGCATCAGCCCCAAATTCTCGCCAACGAGAAAAAGCCATCAAAACCACCATTGCCAAAATCCCAAATAAAATTTCAAACAAGATACTGGTCACCCAATACGCGAGCCCACCGATGCTTTCATTATCCCGTCCGAGCGCTTTTTGTACTCCATAGGCGGCTACTCGTGCGAAAAAAATAACGAAAGCATTGAGTACACCTTGTAACAAGGTCATGGTAACCATGTCGCCATTTTGGATATGGGCTACTTCGTGCGCCAAAACGCCTTCGACTTCTTCTCTATCCATCGTGTCCAAAAGTCCTCGCGAAACCGCCACCAGCGCGGAATTTCGAAAAGCCCCTGTCGCAAAAGCGTTGACCTCCGACGAGTCATAAATTCCTACTTCTGGCATGCCAATCCCTGCCTCGTTTGCCAAATTTTTTACCGTGATAAAAAGCCATTGTTCGGTCGGATCACTGGTATTTTCCTCGATGGGCGTGATGTGATGCGACCATTTGGCGATTTTTTTCGAAATCAAAAGAGAGATAAACGCCCCGGCAAAACCATACAAAAGCGATAAAATAGCGAGTGCCTTGAGATCCAGTCCATAACTTTTGAGATACAACACATCCAAACCAAAAACCGATGTAACGGTCATAATCACCGCTATCACGGCGAGATTTATCAATAAGAAAAAAACAATTCGTTTAAACATAGCCATAATATAAAAGGGTTAAAAAAATCGCGGAAAAATTACACTTTTTTTTGAAAGATGACAAGGCGCAAATTGCAAGTTGCAGGCTCGCAAGTCGACAAGCTATTAGCCATCAGTTGTTAGCAGTTAGCCCTAGTAAGTTGCAAGCCAAGAGTCAGAAGCCTTAAAGAAACGCCGATAAAAAACGGCTCACAAAAAATTATAAGATTTTTGTGATATACTTAAATGCTTAAAATGAAATTTTAAAAGCGTTTGAGTATAACAAGCTGACAAGCCTGCCTGCCGTCTAAAGAGAAGAAATAAATAATTCAAAATTCAAAGTTTACAATTATTACGGTTTAGCAGCGTGTCCAATGGAGAATTTGGTTTACTACTGCCAAAATCAGTCCGATAATGACATACCAAAGCCAGTGAGAAAAATGAATATCGATATCACCAATTTCAATAATTTTTACTACTCGCTCCAAAATCCACAAAAGCACGCCATTGATACACAAACTCGAAAAACCAAGGGTGAGAAAATGAATTGGGGCGCTCAAAATTTTTATAATGGGCTTTATCAGTGCGTTTAGTACGCCAAATAGTACTGCCACCAAAACATATCCTGATTTGCCTCCCACTACGGCAAAATACTCGGAAAAAATATATTGCTCTAATGCCCAAAAAGTCAATGCCACCAACACCGTATGAATAACGATTCGCCTAAAAAAGGATATCATGTTATCAAATATTATAGAAGCATGGGAAACCTACACTTTTTTGAAAGAGATGAAAAGATAAAAAGATGACAAGACAACAGGCTCACCTCCTCCGATCTTCTTTGGATCTTTCTTTGATGGATTTCATTTTTTGACTTCTGCGAACAGTAATTTTACACTTTTTTTCGTATGAAACATTTTTTTCCCGATACGAAAACCACATGGGAATTTATTGCTTATCTTCTGGGGCTTTTTTCTTTTATTATGGGATTTTCGCTGTTTTGGTCTGGAGTGTTTTGGCAAGAAAATTCCTTTAGTTTTTGGCGGATTATTTTTTCTTGGCCATTTCTCGGATTAGGTGTTTTGGGATTGCTTATTTTCGTTCGTAGCCCGTTTTTTTCCGATCAACAAAAACAATTTTTCGTATGGTTTATGTATGCTTCTACGGGGCTTTTGCTTTTTTGGCTTTTGATGCTGACTGATTTTTCCACCGCTTTTTGGCATTGGGGAAAAAACTAGTGAGACATTGACCAGCAAGTTGTTAGTTGCAAGTTTACAAAGTTCTTAAGGAACCCCCGATAAAAAACATTTTTCCTCATTTTTTTTGAATTATGAAAAACTCTATTGATCCGCAAAAGCGCTAATGGCTAATAATTTAGAAAAGCTAAATCCGAGGCATAGAGTTGAAAGGAAAATTTTTCCGCAGTTTTCTGTGATTCTGGAAGTTTACATTTTCTGGAAAAATTCTAAGCTTCTGATTGTTCATGAAAATATTAGAAGTGGCCGATTTTTTTCGAGGAAAATCCTATCGAGTGCAAATACCTGACGACGTGGATTTCAAACGGGAAGATAAAATCTTGATACAAAAAGATAAAGATTTGGTCGTTACTCGGACATTGGCAGGGGCTCGTACGCTCAAAAATCTCATTCCCGATAAAAATATTTCTTTTGTTCAGTCTATCGATCCTGATGAATTCTCTGAATTTTTATCGCTTCAAGACGGAGAGATGGATCGTGTGCTAGAAGCCAGAAAACTCGCCGAAAAATATCAAGTTCCTATGTTTTTTTTCGCCTCAAAAATCGGCTGGAAAAAGTCTAATACTGTTTTTTTCTTTACCTCTGATAATCCCGTGGATTTTCGAAATTTATTGCAAGAAATGATTCAGAAATTTCCTGGAAGACTCCAACTAGAGCGAGTTACAGTACGAGACAGGGCCCGAATTACTGATCAGGCGTGGTCTTATACCCATTTGGGTTATGCACCTTTTTTGCACGTAAATCATGATAAAGTACCCATAACGGTACTCAAAGAGCAAGGGATCGCCATCAACAACAATCAAAAAATTTATGACGTTACTGGACGACCAAAACAGAGTTATCTCTTCGAAGCAGATCAGTATCGAGAATGTCGGAAGTATATGCCACGTCTCCGACAAAGTGTAAAACTCAAAGATGGACGAAATGGAGTTGTGGTTGGTTTGGATATTCTTAATTTTTTTACCAAAGTTGTACTAGAAAATGAGACTATCGAGACGGTTTCGGTGGCCGATTTAGAATTTTCTGGAAAAAAACCACTCCCCGATATTCCACCATTTCATTTTGATCTCCAGTTGGATTTAGAACCCAATGGAATCGATTAGGAATATGAAAATCGCGATTAACTTAAGGAAAACTCCAAATTTTAATTGTAGTAACTGACTCTATGATTAACAACATAGAAATTACAAACGTAGAAAAAGAATTATGAATGGCAAATAGTAAGGGAGGAAAATACAGAAAAAGATAAAAAAATTGCGGAAATTTTTCGGTGACCAAAGACTTTGAAAAATCGAGAATTTTGGTCAAAAAAATTTGCATTTCTCGCAGAAATAAATAAAAAAGATCGGTTTCCGCATGAATCATCAACTCCAAAAACGCCTTCAGCAATTTTCCGAAGAAATTCAACAACTTATAGCCAAGGGGCGAGACCAGGGATTTGTGACCGAGCAAGAGATTGAAAAAGTCCTCCCCAATATTGAAGAAAATCTTGACACGCTTATGGCGCTTTCGGAACTTTTTTTGGACATGGGTATCGATACCATCGACCAAAAAGAAGTCGTACTCTGGAAAAAGGCAGCTACGGTAGAAAAGGGCGACATTCCAGGAAAAGTTTTTAAAAAATCTGATAAAGATGCCAAAAAATCGGATGAACCAACTATGGAAGACCTCCAGCAGATGGAGTTGACCTCCGATGGTGATGATGAGGTAGAAAAAGACGAAGAAGAAGATACCAAAGAAGCTGCTGATGCCTTTATTGATTCATCCGATGTTTCCAATGATTCGGTGCGTATGTATTTAAACGAAATTGGTCGGGTACCACTTTTGACTGCCAAAGAAGAAGTAATGTTGGCTAAACGAATCGAAAAAGGTGATTTGAGTGCTAAACAGGCGCTCGCCGAAGCTAATTTGCGACTCGTAGTTTCTATCGCGAAAAAATATATCGGACGTGGATTGCCCTTTTTGGATCTTATGCAGGAAGGAAATTTTGGCCTGCTTCGTGCCGTGGAAAAATTTGATCACACCAAGGGGTTTAAATTTTCTACTTATGCTACCTGGTGGATTCGTCAGGCTATTACTCGTGCTATTGCCGACCAAGCTCGCACGATTCGAATTCCGGTACACATGGTAGAAACAATTAATAAATTGACCCACACTCAGCGCCGATTATTGCAAGAACTCGGTCGAGAACCTACCCCTGAGGAAATTGCTGCAGAAATGGATATGGAAGTAAAAAAAGTAAATCACATTTTAAAAATTTCGCAGGATATTGTGTCACTCGAGGCCCCCGTTGGATCCGAAGAGGATTCCAAACTGGGAGATTTTATCGAAGATGAATCAGTGCTTTCTCCCTTTGAAGCCGCCCATAATGAAATGATCCGAAACAATATTTCAGATCTGCTAGAATATTTA
>Ga0209562_1000551_pt1 | contig 12904 bp, 4 predicted proteins | sample WorMetvacBELIZE2_FD_187399 | JGI IMG/M metagenome (GOLD analysis project Ga0209562, IMG submission 187399) | Marine gutless worms symbiont microbial communities from Max Planck institute for Marine Microbiology, Germany - Olavius vacuus BELIZE.2... | ecosystem: Host-associated > Annelida >...
GCGAACGATCGGCGCGGCGCGCGCGCACTGGCAGCTGCTGGGTGGTCCGGTCACATGACAACCGACAACCCGACTCGCTCTGTCAATGTCTCGTCGAGCACTGGGGCGCGTGAACCTGCCGCGGAATCTGGGAAACAGGGGCAGCTCTGTATCGTAAGCAGATTCTACTCACGCGCAATCATAGAAGGATTTGTCGCGTTTTCATTCCGAGTAGAAATTCTGTCGCTGATGAGCACGAATCGAGAAAATGTCCGAAACCATCACTGTTCTCTTAAAATCACCCGAATTTTATCCACTTCATAGGAAGTCGAGATGGAAAACACGATAATAATATCATTTTACAGACAGGTAGCCGAAAATATGACAAATCTGACAGAAGTTGCATTGGTTTTGGGGGCGCTACCACGCCTCTCGCGCACCTGTTCTGAGCTGGAGAAACTGGCGACGGTGAGACAAGACACCTGGATACTATATCAACCGATAATTACTAGAGGCGTCATCTCGTACGCTATAAATTGACTGTCGGGTTTGCAAGATTGAAATGCTGTAACACGAGATGATCGTGTTCTGATGCTGCTGCTGCTGCTGCTGCTACTGATAATGATAGCCTAAACGATAACGCCCACAACCAACAAGCGTATCACTCCCATAGCGTCCTACTACTGTTTATTTCCTATCTCAGGCGAATCAGGCCGTGTTATCTAAATAGGATTTTCTGTCGGTATCTGTCTTCATGAATGGTTTAAAAGCTTAACGTTAATTATACAGCACGGGAGACATATTCTTTTGCCTTTCTTATACCCATATTTCCTTTTCTGGTGTCACCAGTATTTGTTTCTTAGAAAAATCAAAGCAAGGTTGTCCGGGCAAGAATCTGTCGTCTTAAGTGGATAGGACTATGCAATAAATAGACAGATACAGTGACATATTTCCCATATGACGACTAGTGATTTTAACAATAGCATCCCATGGGCAGTGATGCTTCGCTCAGTTAGCTGGCACTGGCAGGACTGATCTAGTTTACGGTTTGTGATTAGAGAGTTCATCAGTAGGTGATTTATGCCACCCTGGTTAACACACAGACAGACACTGAGACAGACACGTGTACAGACAGCTTTTAACCAGCTATACTATTACCTCAGCCAGCCGAGCTAAAAAAACTGAGTTCTAGTACCTCGAGTTAATCATCCATAAACATAATGAACTCGCTTGCTGGCCCGGTATCTTACAAACACATTCAAAGACGCAAACGAAAGCGCAGGTAGTCGTGCAAGAGAGGAACCGAGCAGTGACAGACAGTGCAGAGCTGTAAATATTTCAGCAGTCAGCATATGTTTGTCACGGCGTGCAAGACGTGCCGCTAGCTAAAGAGATGACCGCTCGCCATACACCGCAAGGATCACAGTAGCGCCGGTCAGTAACTGTATTTCATCCAATTATTCGCCCGGAACGACGGAAGTTGGTCGCCGCTCGCTACATCCGGTCGACACCGAGTAGCACGCCTCGGTCATATCGGTGAAGGACCTTTTCCCCCTAGACGCTGCGCCTCACACATTATCCACAGAGCATATTAATTAGTGCTGCTTGGACAAGGTCATTTCTTTCCTCCTCCCTCCTATCCCCTTAGAAGTAGGTCCCAGTTCCTTTTCCCTTAATCCAACTGTGAGTCTGGGGAGTGCTGTAAGTTCCTCTGACGGATAAACGCATTTTTGTGCATTTTCCTGTTAAAAACGCACCCGTTGGCAGTAATTTGATCCCATATGGTATGTGAGTTCCCGTAACGGCGATGGCAGGTCTGCCTGCAAGCTGCTATACGCTCACTTTACCTTTACTTTTAATTATTACTCTTTGTTATACAGTACAAGTAATAAAGTTGAGGGACCGTTGTTCTAAATGATTGCCCAAAACGCTAGAACTACTGGGGCAAATCCCCGTTTTCCCTGGCTATACCACTATTTAAAACGTTAAGAAAACTGGCTAAGACCCTATCCCTAATCCCAACGTCGAACTGATATTATTAGCTATATTTGCGTTTAACTAGTACAGTATCCAGGAAGGATGTACGGGGGGAAACGTCCAGAAGGGGAAATGGCCGGATTTCGGTCACACACACACACGTTCGACTCTGCGAAACAGACGCGCGACAGAAATTTCAGCCGGCTCGCGTGTCCGTCAGCCGGTCATCTGGTGGCTTCTAACTGCTAACAGACCACCGTCGGCGCTTCTCACAGAGGACAGACAGTAGGCTCGCCCACTCTACACACAGGTCATCGCTGAACTTTGACCGCCGGAAGATCCAACACCGTATACCGCCGCGGACGACGTGGGCGTAATCGATTTGCGAAACCATGATCGAATTCGAAACCGGTTCACACGCGCTTTGTGCAGTACGCATCCAATCATCGCCAACCATCCTCGCACATAGGCCTAGTTTTGCCGGTTTCTCTTCGACAACCGTGAGTTTTTGGTATTCTTTTACTTCGGCGTATATTCCTCTCAACAGCCTACGGTTAGATAGTGCTAGCCCTCATCCTAACCGTAGCCAAATCATACGGAACAAGGTAGCCAAATGTTATCGATTATACGCATCGAATCGTTGATGCCACGGCAACCGCAACAACCCGAAACCTTTTATATACCGCGACGCAAGCGATCACCGCACTGAAACCGAAACCAGTGAATTCAGTTATCCCATATAATATAAAATCACAACGTTGTAAAATCGCTTTTAGATTATAACTAATGACTAGTGCACAGTGACAAAAAGATGGCCCTTAACCATAACCTTAACCTTAACCTCTGTAAAACCAGTTAGGCATCTTGCTGCCACCGGAACGACTAATTTTAACCAATTTGTTGAATATACAATATATTATACGCCTAAATAATATTTAGACAGCAACTTACGAGTCTGTCCATAACATCCCGATAAGCGGCACAGAAGATAGAGTCCGTTTGTAGAATCAGCAGTTTCAGTCTCACGGTTAAAATAATGCTCGTCTCGCTGCCTGCACGCAGAGAAAAGTAACTCCAGTTGTCTATCGACTAACGCTCTAGTCATTAAGTGAAATTCACGTCTGAACGGTCGAAGCTACAATAGCGCTGAGGAGTGAGGAATGCAGACAGAACGGCTTTTAAGATGCGCCAGCGACGTCGGTGCACGGGACGGCTTGCTATTGGCCAGCGAGCGTCCAGCCAATGTTCAGCCATCAATCACGCTGACCACGCAGCGTCGAACAAGTGCCCGCCGGACAACACGCGCGCGACAATCGACTCTTATAACACACCTACCGCCTCATGCAGCCAGCGGCATGGGACATCCCCCTCCCGGACACTTCCGGGACTCCCCCCGGGTACCACTAGCTACTTACACGTAACAAGCAGCCCATTGGCTATGAAGCTCAGCTGGCAGCACAGCTTTATAAGCATCTTCTAAGATGACCTATAAACCCAGTAAACTAGGTCAGATTGACCTAGTTTTTGGTTTGTGATCAGAGTTTATCAGTAGGCCTGTACGTGCAGGAAGTCTCAACGTCCAGCGGTTATGATTTGTGCCACCCTGGTTAACACACAGACAGACACACAGACAGACAGCTTTGACCGGTTATATTATTAACTCAGCTAGCCGAGCTACAAATACTAAAACATTTAGTTATCCTATTCCTATGCCTAACTATAAGTCTATAACCCTAAAACCATAAACTCGTATAATTAGCAAGGTTTCACGTTCAAGTTAGGTAGTTACATTATATAGATAGATATGTTTATTTGTATAGCGCTTATAAATTCTATACGGTCAAGTGCTTCAGTCGCCAAATAGATAAGATTTCAGAGAGTGTCTAGTGGAGTCGAAGCACAGTCCCCCAGTTACGGGAATATGTATGGGCGGAGGACGTCCAGGGGAGACATTCCCGAATCTCGCAGTCAGCTATCCGACTACTGGCTACTGCCGCCGGCTGCATGGCAAGTTGTGATGTCACGGAGACGAGCCGTTGGGCGCACACGACGACAGATGGTGCAGTCGGATTTCCTCGCAAACTGCAGAGAGAATTATCTTCTCGCCGACGTAATTAGTCGTGCCTCTGCATGACAATTCCTACCTGCGCATACCTGTAGTGGCGCTATATGGCAGGTAGGCAGGCAGGCACACCTGTCGAGTCGTTACGAGACATTTCACCGCCGTCGCCGCGATATGGCACGCGCCGGCGCGTGACGCCTGTATCGTTTCTTGATTGAGATTTAAGCTACGAGCGACGGGTATGGGTGATTCGGACAGCAGTACAATCACCGGACAAATTCAGCTGACAGGTGCAGCATGCGTGTATGGAAACTGACACGAGTGTTGTCATCGCTCTTAATTAGTCTTGACCCGTGAATTGGCTGTTTGCGTCATCTCAACGGCTGCGTGAAACCGTGTTCATTTTCCTGCATTCAGCCCGTTTATGTCTGTTGTAAACAGCAATCAACAGCTGATTAACGAAATGTAATTATTGAAATTGAAGTATTTGTTTGTATCCTTCCGCCAACAATAGGCGACGGAGGCGTTATGTTTTCGGTCGTCCGTCTGTTGTTCGTTGTCTGTCCGTTAACCCGTATTTCGCGTGACGCAGTATCTCGCTACTTAGTGGAGGGATTTTAACAAAACTTGCCACGATATTCATGATTTGAGTGGCCATCACTGAAAAGCTTTTCAAGGTCAGAGGTCAACGTTCAAGGTCATGACCAGACCAATTAACTCACAATAGCGGAGGCTCACTTGTTTTGTTTTGTAACGCTTAATTTCGACTATAGTTCAAACATCAGAAAGCGTATTCTAAAACAGTATAGCACAGACCGTTAGAAAATTTATAAACGCGGCAAGAATAGCAACACGATACTTGAGGTCATTTTGCCCTTCAGTTTTATCATTTACGACTTTGTACAGAACCAAAATCCGTGTGCGTTAGATAGGAAAATGTCCTGGTAGCAACTGAATCGCGCTTGCTGCTATCGTCCTCCAAAAATTGGTTTTGATCGACGTGGCACAATGATAGGTCTGTTATGTGTCTTGCACTTAAAAACTTCGAAGTTATCTAATTAGACGCTCAGCAGGCACGGTGTTTGGCAACAGAACTGATGATAGGTGGAATTCTTTGTCTGACAGACTGGCAGTTATGCTACGTGCACTCCATATTTGGAAATTGACGGTACAGGACAGGACAGCGAAAGCCATGCATACTTATATGCTATCTGTGTCGTTGGCAAATCGGTATAGTTAGAGGGCACCTGTTAGTGTTGTTGATGTGGCCTTGTTGTCCTGCATGTATGTTTTATTGTGTGATGTCATTTGATTACTGTGCAAATAAATAAATAAATAAATAAATACGGCGAATAAAACTTGCAACGGTTCACAGTTAGCCTCAACAATCGGCGACTCTGTCTGTAACAAGAAGCAGAACAGCGACGGACGAAAGCTACGAATGAACGGCTGAAGAGCATGAGTGCTCAGAAGCCATCGTTCTCTATAGATTCAGACAGGTGCTTGGGCCGTTGCTGCGCGGCATTTTACACGCGCCGTCACTACTACTGAACAGGTGGCCAGTCGCTCGCGTTAATGGACATTAGCTGACCGAATGGGGACATTTACCACCGAACCCGGTCATTGTTGACCATTGTTTTTATGACACGGCGTCCGCCATATCTCATCCCATGTCGTTCAATTTCACTTACTTTCTTGCTTACTCACCGGCTATACTCTTTGTATCCGAAAATCCAGACCAGCAACTGACGGTGCCAACTTCGTGAAACCTTAACCGCGATTTTCGAAATCCTTTCACAGTCGTCTGTTCACTCTGTTGAAAGCGCATTTGTTTGACTGAAGCTATGACGCGTCTTTAGGCACCATATATAAATTTTCTTACTTACTTAATTACTTACTTGCCGCCAGTCACCTAAGAAACTCGAGAAGACAGTTCCAGACAGACAAAAAGTCCAAAATACACGCAGTATGTCGAATAAATGAAATGCAATGGCTGTCTTGCATTCACCCCTTCGCAGTCTGGCAGTAGGCCTACAGATTGATGGAATCGAGGCCGGTGACCATGCACGTTAGTAACAGTTAGCCTCCAGGGCAAGATTTTACTTAGGCTAACAGACAGGAGGGCTAGCGTTCTGGCCGACGACTTGATAACAAATAATTAGCGTTATCCGCATGTAGTCTTAGTTTTGTTGCGAGGGCTAGAGATACTGTTCAGGTCGTTAAGACTCGATAAAACCTTCGTAAAACTGCTAGTGGGCCAATTTAGTGATGTTCCTTAGTAGGCCTACATATTATGTTCGGTTCCGACGAATTAACAGTTCGAACAGTAGCACAGTTACACAGGCAGGCGATACGACAACGAGTATAGTACGTTCCCCCTGGATGCCCCCCTCGGACAGTTTCCTCCGACTAACACTTATTAAACGTAAAACACTTGTTCTCCCTAAGTTAACCCTAACCTTCACCCTAGCTTTAACCCTACATTGATACTATTAGTGTTTTTACGTTTACGTAATGTTAGCCAGGGCGAGTCCGGGGGAACGTCGAGGGGAAATGTCCGGATTGCGACAACAACATGGCGGTAAAGCGCGGTGACACGGACCAGACGCCGTCAAGTTTCTACGTTAGATAGATTACGCTGATTGAGTTCAGACGATAATCAAACAGGTCTCATTTGTAAAGGATCATAAAACAGCGCTAGCTGTACGGCGACCGAGTTGTTTAGAAACTGCTCGTATATAGTTCGGTGTTAATGTTAACGAGTTCATTAAGCTAATCTCGTCGTGTCACGTGATAAACCGATCACGCGATGACCAACGAGCGCCCTGTCTCGTCTCTGCAGTTCCGGTCGACAAATCGGACAGTTTCATTTGTTTCGCCGGTCAACCATGAAAAGACACACCGACTCAACAGCCGCCATAGTCTGTTCTCAAGATTTTCATAGCCGTAAGCTTATTGGACGCTTCTTAGGCAAAATCACGGCTCGGTGTCGTTTGTTCGAAAAATCTGCGATATACATGTAGCTGCATCTATACTGTTCTCACGGTTCATTAATTTGTTACTATGCAGAAGGCGGCATGAAAAAAGTAAAAACACAATTATATATGCATCAAAGCAAATTAACTGCACAACCTCCGTACGAAAAATACTCCAAATAATGTCAAATCGTGAGTTTGATATAGGCTACCGCCCAGAATTGGAAAATATACTATGCGTGCAAAAGTTATCCACATCGAACGACGCAGTAATAATACTTTCACAGCTGGCAACTACAGAACGAATTACGATATTATCGCTGACAAGTTTTCCTCGAAGTTATCTATGCTAGCTTGCTGCCGTACTCGACGAATGGCTTGTGAATGCCGGGGTCCGCGCCACGCAATGCAGGTGAGCCACGCGGGACAGGTCCAGTTCAGCACAAGACGACTTCGGCGTCGCCCTAGAAGAGGCAGAGGTCGGGGCGTGCCCCGCAGATGTGGCCTGTGATCGCCAGATCAGTCTTCAAGCCATAAATTAACTTTTCCCATCCCTGCCGCCGGCGTCAGGGTCGGCCGGCCGCCGTTACCGAGAGATGGTAACCGGGTGCTGGGGGCACTGACCCAGTCACGCCTTCCCGTATCGTGTTGAATATGCCAGCAGATGAATGAAACCGCTCAAATTATTCCAGACCACCCACCCCGGTCTGCCGTGTAAAACTAATTGAACTATCACCGTTACACGTGGTTTTATTGGCGAGAGGCATGCGCGTACTGCGATTACAGATCGCTTAAGCCTCGCCAGTTCCAGAATAAAGGCTTCACACAATATTCTTGGTGTATCTTAAGTGATGGCGTCGATGTTATGACTTCAATCTGTTATTCTGTTGCTATAAATTGTCGCAAAAAACGTGTGATATCCAGGTATAATGCAGCCCATATATGCTTCTTGAGGATTGGTTAGCGACTCGGAGAAATTAGTTGCTGCTGTATACTTGTACGGTTAGTCCGTTCATCGTTAATTTACATAATTTTACACAAGGCAATAACCGGAAATTTATTTCGGGGGTGTTTCTCCTCTCATTCCCCTCCCTTTTCTTCCCTTCCTTTCCCTTGCACTCTCCCTGCTTTCGTCGCATGTGCCCTTACACCACCAGTCCTAGGAGGTTTGGGGAGAACTGTTAGTTCCCAGGTCCCCGTTATCCCCTCAACCATTATTTTGGATCTGCCCTGCGTCCACTCTTTCATTGCACCGACGTCATTACAAAACAAAAACAACGATATCCGAATATTCTCCATTATTCCAGGAATGTTTCGGGCGGGGGGTATAGAAAAATTTAGAATTTAGAATTTCGAGAAATCCATGGCAGCCTCGAGCTTCCTCCCTTGGGGTCTCGCTACGACCCCCGTTTGACGTCTCCGGATCCCGGTATGCCGCTGGAATGAAACCTGGCCATATGGCAGGCCACCCGCGGCTGTTGCATGGAGAAGATTTAAGCTCTCGAGAAACTCTCGCGAACGACAATACATCGGCGTTGATGAAACGTGTTTACTAACGCAAAGTTGTTTGTCTGCTGCAGAGCGTGAGCTGAGTGGAGCTGGAGTGGGCTGGCTGCTGAGGCAGGCGTTGGACGCTGACCGGAGACGGTTCGCGGCCGTCACACGTCGGTCGTTAGCGCTGTTCATCACGAGCATCACTGCAGTAACTGATCACCGCTTTGTTGATCGCTCGCTCTATAACAACACGCAACAGACGCACTTCAGAAGTTCAGAACAGATGTTTAATTCGGCTTGAAGACGGTCGTTTTTCATGTTCATCGTCATTCAGCATAATGGCAGCAATGAATAACGTTCGGCAGCAAATAATAAAGTAATAATCACTGCAGAAAACTCAAAACGCTTCAATTAAACTAACGAAACGAAACAGAGACGCGTGATAGTGTCTCAAGAAGTTTCTCGCATATTGTCACTAATAATGTACTAGTAGGCAATTCAGAAAAGAACAAAAAACACGACGCAATACAATACAAGGTAAAAAATATAAAGTAAAATGCTAATATAAAGTCATAATATGAAGTAAAAACATTTGCAATGCGCTCTCTGCATTCCCTACGATAAAAATGATGGCGAATTTACAGTTATTGATAGTTTGCTTCATCGCTTTTTTGTTTTGCTTGTTTACCGTGTTTGTTGATGAATAAAGCTGATTATAGCAGACAAATGATTGGTTGGGGGTAAGGAATACTTCGGAAATCACCCAATGACTGCGCAGCTGATATGTTAAAACCAACACTGCAATCGACCATGTCGTCCGACAGATCGACTCGTGTCTGTTACATGTGTGTCTTTTCTAATTTCTTTGTCTTAACTGAAAGTAAAACTAACAACTTAATAGGTGTGATTGGAGTAGGCTATACTGCTTGAAAGGGTATGATTTGTTTCTTCAACTCCGAAAATGAGCTTCTTTTATCGCAAAGTTTAATATTGCGACGCAGTACGGTTGTTAACGTTGACATCTGAATCGTCCAAGACGGCACTAACCATGTAATCTATCCACAATCAGTCACAGCGGTCAGTGAACAACTTAGTTTCGCCGTCCACGGCTGAATTCGGCAATCTAGTGACACGCACTTAGCACTACGAGGTTGGCATATAAGCATACAACTAAACGAATGAACTGTAACTTTCTAATTACGATGACCGGAAAGCATGCTGAATTATTGCTATGTCATTTCTGTTTGTTACGATTTCATCTTCCGCATTTTTGAGTATTTACATGTATGAACACGTTTATTCGCCACGAAAGGCAGACACTGAATAATAATAGAAATAAAAATACTAAAAAGAAAGAAAGAAATAATACAGTAAAAATATAAACTTGATAACTGTCATGTGTACATTCCTACCACGCCATAAGAGACCTGTAAGTGATTACTGCCTGTTGTTGTGAACCCGTTGAAACGGCCGAGTTTTAAGCCTGGACTTCAAAAATGTCAGTGACTGAGGGGCCTTCGAAGTTCCGAGCACCTTTCCATGAAGTGAGTTCCAGACAGCGTCTGCCGAAAGACGGAAACCGCGGACATGTTCGAGTAAATCGTCAGTCTTTTCTTCTATTCTCTTCAACTGATACCATGACTGACCTGTATTCTCAGACAAACCCACGGATGCTTTGTTGCGAATCGATCATTAACGTTTAATTTGATTCGGGTTCCTTTCACGGTACAAGAAGTAGGCGCGTCCGGCGGCACGGATCCACCTCCCGACACCATCGCGTCCAGATTATTAGCCGGCAAGGTCACCGACCATCACAGGCGTCCACTTGCTGCCTGGGAGGTCGTCAGGGGCGGACCGGAAAGTGGCAAATTGTTACGCCGGGCTGCGACTCATCAAAGGGCAAGTGGCCGCCGCCCGCTCCAACGACCTATAACAGTATAGTCGGCGCGGTCGTAACAGGGATCGGGATATCCCCCCCTAGGCGTCGGACATTTCCCATTGGCTACAACTTAAGGTAAAGTTAAAGTGACTCCAGTCAGCAGTGCCGCAAACACAGCCATGCGACAGTCGGGTGCGGTGTTATCTCCGTTACCATAGTCCTGAACCGGCGGTGGGTTTATGGACGGTTCCATGACCTGCTGTATCCTTCCCGGTTATTATACAAGGTGCCAAATTATATTGCTTGGTGACAAATGGCGGCACATGGGTGTGAACAACTTGCCCAATATTTTGGCTACCGCTACTTTAACGTAAAAACTTGTCAATAATATCAATTTACGATTAGGGTTAGGGCCTGGATTGGAGTAGGAATAGGGCCAGCAAGTTTTTTTCGAGTTTAAGTAGTGGTAGCCACAGGAAAGGGGGAACGTCCCGGGGGGGCGTCCTATACCCAACAACTCGCACCCGACAGTCGGAACGATTTGTCGGCGATTTGTCGTCGCTGATCGCCTGGACGCCGAGCAGTGGACGCCCACTGTCGGCACGGCGTCCACGCTGCACAGTTCGCTAGCTCGGCTTTTGATCGCGTCGCTACGCGTTCAGCTCGCGGCGGCGCGCAGCGCGACGACGTGAGATTTGTCAACGAAATGATTGCACTGCGATTTACGCCTGGTTCAACCGGGCGAGCGATAGAATTTGTTTAAATGCGACGACCCGTTCGATTTCTATGACATTTCTACACGGCTGTATAGATGTTTGATGCGCGATATATAGCCTAGCTCAGAGCCAGAAGGTCTAGGGACTGCGGCTTGTGATCTAGGAGATTCTGGACAGCATCGATATTCACGGATAGTCCATGCGGGTCCAATAAAATATACGTTTTCCTGCCTTGGTCTTTGTAAAAGCATTCATATTCGACATCGCTGGTATTCGGCGATGAAAGCACTACAGACAGTCCTATAAGCCTACCTGACATTCTGATTGTCACATCTGCTTGAATGTTGTTCATCTGCGCCTGACGCCTATTCACAGACCAGAACCATTTCCTTCCTTAAATACGTCTCATTCTTGGCCAGACTTACTGACGCCAAACCGATGGAATAGGCCTACAACGATGGAAGAATTCCAATACATGGGCATAGCCGACCAAAGGGGGTTCTAGGGGTTGTGTGGTGATCGCGACGATCAGCCAAATTCGTGCTGCTTTGATGACAGCTATCGACACAGATAAAAGGCAACGTACGAACTGTTAATTTCGCTGACGAAGAACGTGAAGTTCAAGCAACTAAATACTTGCACGCATAAAACAAAAAAATAATGTCATCGGCCAAAACGAAGCGGACTGTATACATCCGGCAGTCAAAAACATTTTTCAAGCGCATTGTAATCATAGATCTACGTCTCGTGGACAAAAATGGAAGCAAATGGCCACAATTGCGATAACAGTGAGTCAGTGGTATTCCGAAGAGAATTCCGATAAGAATTCTGAGTGACTCCAACTTTTGAATTGAATTCTTTGAACTTCACAACTGAGGTCGAAGGTGTGTTTTCAGGCGTGAATCAGTACGCGTCGACGCACGCAATAATACAAGCGATGCTGACGTAACCCATGCCCGAGATGACTCGTAGAGGCACGGCCGGCTGCTGAGACAGGTGTTGTTTCAAGACGCACGAGAACCAGCTGGATGCGGCCACGTGACGTCACGTGAACGGGCACCACGCTGGAGTGACGTGATGTAAAGAAAACACGATTGTTCGACGCCGACGTCGCCAGAGCGTCTTGCACTGTGAAGGAACTCGGCCGAGAGGTGACGCGAACTGCACGCAAAGCGTCGTCGATGTCGCTGTCAGATTTAATCTAATCAAGAAATCGCCTCTTGCTCATCTCCTCACCGAATGCTTCACCATTCAGCCTCTATAGGCGTGGAGTATACCATATCCAAGTGATATTTTTTGCACGCAAAATAGCGCAAACAGCGCCACTGTACATCACAGTGCATGACGGAATACTAATATAGGCATTGTTTATAGATCCGGCACCGTCTTGGCGTTTCTGTTACTCTGGCATCTTTTGACTGACTTCCAGATTTTACGTACCCTAACCTTTTTCGTACCTAGGCGTTTCGTACGCTGAGGGTCTCTAACCTTAACCCTAATGCTGACACTAACACTAACCCTAGTGCTATTATACAGGGCTCCATACCCTAACCCTAACCCGAGGTACCTAACCCTAGCCGTCTTAAGAAACGGAGGATACGAAACGCCGGGTTACGAAATAGCTATAGGGGTACGAAACGTCTGGCACCCGTCTGACTTACTTGCTCACTTAGATGTTAGCGTTAAATATTGGTCAACATGTGGCGTCGTGGTGTAGCGGTAGAGCGTCGGATTCGCGATCGAGAGGTCGCGGGTTCGAGTCTCGGCCGGGCACTACGGCGTAAAAACTCTGGGCAAGTTTCTCACACCTATGGTTAGTCCA
>Ga0209562_1000552_pt1 | contig 12896 bp, 7 predicted proteins | sample WorMetvacBELIZE2_FD_187399 | JGI IMG/M metagenome (GOLD analysis project Ga0209562, IMG submission 187399) | Marine gutless worms symbiont microbial communities from Max Planck institute for Marine Microbiology, Germany - Olavius vacuus BELIZE.2... | ecosystem: Host-associated > Annelida >...
CCCATATACGACTTGCTATTTATGATTAATAGTAACTAACCTCCTATCTTGCGCCGTTTCCAAGTTATGGCTGATTATTGGTTGAATTTTCCCTATCGATAGAGGGTGCCTCACTTTAACGCCCCCGCTGGGGGTGATCCCCTGCGAATATCCGGATAAACTTTACCTCTCCAGAAACTAGAGGGATTATCCTACCAGATGCTGCAAACCGCACGATCGTATCTTCATTCGTCTGGACACAATACCGGAACGTGACGGACAGACAGACAGACGGACAGACAGAATCCCTCTAGCTAGTACAGCGCTCTGCATTGCGAGCAATGCGGACGCGCTGTAAAAACCGTTTTGTGTAGACCTGTCAGTCTGCCAGTGTGTGTATCTGTCTGTGGGCACTGTCACGGTCGCATTTCTTGATCGATTTTCACCAAATTTGGCACAGAGGCAACAACCTCCAAAAGTCAAACTAAGTTCATAGGGGGTCAATATCACACCACCCCTTCCCCTATTTTGCCCCAAAATCCCCATTTTTGGCCGAGAGGTCCTGAAAATACATGCAAATATTAATAATCCTATATCCGCCTTAAGTGTTTGCGAATTGCCGAAATTTTCACATCTTTGAGGACATCTGGGTGGAGGAACACAATGATGATGTCAGATTTTAGACCAGAAGTAGAAATATGGCCATTTTGCACAATGAAAAATATGCAGTATAACCGTTATTATAGGAACAGTTCAGTCATTGTGGACTTGGCTATGGCGCAGATACCACGTTCCACAGAATGTATTACAAGTTTAGTGATAATATGAATGCAGACTAATGCTAACTGACTCATTGCTTGGTGTATTGCCGACCTTGCGATAAGTCAGACAGCTCTTGCAGAACCACATATCACTGTGTAGTAAATGATGAGGATATTTGAATGTACTGTTAGCACGTAGGTGCACATGTAGTTTCGTTGCTTATTTTCTAGATTTGTAATATTATCAGTATCAAAAGCCATGTTTGGCATAACGTCACTGTCAATGTTATGTTATGTTAATATGTTAAAATTTTTGCTGTATTTGGTTGGCACTTAAGCATACCAGGCTTTGACCTGATGGGGTGAACTCTTTGTTTGAGGCAACATCCAGCAACTTGAGGCGATCGTTTGTACAAAGACCAGTCAGCAGAGTTTATTGTCCCGTTTGACACTTAATAGATTATGTGGTCAGAGACGTGTCTTTCCAGGCAGCCAGTTGCACCGCTAGTGACACCACAAACACCACGTTGATAAGATGTATTTTGGTACAGGGTGAGACAAAAAATTTCGTTACATTAAAAATTACATTCCGAGCATAATCAAATAATTGTCAGCAGAAACAACTAAGTTTCTGATGACAGTTTAAAAGCTATGAGCACAGAATGATAATTCTAGAATTATTCGCCATATATAATTTCAGATATGGCATATGCTGACTGGTGGTGATGTTTGGCGAGTGTAGTTTTCGGACCAGTCTGTACTATAGATGTCACTGCATTATTTATTAGTTGTCACGCTGTCAATGTCGATTCTTTGTGCATGAAAGTGTCATAAATGCTTATAGATGTCACACGGCCAACTGAATGCACTGCACCACCTAATACACTGTGTGTATTGTGTAGCATAGCTGTAATTTCAGAAATGGGAGTTTAACTGTGTCCCAATATCTGGAAACTGGGCAGACACAACCCAAGAGATGAAGCTCGTCAAACTTGCCAGTTTTTTGTCAGTCAAGATTTTGCTTGTTTTCACCCTGTGGAGGTACATAAACATAAATAATTGAATGAGTTAATATTTTGTCACTCAGATATCAGCGAGTTCAACATAGATGTTATGATTTTGACTGCATGAGAAGTGCCTGACTGTTAGTCCTTGGAGTCAGTCACATGAAGAAATGTGACTGACTGGTGAAAAATGTGACTGATTGGTGACTTCAAGTCGACTTGAAAAAGCTAAATGACTTGACTGATGACGTGTCTTAGAGGCTACCGTATTCAGCTTATGCCACATTAATCTGTACATTCTACTACTTGTTACAATATTACTGGAAGCAGCGGTGTTATGACGACTTAGCCAGTGAAATGCAAAATTATGACCCGGAAATTCATGAAGATTATCTCATAAATGATACACTTTTCCCTGCCACATCATTTATAGCCATGTGCAGACTATGTAGCATAGCTATAACAGAACCCGGTGATCTGTCTCACTACCACAACAATTTTCTGCTGTGACTGTGAGTGTAAGATGTGGATTTTTAAGGTTTTTCTTTAAAAAAACCTAAAATTTAGACTATGGTATGAATATAAATTGTGGCATCGACTCATCACCTAAATATGACTGACTCCGACGTGACAAGATATAACTGGCAGCGGTGGCTCGCGGGACTACTAACTGTGTCCTTGGCATTCAGCTGTAGAGCATCACTCGACTCAGCCTCCTAGATGCACCTGCCCTAGATCCTTCCCTGTATTATCTAATGTACTGTAACAGGTCTGCCGAGTATACAGTTTACAGATAAGAGTTGAAGCGAAGTTTTTCGCTGTTGTAACAGGTGCTTGGTTATGTAGATATAGATAAAGACTTTTCTTATCTTTGTATTATCTTTGTGATTCACATGAAAGTGACAGTTGATGTTAATTGAGCGGGTGAATAGAGTTTTCAGTTTGATTTAATACTGTGTGTCATATGTAATGGACAGTAGGCAGTGCGAGTAGGCAGTGCATGAGAACTGTTACTGTAATGTGAATAGATTGTATGTGGATTGTTTCTGACTGTTAGTAGCTTTAACAATACAAAAATATTAGGATTGTTGGTAGAAAATGTCAATGTCAGACACCTGAGACAGAGTGAGTTGAATACCGTCACAGGTTATACAATGTTTTGGGTTAGAAGGTCCAAGTTTTCTTATGTGAAAAGACGGAGTCAGACTTACAGTTGTTGTTCAGAATGAATCAGTTCTAATTCGTCTGGAAAATGAATAAACTCAGATCACGAATCAGACAACTCTGATTTGGTGCACATATCCCAGTCCAGACGTCTCTAAACCCGGCCTGATTATGGAAAATAGGTCAAATAAACAAAACCAGGTCATGATTATAAGTTTTATGCTGTACAGTAGTGTAAATATTGCATATTTAAGTCATTAGATAAAACCTGTAGGTAGAATATGTGTTTATACACTGTTTCATAAAAAAGGAACCACATATATTTGTTCGTAGAAAACAAACCAGTAGGTGTAAATTAGTGAAACTTGGCTCATTTACAGTGTTTTAGTGATGCTGTTGTTTGACTATTTTAAAATATGTTACGTGTTAAATATTCTTTGCAAATGATGACATCAATAATTATGTCATAATTTATTGTTTGTACAATGGCTTTTATGGTGGAATACAAAAATGTTATAAAATTGCTTAGACAGACGGGTTGTAGTGGTAAACAGTTGTTAAAGATGTTTCCGGATAAACAGTAGACACTTGGGGAACCACATCACCTTAGCACTACAACTTTTTGTCTGTCTAAGCAATTTTATAACATTTTTTTGTCTTCCACTGTAAAAGCCATATTGTAAACAGTAAATTATGACATCATTATTGACGTCATCATTTGCAAAGAATTTAAAATAGCCAATCAACAGCGTGACCAAAACCCTAATTTACACCTACTGGTTTGTTTTCTACAAACAAGTATAGGTGGTTCCTTCTTTTATGAAACACGGTGTATATTGCTTTGCCTTGTCAGTGTCTAGTAAACATTCCTGTATTGTGTTGTGCAGTCAGTGGTGAATTGTGAAGTGCATAAGCATGTGTGTGGGAACTGTTGAACAGATGCCAGCATTATAGTGTGTTGAAATCGTTGGTGACAGAAACTGTGGAGTGCTGGCTTTTTACCACCGATTTTAATAACGTCCGTGCGTGTTTGAATTTTCATCGTTTTTGTTTCACTGTGAATGGACCATATCATTGTATGATGCAGCCTGTTATGCAGTTTTTGCATGATCCAAAAATTTTAAATCATTTTTTATGATTCAGCAGATTTACTTAACCATAAAGATAGGTCGGCATGTTTTTTTGGACCAGCAGTGTATATAATGTATTTATGTCGGTCTACACTTTTAGAGACAAATGTGATTACAGTACCATACAGTTTTAAAAGTTCAAGAGCACTTTACAAAGAAAAAAAGAAAAAGAAGTGCAGATTTTCATGCTGAAAACTGTCACTGTCCATTGCACGTACCAGTCGTTAAACAAGACTGAACTGATGTACTTATGTCATGTTGCTAATTTGCATTTGCCATGCTAGTGAATCTTGTAGACAGAGAGGTCTACTTTGCAAAATACTGTATATTGTGTACATTTGCAAAAAATACATCCACTGTGCTTTGCGTGTTTATGCAACATGTTTTTACAATCATTACATTATGAGGGGCGTTCAAAAAGTTCGTAGAATAACACAGTTAACTACGAGATACGCACATCATATTTTGTCACTTTTCAACATAGTCACCTGCAACTGAAATGCACTTGGTCCAGTCCCTGATATGACCTGTGTGTTTGGTGGGACGTTAAGCCTTACTCAACCAATCAGTCTCCAAAGATCTCCATTGTAGAAGAATCGTTGTTCTTGGTCTTCCAGCCAGGGACATTTGCCGTGCAATATGAACACGAATGGCAAATACGGTGGGTGACTTTAATTCAAAGCCGGCATTTTGGATGGCAGCCAGTGCTTGAGCTGACGTGTGATCAGGTGCGTTGTCCTGACTCCAAATGATTTCTATTTTTTCCTAAACTGAAAGAATTCATAAGGACACAAAGTTTCTGACGACGAGAACATTATCTGCATGGCAAATGGCTAGCTAGAAGACCAAGAACAACAGTTCTTCTACAACAGAATCAGAACTTTGGAGAAACCCTGAACCAAGTGCATTTCAGTTGCAGGAGAATATGTCGAAAAGCGACAAAATGTGATATGCGTATCTCATAGTTAACTGTGTCAGGCTACAAACTTTTTGAACACCCCTCGTACATTACATTAGACTATAGTGATAAATGTTTCAAGAAACCAATTACTTTATATAGTTTGTCATTATTGAATTGAATAAAGTGAGGGATATGATAGCAGTTTATTTTGCGCTATAGAAATGGACACATTATTATTATTATTAGGCTATTATTATAAGCATTATAGAACAGATGAGTTTTCAGTCTGATGCTTAATTGAAGCACCTAAATATTTGTGTTACCTTTGCAAGAGCATAGAGTAATAAATGAAAAAGATATATTTCCTAAGGCTTTCTTGCTATCCAATGGATTTTTAGGCCAATCATTGTCTTTGATGCTTGGCACGTTTCAGCATGGTTAGTAATGTGGCAACAGTGAATTGGTCTTAAGACTACCTTTCATCGTTGTGTTGTTTGTGAAACTAAGTTTCTTCACACAACAGAACATAGGGAACAAACTCCCATTAAGTCAAAATTTTTGAAAACTGGTGGACAAAACAGGTTAGCAACCAGTATAAACCTTTAAATGTACAACATAGAATTTTATAAATATAAAAAAATAATTATAGCACTGTACTGGTAATTCGATTGTTTGGTGTTGGGAATAAAACCTCAAATGTGAATGAATACCTTAAAAATATTCAGCCAAACAATGAGTGATAAGTGAAAGCACTTTATTGTTGGTAAAAAAACATTCAATATACACCACCCGTGCAACACGAAAATGGACAACAAATCGGTCTGATTGAATAAAGTGAGGGATATGATAGCATACATCTTTTAACAGCCAGTTTCCATTCACGACACCCAACTGCACGTTTCAACAACACTGAAGGCATAGCGATATATAATACAGTATAAAACGTAATAAAATCACACTCTGCACAAGTGAGCAAAAACGATCTTTAAAGTGCAAGCACAAACAAAGAACCAATGCCCTGTAATTGAGCATTCTGTAAACACTCAAAACAGAAAAGTCGGTCTCTACAACAGTACAACTTACAGTACTTGATGCATAGGATACGTGTGACTCCGATAGAATTTGTGCGGCTGCCCATTAACTGCCATGTTGCATTGTTGTCTGATGTATGTCGACTGTTAATAAAGAACATGACTATGATGACTTTGAGATAGTGACTTTATGAAAATGTGACAGTTCTTGCGTGGCAGGTGGATACAACGTTGTACAAAGTTTGCAGACAGCAGCACAACAAATTGCGACGGTGCATTTCATGACCAAAGATTTCTGATGCCTCATAACATCATTCGATTTTTAACTGGTGTTGCAAGTTGCTAGCGACAATCTGTGTGAACATACCAGTACTGCAACATTTTGTTCTTCATTTATAACTAAGCCCCAATGGCACATGCATGTACAAACAATGTTGACCATGTGATCTTGACTTTGATCTTCTTCTGCATAGCGTTCATTGCATAAGGCATTCTCAAGTGCTTCAAACTTACGCGAAGCTTTAAGTTACATGACCTGTCGTATGGAAGTTGTGGCACATTTCTTGTCGTAGCACTGCAATCTATGACCTTCTGGCCTTATGAAGTGGTGACACGGGCCACCTAATCATCAGTTTTGAGCTTTCATGTGCTTTTAATCGCGAATAAAGGGCAGTCATGGACACAGACAGATTGCAACTCCTAACGGGGCCTCATAATACTGTACTCGAGACAGTACTGAATAATCAAGTACTTGTGGAAGTAATCGAGTAATAAAATATGCAGTTGGCACAGCTCTACTGTAAAACATGTATATTTCGTGAGCATCAAATTTTTGCGATATGAGTAAAATCGCGAAATTAAATACACGCAAATTTTTGGACTTGCCCATCACCATGATTTTGTCTGCATAGAATATCAACTCTTTCGTGATATGATATGCAATATTCTTCTTATTATACACCGTGTCTCAATAAAAACTGTGCCACATGAGTTGAATTAAATGTGAAAATTTCATACTTTCACACGAATGCCCACACAGAGACGTATTTGCCACTTATCACCTGCATCACTCATGACACAGATGGGGAAAATGCAGCAGCAGATCTGCCAAGTCATGATGTCGATGAACTGATTGATTGATGCCTGGCATGGTTTTGAGCAATGTGCGAAAGTATGAAACTTTGAGCATTTAATTTAACTCCATATAATGCATAGTTTATATTTTGCCTATCATATTTGTTAATTTTGTGAACATTAAACAAGAGTTATTGCGTTACTTGCAGCAGAACTTTGCCAGTTTCGGTCTTTTGTGTTTTGCAAGGTAGTGGAGTAACACCTTTAAAGTGTGGTGAAACGTATGACACGGATATTGTTGTAAATTTTACACTTTTCAAAGGTATGAATGAATGTATAGTGGCACAGTTTTTATTGAGACACAGTGTATAATGTAAACAATAATACGGGACGAATTTCGATAATAACATTTGTTTGAGGCACCAAAAGAAACAGGAAACTAATTGCTTAATAAAATTAACTGGAAAATCCGGGAAATTAAAATGCAGCGAATTTTCTACATATGGAAATCGCAAAATTAAGATGCGGCGAAAAAATAGTGTTTTACAGTAGTAACTATAAGTGATGTTGTGAACTGCGGCCAGCAACCACTGATTACAATAAAATATAGTTATACACCAAACTGTCCAAATTGGCAATGAGGTTAAACAGACGACAACTGTGTCGACAAAAAAGCTCCAGTGAACTGGCAGTGAAACTGTTTGTGTCTGGTTAACAGATTTCACAGAGGAAACATGAACACTTAACATTCCAATGCTAACACATTTGAAAATACCAGTAAATAGATACACGTTACACTTTTTACTACACTTAACAGTAATTGTTGATGATGATGATGTGCAATGATTTAATGTGCACTTAAAAACTGACTAGAAGCCAGCTTAGCCTAGCACACAGTGCCAAAGTTAAAACCGACATGCCCGAGAAAACAAACCGTGGTATTCCGTGAGTGACAAATCTAGCGTATTCACAGCATACATCACGTACTTTGTGCATTAACATATACTCAACAACTAATTATACTCCAGTTTATCAACAAAGAAGACAGCCAAAGAATTTAGTCCATAAATAATACTGTCACACATCTGAAACAAATGAATGCGGGACACAAAGGTTTTTGTTAACTGATCTATTCATCCACTTGACATTAGAACAGCCTAATTAAGCCATAAATCTGCACAAGTTCAGATGAGGAAGGCTGTCGATGAGGAACAGTAGGACACTTTTGTACAACGATTTTTCTGTATCACTCAAAATCCCCAGAGTCGCAATGTACACCAATGCTAGGGAAAAGAAAGAAATTAAGCAAAAAGTTTCCCAGAATATTAACTAATATTCAGCGATACAGCATATCTCCAGCAGAATCAGTAGTTACTAAAAGGCATTATTATACTTTACCTAGTCAACTGAAGGATTATAAAAATCAATACTTCTGTCACTGAGGGCGGGTTGCATGAACGTTAATTAAAAGTTAAATAACATTTAACTGCCTTTTAATTACTACATAAGCATAAAATCGTTGCATCAAATGTTCAGCAATACTTACGGTTATGTAACATATATTTAAGTGCCATCTGACAGCTTGGTTATTACTGTAATTATTCACATGCGAAATGGTTCAAGAGAGTTTCGACAATATCAAACTAATGTTCTACAGTTAAAATTGGGCTGTTTTGTTGTGATGCAAATTATACATAAAGTACTAACATCAACATTACTTCATCAACAGCCAATAAATAGTGCTGCACAGAATAACCACACTTTAACTTCACTAACAGTTTCACACAATCAAATTGGTACTAAGTTAAATGGTGATTTAAATGACGTTTATGCAACCCGTCCTGAGGATGCTAATACTGGTCATTACAGTGTTATGTGTTAACATTGTACTACTGCTGATTTTATGCACATAGTGTACAACATGTTTGCTGCCTCTGATGTACTAAGGGCCAACGCCACAAACATGACTCAACAGATAAGTAATGTGTAACTTTTAAGAACCTTTAACACTCTGTTTACTTGTTCTACTTGACACAAAAAAATTAACCAAAAAAAAACAAAATGCATGCAATGATTACAGCTTATAAATTGATATTTACATTATATTACATCACCTATAATTACATAATGTGGAGTGTTTTACGAATTTGGAGTGTTTTACGAATTTCAATCTCCAAACATTCATACTGAAGAACATGGTCAAAATGATCTGAAACTATTTTGCATGCGTACTTGTAACAGGAGAATTTAAGCTAAGTATTACTTGACGAGTTGAGTGACGCTGTGCAGTCGGCCCTGAATATGACAATAATGTAATCCGATAATTGCTGGCTCGGTTTTAACTCTGCAAGAAACTACATGTACTAACACAGACCGAGGTTGTTGAGCTGGTACAATGATCAACACTGTCCAAAGTCTACTAGAAAATGGTGACACTTTTTGCTCTACAAAAGACCTGTGACAAAAAAATATATCCTACATATGCGAGCTGTGCTTTACTGTATCATTTGTAGGATACAATCACTGTATTATGCATGTGCAGCCAAGTATTATTAATAGTAATAAGAGTAGGCCAGACTAACATTTAAAAGTGCACAATGGGTGTTAACCCTTTCCCCTTGTCGTACAGTACGAGCACTTCAAAAATGTTAGTACTTGTGAATGACTCGTTGTGTCTTACAATGCTAAACACGTAAACGATATCAGAGATCTGTGTACTCGGGGTACCGGCCACTGCAAACGGTATGTTTGACCCTAAGATATCATGACTGTATCAATATCCACCACGAGCAATGTTTTCACTGGATACCAGGCTATGCCAAAATGCAAGGTATGATGATTTTTCCAGTTAATTACTTGGCTCAACCATAACAGATGGTAACGTTAGCAGGGAGATCAAAATAACTCAAACAAATCCCAACAAAACCAAAACGTGGTTACGTCACCTTGTACAATATTCATATCAAAGCTATTCTACTTGGTGCCAGGACCACACACGGATCACAAAATTCGGCAAATATGAGGAATTAGCCTACAGAAACAAATGTTCTATCAGTTGCGCGTTTACTTCAGGCATCTAACTGTGGCTGCAGTTGGTTCGTATCACATGGAGGGGTTGCCATGGCATCACAGTTGCTAGTGGCGATGCTAGTTTCAGCGGCATAAAGAATCTGTCGTAGAACGGCATTCGGCACGTTCATTGACTGATCGTTGACGAGCACAACGTCGAACGCATCCATGTACGATGACAACCTTTCTTCAACCTACAATACAACAAGTGCTTTCATGCCATGACTTTTGCTACACTGGGTAACACATTAACACAACATTAGGTCTGCCCAAATAAAACAAAAGTGCAGGTAAATTATGATATACTGTGTATCACAGAGTCTGTTACTGATACCCAACTCACTACTAACTGGATTCCACATATGGTGACTTCCACAGGGGTCCCACTCTTTGGGATACAAAAAATTCCAGTTTCCAGTCCATTTTTAGAATTTTCCAGATGTTTTTGGTCATAGTTTGCAGACGAATATCAAACACATTTGCTCTGCAGTAGTTACCAAATTATGCAGTACAGCTGTCACAGTGTCAAAACCAGCACAAACTGACTTATCGTGCCAAGAATTCCAGGTCTAACATAACATTCCAGGAGGCTTCCAGGAGTTTTCCAGGTTAACAAAATTCCAGGAGTTTTTCCAGGTTTTCGAGGTCAGTGGGAACCCTCTTCCAGGGTGGCCATCACATTCCATGACTTTCCAGGCAGCTCAAGCTGTGTCTATGGACTCTATAGCATTGCCAATACAAATACAAAGACATCATGTGAAGCCACACTTACAAGTAACAGGTCGCAACTCGTAAGTAAACAAATGACATAACCAACCATATGATGTAACTGAAGTTTAGGGTTATGAATTTTCTGGAAATAATTTTCGGAAATATTAGTAAAAGACGAGAAATTATAATGTCTACTTTTCATTCAAATTCGCTGATATTCTGGGGATCTGTGCTAAAACAAGTTTTTTTAAACATAATGCATAAAGTTAAAGCATAAAGAATTAAAGATATGGAGAGTTGTTTGTCAAGAACATGCTTATATTAAGCATCAATTCGCAATGCTGGACTTGGAAACATATGGCTATAATCAAAAAGTACATTAAAGTAAAAAAAATTCTTCAAAAATTTCCGGAAATTTTTGCAAAGAATATAATAAATTTCCGAACTCATAACCCTACTGAAGCTCTTCTTTACTTTTCTCTCTCTATATCTCATGCATTTCAACAAAAAATTACTGAAAGTTGGGCTGATTTACTGTAGTGTCCATGACATTACACATGGTAATACACCACAGCCATGTACACATTTACCATGACATTTTCCATTTTCCCGAACTTTTCCACAATCACTTTCAAACTCCTCACTTTCCACGTTTTCCAGGTGGGTGGTCACTGGACTTCACTGGTCAAGAAGAACTCGCTACACCATCACCAGCCACTGACATTCACAAAAGCAGTCACATAAAATGTAGACAAAAATACATCAACCTTGTCATTCAAGAAGCCAAACGTTAAGATATTATGGCACTCGGCGGCACCGTGAGCCATGCGCAAGTCACCGAGCGAGTCGCCCATCAGAATGATGCTGTCACGGTGCATCAGCTTCTCAAAGTAGTCCGACTTGTGCAGTGCGTTCTCGTTCTTGTTGAAGACGTGAATCAACGTGCCGTGAAAACCTCTCAGCAAACCCTACATGTTGATGCAACACGTCCAACTTCATTCCATAGACATGCATATATGGTAGATATGTATTAAACAACAGTACCAGTGAGGTGTGATGGCACAGTGGCTAGAGAATTGAACTGAAGAAGTCATTCAAGAAGTCATGGCTTCTATTTCTATTTCTTTCTCAATCTTTGATCTCATAATTTCCACACGTGCAAACTGAAAACTAGACAGCCGACCATTGATCATTATGCCTTCACGAGAAAAGCCGCCTGTGATATTGACCTTTAAACCCACGACACTTTCAAAATGTCATCACGTCATCTGGACCTGGTAGTTAGTAATTGTGAAAAGATTCATTAAAGTAAGTCCACGCATTCCAGAGACAGGTAACAAAATGACACCCGAAGTGTCTGTTTGACCTTGCAGTGACCTTGACCTTTGACCTCAAAGTCTAATCAATTCATCTTTGTCTCCAACTGAACCTAAATAGCAAATATGGTGAAATTTCCACAAACGGTTTATAACATTTGCCTCTCAAAGAGCTTACTTATTGATCATATTTGGTCCTGATATGACCTTGAACTTTGACCCTCTGATCTCAAACTTGATTATGCAGGCACGCATAAAATAACCAAATACAGAATGACTCCGGCTGCTAACTACCAACAGTAACATGGTAATTTAATTTTCTTTTCCACTATTTTCACAATTTCCAAGTGCTGAAATTAAATTAATCATTACTTTACAGTTACCCGTGTTACATATAATAAGCACTGTGTGCAGATACCTGATTGTCAAAGTCCATGAAGTTGGACACAACCTTGATGTTATTGTGCAACACTGCACGCTGTTTGACCACCTCCACGACTACATCGCCGACACCAGCCGAGAATATAAGAAGTGGCACGCCGAACTTGTGAAGCTCATTAAACAGCCAATCAGAGCTGTCCCTGTTCACAAACAGCCAATCACAGCCAAGAATACAAAAAGTGGCACACAGAACTTGTGAAACTCATTAAGCAGCCAATCGGAGCCATTCTTGTTCACAAACAGCCAATCACAATCACTCATGTACAGCTGTAACCAATCACAACCATTCTTGAATACTCATGACCTATCTCAGAG
>Ga0209562_1000553_pt1 | contig 12895 bp, 6 predicted proteins | sample WorMetvacBELIZE2_FD_187399 | JGI IMG/M metagenome (GOLD analysis project Ga0209562, IMG submission 187399) | Marine gutless worms symbiont microbial communities from Max Planck institute for Marine Microbiology, Germany - Olavius vacuus BELIZE.2... | ecosystem: Host-associated > Annelida >...
ATATGTGACTGCGCAGGCTACGGTCGCCGTGGAATCGTACGATGTCCAACAAAAATGAAAATCGCACGATTTCGCTGGTGACGAAATTATCTTACGGCGCCCGTAGCATTTGTGACTGAGGCTTTACATGGCTGTGGCTGCCAGTGGTGGTCACTTTGAGCATCTGCAGTAACTCTGTCCATCTCCAAGTCTGCATCCTCATCTCATCACCAACAACAAACCGGTTCTTTTCAGAGCCACCAACAGACTACCGGTGAAGACAATGCTAGAAACGCTCAGAAATCGGGATGTCTAGTTTAAAACAGGATAATTTTGTCATTTTCAGATGTATTTTAATAAAACTTGGTGATACAGTGTGTATTTCATTGTTTAATAATTATATAAAATTTTATGCGAACATTTGCATGCATTGCTGAAATATCAACAAAAGTCGCAGGGGGGTTACTTTTAAAGTTCACCCTGTATATCGGGACTCGTTGTTCACATTATTACTCGTCCTCCACCCGGGAGCTCACTGCTCACCCAGCATCTTTCGTTTCGAGGAGGCAGCCAGTGATCTCGTCGCATGGTGAACCCGTCACACGCCAACATTCTGGTTAGGCTTATGGTTAGGGTGTGAGAAATTTACTGTGACAGCTCCATTTGCAGGTGATTTTAGCGTGTGACGAGATCACCATGTGAATGCAGTTCCTATGACCGCTCCACAAAGAGTTGCATGTCATACGATGTCATGAACATTAAATAGAAGATTATTTCATTTATTTACTACAACCAGTGGCAGTTCTACGGTCTGATCGGACTTTACTCCCCCCATCTAACAGTAACCGTAGTGCTAAACAAAACATGTGGCCGTTTACGATCATTCAAGGTCATCTATTTTTGTACCAACGGAGAACCCGTATGCGACTGTCTGTTAGTGAATAACAGTGACCTGCATTATATCTCGCACAGATTGCAAGATACCGCGGGTGTAGTGGTCAAATTTTCGATGTCGACAGGGAGAGATGCTTCTCTGTGACACACTCGTTTGGGGGTGAACTCCTAAATTCAGTACCACAAAATTTGATGCCAAGAAACTAGAAACATCGCTCTATCGTACAGTGCAAAAAGTATTTCTATATATTGAGCCGTTTAGGCGTGACTCACGAGTGTGATGGATGGAGAGACGGACAGACAGACATTATTACAGCAAATGCTGCGCTTAACTGCGTTGCGCAGCCAATGAAAATCAAAAAATACCACATAGCAATACGCTAATAGGTTACAATTAAGTGGTACATTTTGACGCGTACAGTTGACTATGAGGATGGCTGCTACAGCCATGTCGTTAAATCCCGGTTGACTGGCCGCCGTACACATCAGCGTCTTGCCGTTCATTTCCGGTTCCGGTTGTGACGTCACGTATTCGAGGCGGACGGTTACGTGTTGTCGAGTGAGGCCGGACTCGAGCAGGACCTGGCGCCGCTGCACGGACCGCGCGAATAGCTCGGTGACGTCGCGCCCACCCACGTCGCGTTCGAGCACACTGACGCTGACGTTTGGTGCGGCGAAGGTCGCCGCTGACGCCGCACACACCACGCCCCACTGCTCGTACTGCTGCAGTATCAGCTCGCTGACGTTACGGATGCGATATTCGTCGACGTCGTACGGCGACACGGTCATCAGATAGACGTCGTCGATCGGCACTGGACAAACATCGGTCGCCAAGTTACACGTTGACATAACGATAAAGCTGCTAACCGCTTGCGCGTAGGCACAGGACGAGGTGCTAGAAGTGAGAAAAAGAAGTCACTTTGTCACTCCCTCTCCTTCTTTATTACTGTCTGATATTGTGATGACCCGTAAAAACCCGTCCCCGATATGACCTGTAATGTGTTTGGTGGGACGTTAAGCCTTACTCAATCAGTCAATCATGATGATCTTTCTCAAAGTTATCATCCTCTTAGATATGTATACACTAAGCGTACAAACTGCACCTCCGCCTAAATTGAGCCCCCCCCTCATAAAATTTTGATTTCTCGCCCTGGATGGGTTCAACTGCAGCCCTGGTTACGCCTCAGCATCTCTCAACAGGTGCTCTAAAGCCCGGCAGACACTAGTGTGGACAGGCGCCCGTGTTCACGGCCTGTGTTCGTGGGTATCAAAAACGTCAACTGTGCGCTCTGTTTGTAAGTTGATGACCTTTTAGTCATCATCCTCAGTATAAGAAAGGACTACCGTTCTAAATTAACCACTCACACCTTCCTTGCCCCCCCCAAAAAAAAATCTAAAAATGACTTCTCGCTCTTTCGGGGAAAGGCACTTAAAACTTACCCCGCTAAAATAAGCCCCAAATTTTTAGTTCTCGCCCTGCGGTACGCATGCACCCAGTGCACCCCCTGGCTACGCCTATGAAACCCGACACGTTCTCAGCGTCACTGTTTAAATTTTAGCAACTTTTAGTTTTCACCAAAGGCAAAGGCATGTATGGTTCATTCCGTTAGCGGATGAACGCGGGGTGTGCAGGTAAAACTGAGAGATCCCTTGAGAACGCGTGCTATACCCGAGCGCCTTAGAGGTGTGTTCACGACAAGGCGCTAAACAAATCCAATGTACCTTACCTTACCTTCCATAACACAATGTTCATACCAATTTACATCAGTTTTGATCAATAGTTTCTTTTTTATTTTTTTGCACGGGCACACACACGCACACAGACAGACAAAATACAATATCTGCTTCTCTCGGAGCAGCTGGCGTGCAGATACATGTCATCTCATCTCGCCATCAGTCAGCGAGCTGGACGACATCAATAGGACAACGCGCGCACCGACCTCTGACGAGCACCTTGATGTATGCAGCGTTGACAATGTCGACTTCACCCTGGTGCAGACAGCCAAACACGCCCGCGTCTTCGCTTCGTATACCTAGACCCAAAACACGCATCGGCAACTGTTTAATGCGACATACATACATATCACAATGCAAATTTCTAATGGACGGCTGTCAGCGCTGCAGACGTTTCCATTTAACTCATGTTCTTTGCTTGCTGTGCTTAGCGTGCAACTTTTATCGAGCACAAATGAGTGAATGGACTGAGCAAGAACGCAAAAAAACAGAAGAGAAGATTCACAGCGAATCAGACAGAGACAGACAGGTGCGAGACGAGAGCGTACCGCGAATGCGCAGCTGCAGCGTAGCCGTGTCGTTGATAACGTGGTAAAGTACACGGTAGCGGCCGAGCGCCAGAAACGTCTCCTTGACCACGTCGTTGTCGGCGACGATGGACGGCCTGCTTGACGTGCTCGTGGAATTGTCGTCGGTGACTTGATGGGTGAGTCTGACGACGTCAAGCAGCGTGGCACCTGTCACTGTACAAGTCATCGTCACGTTGTCACCTTGACGCACGTCCTGCGACTTCTGGTCCCAGTAGACGCCTGGTCGCTTGTCGTTCACACCTGAAATACACCACAGCCTCCGTTCAACACTTATCTGACAGTCACTGAGACGTGGACGCCAACTGGAACGTTCTCCGTGTTACTCTGTATGTTTGAACAATTCAACTCTTTAGTGCTTTACTTGCATGACGTGTTTAATTCCGTATAATCGGTTATTTTTTGCACGACGTGTTTATTTTTCTGCATTGTTGATTCGTGTGTGTTTGCTTCTTTCGCGTGTCTCGTGTTGATGTACTGTTGTGCTGCCCTGTGCCGAGAGTGCTTTCATCGAGAAATAAACTTCATATGAATCTACAGTGTGAGTCAAAAAAGTAGCCCCAAAACTTTTTGCGATATTTTCACTCGGGTTAAGTATATTTCCGTGAGATTTTGTCAGAATGTTACCAGTTTACATCTACACATATTTACCAACTTTGGATGATTTATCATAATATTTAACAAAATGGCGTTAATTTTTCTAGGAGTACCTATCGTTTTTAACTTTTTTAGTTTCAAGTTTCATCAAGTCAAATTGCCGTAACTTCATCGCAAAATGAGTGGTTCTCATTTATCCGACCTCAATCCACTGGATTATCAGGCTTGTGAGAAATGCTGGAGTCTTATTACAAGCTGCAACCGAAGCTAAAAACAGTTCCCTTGATTACAGATGCACTTTAGCTGATTTGGTCTGCCTTGCCTGAGAAAGCATGCATTGACATTGACTGCAGGCATGTGTGTCAGCCAGTGGTGGAAATTTTGAACATGTAATATGACAGTTCGTGTAACAGATACTTGTTATATTTAATTAAATGTCACTTGATGTGACTTGTGTTTTTAAGAAAAATTCATGAATTTCGTAAGAAACTAAACTGAATTCTTAAAATTTGAGGGGTCACACCTGTAAAAATGATGCATTTCACGCAAATATTCACATAAATGGACCAAAATTGGTGTAGACATAGGAATGTGTTTAGGCAATAACCAAGATAATTTTTAATTACACAGGTTCAACAGGAGAGAAAGTACTGCAAAAAGTTTTAGGGGGCTACTTTTTTTTACTCACACTGTATACATTTAGCAGAATACATCGGCACAAAGGGAACACTGCAGCCGCATACTTGAACTCGGTCACAATTGACGCTCAGACAAAAGAGGTGACACGGAGTAAAAGACAAAGACATCTGAACGGATTTCATATTTGAGAAATAAAAAAAACCTTGCATGTTCATTCAATGTCATTCGAGTTTATGGCCATAGAAACTGTCAACAACAGTGTGTAGTTTGCAGAATGACGGTTGAACAATGTTTTGATATTCTAGGGCGTATTTAGGGGATAGACAGCAGCTGTGCTTTGAGACGGTTTTCAAAAGAAACATTGTTGATGCTGGAAGTCTTTATAGGATTTAGGTTGAAGACACTATACGATTGGGAAACAGCGGAAAGCGTCATGAGCTGACGTAGATTAGCAGTTTGGCGAGGAGCAAGGTGGACAGCGTGGAAGCTGACAAATTGCAACCGACTGTCGCGTGGGCAACGGGAGTTTTGTAAACGAGCGTGGCAGTCTTCAAGGTAATGCATTTATCTACAGGCGACCGCTGAAGATCAGCAAGCCGCGGACGGTCAGTGAAAGCTAACAAGTAGCTCAGCTATCGCAGAGAGACCGCGCAGCAAGGTGGGTTAGTTATGGCCAAAAGTGGAAGACTGGAACTGGGAGACAATATTTTATTGACATTGACATTACAGGTCTATCTTTAACCACTGTGACGTAATTGGCCAGCAAAGCAATCGAATTCGGTGAAAAAATGCAAAATAAGGGATATTACGCCGTACAAGGGTACTGAAGGTCATCGAGGTCGGTATCAATCGAAAGCCCGTATGCGACTTACTATTAGTGATTAATAGTAACTGACATCCTATCTCGTACCGTTTCGGAGTTATCGCAGCTTGTTATTCAAATTTTGGACACTTTGCGTTTTGAGCACCCCGTTGGCTTAGGGACAACGTACGATGTTCATCTTGGACTCATTGGAAAGCGCGTAGAAGACTTCCCATTAGTGTTAATTGAACTTTTTCGCTAGGTGTTACAGCTGAGGCGCTACAAGCGAAAATAGATAGAAAATCGGCGATTTCGCTCCAACGCGGTCAGTTTGACCCAAAATTTCTCGCAGAAGCGGACGTCCCCACCAATCATTTTTGCACGGATAGTTAGGCCAATGAATGCCTTACAACTTTGTGGCTGACAGTTTTCACACAAAGAAACTTTGCAGCAGACTTTCTGTAAGCGAAGTGCCATTTTATACCGACAACGGCCGTTTTTCGTTTTTGAGTCCCCTTTTGGGGCGTAGGGCAACGTACGATGATCATCTTAGGCTCATTGGAAAGCACGTAGTGGATTTCCTATTAGTGTTAATTGAATTTGTTTTGCTATTGTGTTACGGTTGAGGCGCTACGAGCGAATATCGGTTCAAAATTGGCGATTTTGCTGCAACGGGGGCCGGTTGACCCAACATTTTTGGTTAAAGAAGGGGTCGCATCCACCAACCATTCTTCTCAGAAAATTAGGCTAAATGGTCTTTCGTACGGTGTAAAAATTTGAACATATTTTACTTCAGTTTTGTCACAATTTACGCGTTTGTCAGAAGGACGGACGGATTGACGGACGGATAGACACTAGACAGACACCTTTCTCATCGCTAGTCCGCGCTGGCATTCGATGCAGCGCGGAAAAAGAATGGCAAACGAGACGGAAGAATTTTTGATGCGCAGCCCTATATTTAGCTTTTGACTGCAAGTGATGGCTATATATCTTTACTTGTCACTTTGAATGTATGATAGCAATAATGATGACGATGCAATCTTTACAATTTTTACGTAACCAAAACAAACCAGCACGAAAGTGCAAAGATTTCAAATGCGTTCGAAAACCGACTTATAGAGCTGGCTTAGTCTAACACACCATGCCGTTTAGCATAATAAAAAAAACATTAAATGGCCCGACAGTCCGTAGAATCAGTATCTCTGTACGGCGCAGAATGTTTTGCATTTACAATCCATATTTTCACGTCATTATGCCTCCGCTGCCTACAATAAGCGGCAAGAGGCATTGCGTATTTCAGTCGCCCGTCCTTTGTCCGTCCGATAACACCTGACGCATAATATCTTTACTTGGTTGAGGGATTTCACCGAAATTAGGCACAAATATTTACATGCCAGTGCGCACTGCTGAAAAGGTTTTCAAAATCAGAGGTCAAAGGTCAAGGCCATAGCGCAGTGAGATGCACTTTACCGAAATGCGTGGTGTTGCTGCTTTTACACTTTTTTTCGCAAATCAAGAATGAACGGCAAAAAAGTTTAACCTGCGAGTGTTTTTGACAATTCATACACTGTTAGGATGTTGTATAAGACAGACAAAGTTAATGAGCAGCATAACAGTCGCTGTCGCAACTGGTCGGTCAGTTCTGATCAGCTGATCGCGTGCTATGTTCGAGGTCAAAGGTCAAGGTTATAGCGGGGTGAAGTGCACTTTTCCCCCATCGACTTACGGCCGTCCGGCCGTTGTCCGTGCGGCGGAGGAATACCGATGGACATCGGTGCGGCGTTGAGGGTGGCTTGTTAATTATTACTTAAAATGTGCCAAATATAGTGACGCCATCGAAAAGACGCTGCAATGGTACTTTACACAATCAGGTTGAGTAAGGTTTAATGTCCCACCAAACACATTATAGGTCATATCGGGGACGGTCGTCAAATGACCAAACCAACAGTGTCAAAGCACTGAAAGAAGATATGTCCTAAGGATTAGGCTTCAATCCCATTAGGTCCATCCCACCGTACTCACAATAATACAACACATTATGCAGTATGAAACAAAAACACACGAAATACACACAGATAAACACAAATAAAAATCAGACTGGAGACGTGTCACGGATGTTGATGTGTTCATATGAGAGTACAGAGAGTTGAGTTGATTCAATGATCGGCGAAGCTCGAGCTAGAAATGTCTTCAGCTCTCGACAGAAAGTGGTCAGTGACGGCGTACCATCCGCTTTCGTCTAAGATAAGTAAGTAAGGCATTTGTATCGTACTCCTGCCGCTTGTGTTTAGCTGGCGGCGGACATCGAATTCGTTTGGCAAATAAACGGCAAATACCTTTCGGCGCCAATAGGCAGGTGCGGTGTAATCTGAGGTAGGGGTATACGGCTAGAATTAATCTTTACGACATTCGGAAGCATCAGCTTCCTGTATGGTGGCGCAACGCGAGGGGGGGGGGCGAGGGATGCACGTGTGCACGTTTAATTCGAGACGACACTCAGCTTGTTATCGTTACGTTTATTACTGCGTCGGCGCCGCTACTATGAAGTACCGGACATAGTATGCGATCAGCTGATCAGAACTGACCGACCATCAGATGTGTCGAGTCTGTAGCACAACTGCGTGCGACAGCGACTGTTCTGCGGCTCATTAAGTTTGTCTCATACAACATGCTAAGAGTGTATGAATATTTGTCAAAAACACTCGCAGGTTAAACCTTTTTGCCGTTCATTCTTGATTTGCGAAAAAGGTGTACCACGCAACTACGCATTTCGTAGTAATGGTTTTTACTTTTGTTAAAAAGGAAACCATAAAGCAACTGGTGTGTGTTTTCCTGTTCAGTCGCCTCGACTACTGCAACAAGATGCTACATGAGCTGCCTCAGTCAACCATCAGTCCTCTACAACGGCTGCAGAATGCCGCTGCATGGTCACACTTGGTCTCTCTTCACGTGACCCTGTCCGTCTCGTACTGAAAGAGCTCCACGGGTTACCAGTCACTCAGAGGCGGATTAAGGCATGTTCAGTTGAAGGGCCCCACATTTTTTCTGAACAGGGCCCTGCTGAGAGTAAATCCGGCCCTGCAGTCACTTACCGGATCCAGTACAAGGTGAAACTCCTGATGTTTACGGTTCACAGCAGTCACTCCCCTGTGTACCCGAGAAAATAGTTGCATTTGTCAGTAGCGATTCGGCACAACAACGTATTCGTTCCTCCAGCAACCTAGACTTCATTGTTCCACGGATACGAACCAAGTTCGGAGACCGAGCCTTTTCTGTTGCCGGTCCGACGGTCTGGAACAGTCGCCGGGAGTTCGCCAGATCGACGAATACTCTTGCCAGTTTTAAACGCACACCTCGCTAACACTGTATTTGATTAACTCTTATCACTCGTACAATTCTTATCACTCGTACAAAATGTATTTTGTACGAGATCAGAGACTGTGGAAGTTTCTTGTAGGGTGGTCTGCTCGGTTCCGACTTCCGGTCTGTGCTCGAGCGCGCGTTAATTAAAATCATACAAGCCAGAGGATAGACTGCAGCCGCGCGCGCCCTGTGGAATACCGATGCTGAACAGTGTGCGCAGGTAGCGTCAGTGGGCGATGAGTGATCGCTAACTAGAAATTCTGCCTAGTTGAACTTGAGCTTTTGACCTGAGCGCCCAGTTCAAAGCACACACGGAGAACAAAGACACCGACGATGCGTGTTTGCTGACCAAACGCCTCTACTGGCGTTGCGTATCGTTATGTTTCAACTCTTACTGAAGACAATGTGTCTGACCACTGCCTATAGTAAACATAAGATGTCTGTTATGACTACATTCCTTACAGACATACAGCGAGACATGCACAGAGACCATACAATGCGACCAAAAAATACATTAACACGCCGCTTCGCGGGTGATAATAATTTGAACAACAAAAAATAATTGATTATTGCGACAATTAATACCAAACAACGTCTTCTCATTCGCGGAGTTTTCGAGCACAGTAAATTCTTGGAATGCCGTAAAATTTCATTATCAGTGACGGCTTGGAGACGCTGAATGTCTAAAATGAGAGAAATGCATCAAGCCAAGCCGTCTTATGCGGCGCAGTCGGTGTCTAAATGATGAATTGTACGCTACGCATTACGCGTACGCTGTTTTAAACTATACACATCTGTTCTTGTCACTGTCGTCCTCCCGACGGTGTTTTTTTCCGCGCAAAACACCGCGTGTTCCAAATATCAAGATTTATCGTTCAACTCTCAACGGTTACTCACGCCGCTTACACGGTGGTCATCGTGTAGGCCACGCCTAATTTAGACTTTTGTACGTTGCGCTAACTATGGCGCCGGCTGAGCAAATTCGCCAACACATCAATGTGCAACAACCAACTGTGTATAACGTGATACGATCAGTGATGTTAATAATAAGGAAACAAGTCATAAGGCCAAAGCCTAGGCCACACTGATACTGTACCAGACCGAATTAAAACCAGTGACGTCACTTATTTACTGCAGATCATCACAGTTAATATAATGATAAAAATAAGATGACAGTCATCACATCTGCAATCGTTTTTTTTAAATTTATTGTTAGAATATAATGCAAACTTCATAATGTCCAGTAAACCCTGAATCTCTGACATAACTTTCTGCAATACCATAATATTACTGTGTAAGTAAGTAAGTAACGACTAGTACATGCGGCATCTGAATCAAATTTGATAAACATTTGTTACTGTTGATGATAAAACAGTGACATTGGGTTTGGTCTGGCCTTGGCCTTGGTAACAAGGCTAAGGCCGACATTTATAGTCCTTAAGACCAGGTTAAGACTAAGGCCAAAGACTTTCATTATTCTGTTAGCCATGCTTAACTAAGATTAATGTTGTAATAGCCTGTTTACACCTTACAATAGAACTGAGTGTTGACAAGCTTGATTCTCTTTAAACAGATCCCTGGATACGATACGGATTAGGGGCGTATATCTGCTATAGGAGGTGTAGGCCTATGTAATCCCCAGCCATACCCTTCCGACATTTACTGCTTTCCCTCACTTCCTATCTCCTAAATTATTCCCATCATTTTCACCTTTCTTCAACTCCTTCTCCACCCAAACTCCCATCATATCTCTTTCACTTCCTTTTTGTTTTCTTTTGTTCCCTCCTTTATGAAGAAAACAGCTGCACTATTTGAAACTTTCAGGTCATCTTCATGCATGTCTTCTGTATAAATGATTCGATAAAAATGCACCACTTTCAGTAAATTTTTTGACACGTAGTCACCAGATATGCCTGCAGACGTCACTGACACGGATGTCACAACGAATTCAAAGTGCGTCTTGTTCTTCTGCTGCGGCCACATAATCAGCTTTCCGACAGTCTACGAAAGCTTTGTTGGCTCCAAACCCGAGGATTCTCTACATGCTCTGCAGACTAATCTGTGTTGCTCACAGTGACAAACCTCTCGTGTGCATACGTTAGTGAACTGCTCAATGCTGTTGCTTCCACCCTCTCTCCGTCACGGCTTCATCTACATCTAATTATATAAGTCACAATACCAAGACCAAACTGAATTTCGGCGAGCGCGCCTTTCCACGCAGTCCGACCCTGCCGCTTGGAACAGACTGCCATAGGAACTGAGATCTGCGTGCAGTAGTCTGACTCCTTTAAACGACACCGTTGGTCTTAATTAGACCGCCTGACGAATGACGACATATTTTTGCTGCTTTTATTTTTTTGCCAGACCTCTAAGCTCTCAGGACGAGAAGCGGTGCCGCGCCGAAAGTATATCAGAGGTTGGACCAGGTCAAGAATGAAAAAAATGACTCATACATTTCGCCCATCCCTCCTTAACCCTAGGTAAAAAGCCGAAATTTGGCCTCAATTTACGATTATTTTCTGTTTTTAGTCGCCCTCATTTTACGAGCGCCATGAATCATGCAGTGTATACTCATGCGTGATGTTCATATCCAAAAAAATAAATAAATAGACATTTATTGAAAAGGCCGTACACGTTTTTCATTAGTCTCAAGTCAATCGTCCAGCTTTGTAACCACCTGTTTCTATCGCGCCAGTCTGCCGCGGTCTGGCATTAGTCAAGTGTCATCGGGGAAGTGGCGTGTCTAATCGCTCGCGACGTGAGTTGAATATGTTGCCGTTATATCTCAGCAGTCAGGCCCATTCGTCCGTTCCACGCGTTAATAATTTACATCAGATTAGTCTCGTATTATGTCAATCCCACTCAGTCAAACGCTGCACAGTTTAGTCGCTGACAGGCACTGACATATCACGAATGGAACCTAGCTGCAGAATTCATACTCTTCTGTGCACGTTCCTCACGAAACACTGTTCACTAACAATATCAGGCGATGTGTATTAGGGGATAGCGACGCACATTTGCAGTGTGGGTTGGAAGTTTAAGTTAGTAATTAGTTCAGTTACGGTTACAGTTAAGGAGGAAGCGACAACGATCTATGCAGGAGGAGCGAAGCAACCCACACGTGTATAAAGGCTCTCGATCATAATATCTGACGATCCTCTATCAGGTTTCAGACCAAAATCCGACTCTACAACGAGTTATACTCCCGACATTCCCGTGGAGTGGTATGATGCGCATCTTCAGTCGACAAATCTATGCTTTTGACCAGTGCTGCCTGCCTCCGTCCTATCCTACACACTCCATATACTGCATGCGCCACAGACGACGAAGTCAGACGCAGGACCTGCCAACAGCCAGCCACTCTTCTCATCACGACGAGACGGCCACGTTTATTCGGCCACATTCCTCGAGCCAACCCATCACCGGACCACTCATGTACTCTCAGAGCGGCCATCAACCGTATCACACCGGATTGGTAACGCCCGCGAGCTGGCCATCACCAGCAGCACAATCTAGGCTTCAACTCGGAGTGGAAGCGAGCGCTGCACTGTTCCAAGTGACGTCAACTGTCAAGGACGATCCACTCGATGAAGACGATGATAATGATGGTGATGATGATGACGATGATGACAGCTGAAGTTAATAACTTTTGTTCACTAGATTTCAGTCAACAATCGACAACCAGCCTGTCAACATATGGAACTTTACTAAAATATCGATAACTGTACATACCGGCAAGTTGTTCACCTAAGTCACTGACGCTTACAGGTTAACGGTGCCGTTATCTGATGTAGATATTGACTGGATAAATACCGCCATGGAACGTGATTAAGTTAGTTGTCAGTTACATTTAATGAAACATGTTTCTGTTATGTTCCAGTTGACTTAAACCACAGTGGTTAACGATAGTTATGCAATGAACCAAATGTACTAAAAAGTTCCTATACTGTTTAGTGCATGAAATGAGTTAGTTCGGTGGATAACGGCAGTTGTGACATCGGATTTAATACACTGAGCGTCCCTATGACACAGTCATCGCCGCGTGTAATTTTTGTCCAAAATGAGTTGTTATCAGAGCTTGCAGTATGAAGACGCCTAATTTGTATGGCAAAGAACAATCGGTACATGAGCAGGTGGAGGCTGAAACACGTTTTGTCATACGCAGCAGGTGCGCGCTTGGCAAATACATCCAGTCTGACAATGTCTGGCTAGCAGACTGCAGCTGCGTTCTGTTCAATAAAATGGTCATATACGCGCCGTTAATAATACAATCGCAGTCGGCGCCCGGCCGGCCGGGCGC
>Ga0209562_1000554_pt1 | contig 12882 bp, 8 predicted proteins | sample WorMetvacBELIZE2_FD_187399 | JGI IMG/M metagenome (GOLD analysis project Ga0209562, IMG submission 187399) | Marine gutless worms symbiont microbial communities from Max Planck institute for Marine Microbiology, Germany - Olavius vacuus BELIZE.2... | ecosystem: Host-associated > Annelida >...
TGACTATATCATTCGAGCAACCTACAAACACAGCTACTGACACTACTTCTAACCAAACAATTTTACCATTTTATTCTTACTTGTTTAACATATCTCAATTTCCTTTTCTTTTTCTTTCTCATTGTATTATGGTTGCGTTTGTCAACTTTTTAATAAACGAGAGATGATGATGATGACCACAATTCATCTCACCCGATCAGTGGCCTCCTAACAGTCCGGACCTAAGCCCGGTCGACTACCGTATCTGGGGTTGGATGCAAGGGCGCATGTGCATGCATGGTCATATACTAAAAATTTGTGAACGTGATATCTTATAAGTGCTATTTCACAAAATTTATTACTTAAATGCATTTGAGAAAAAGATGAGCTGATGGGTCGACTGAAAATACAGGACTGGAAAATGAGGAACCAAATAGATCAAAGACCGACCGACACAACTAGAAAATGAAGACCAAATTGAAAAAATGCAGAAATGTGCTGTGCATCGCTGTGTTACATCTGAATTCTCTCTTGCTGCAGTGTGTTGATATTTTAGTCACTGCTGTAGTTATTACTGCATTCAACAGGCACATTATTGATTGATTGAAGTTACAAGTCGCATTAGGTAGTGTTATACTGCTGCGGTGTCACAGCATAAAAAATAATTTGAAATTAAAAGGTCAAATTATTGCATTGAAAAGTGTTAATCCAGACTCGTACACGATGCATAGATATTCCAGATATTCCTCAAAACAGCAAAACACACAGTTCTGACAGTGGTTCAGTCTCATGCATGATACAGTAGTATTCCACATTCCCTTAAAAGCAGCTAAAACACACAGTTCTGACAAGATTCTGTGGTCTACCGCATCTGTTATGAGTGCATAGATGTGGAACTCATTGTTTGTATTTCAGTCCTACCGGTATATTTTCCTGGTCCTACATTTTTCAGTACTGCATTTTCACCACCCCCAAACTGATCAGATTTTGAGGTCAAAACTCAAAAGAACGAATACATTTTTCTGGCGTAGGTTTACTGATCGATGGTTTGCTGTCAACCATCATCTAGTTATCTAGTTTAATTTCACTGGACTGGCTGATTTTACTTTTTATCACTATTTTCAGTGACTTTCTTTCAGCATTTGATGCTTACATTTCTTAAACAGTACAGCAGCCAATCCATGCTCCAACATTAATAATGAATGAAATAATCAAGCTGCCGAATTTTGATAAAGTTGAATTTAGTTGTCTCATTTTGTTGATAATATGTTTATTGTTTTTTTAATTGTTTGAAGGCAAAGCAGATGGGTGACGTATTACTTGTTGGTATCCACTCTGATGGTAAATGTCGATGTTTTGTTTCCATCCTTTGTCATATCTTTAGTTGGAAGTGAGCAGTTAATGGTAATACAGTGAGTGACCTAAATATAAATAAGTAATTGTGATTGCTTTTATATCTCTACAGTTCTCTGATTTTAAGACTGTGAAGTGTATGTGATAAAGTCACTTATTCCCTAACATTATGCTGCATATTGACAACTGTTTCTTTAGTTTGTGAGTAACACTCTTGTTATTTGTGTCAAATTCTTACACTCATTTTGAAGTTGTATATTTTGCATGGTATTGCTGTATTTAGCTGAAATATCAAAACACAAGGGGCCTCCTGTGTTTACTGAAGAAGAAAGGTACAAGATGGTTCGAGCCATTAAATGGGTTGATGAGGTCAGTCGATATGCTTTTAAGTATATAATAGACCAGTTGCCCTGTTTATGCACACATGCACACTACAGAGTTTCCACTGCACCTAATTTAGTTAGATATTCTATGTTATATAGAATATCTCGATCAGTATTTCGGTCCTGCATGGTTTCGTCATAGTATTGCGAGTGTGTTAGGTGAATCTTTTATATGCGCAGCAGATGTTAATGCTTTTGCTTGTAGAAATGCATTATCATTACCTTGAAATTGTAATGTAACTTGTAAGGTACTCAATTTTTCAGCTATTTATTATGCTGGTGGAAACAATAAATTAGGTATCCTATACAGCATGGAATATCTAATGCAGTTATGTATTCTTTAGTGGGTCTGGCAGAAACACTGTAGTATGCATGTGCAGTGCACATAAATTAGTCACTGACCATGTCTATTTTGTTGTGATATGTCATTTTCTGCGTAATTTTCTGACAGGCTACATGCAGTGGTGAAAGAGATCCAAACTCAATGGAACTTTATTCAGCCACTTCTGATTGCAGTGTACTCTAGTTAACTGTACTTGTTTCTGAATTACAGTTTTTAAAAAGTTGCTTCATTTGTTTTATATAACCCTTAATACCTCTCTTGTGGTTTGGTCAGATGCTGTTATTTTTCACTTTTACAATGGTGCATGTGGTAATGTAGCTCACCTGGGGTTTCCAGCTGTTGACTCACTTTGCTGTTATGCAAGTAATCTGTTTTATCTGTTGTGTAGGTGATTGAAGATGCACCTTATGTTACCAGCATTGACACACTTGACGAATACAGCTGTGATTACTGTGTTCACGGAGGTCTGCTATTGATCTCAAACTCACCATATAACTGTCATTTTGTGAACCTTTAAGGCAGTAACTTACGCTTCCCTACTCTATGTTTACAAGCTGCACATACAAACAGCTTAGAAAATCACTGCTGTAAGATTTTCTCTGTGTCCGACTGACTGGTCCATTATCTTACAGTCTGGTAATACACATGTTGATAGTCTCTCAAGCACAGTGGGAATGTATATGCGTAGTGGTGTTAGTTTGATACTATTTTGTTAGTATCCACTGCCAGTTCATGTTTTATTATTTGTGCTGACTTAATCTGTTTTTTTGGCTTTATATGATTATTACTCTTGTTGTTGGTGTTGTCATTATTACCGGTACCAAATGTCCCCAACGTCCGTTTCATCTGTATGTACGTTGTCGTATGTATGTACGTTTATGTTTTGTAAAATAGTCATCAGTGAGTAGTGGATGTGACTAGGACAGTCGACAGTAAATTGTTGGCTGTAAATAATTGTATGACGTGACACTTTGTTGATCTGAATGTGATAGATGATGTGACAACGACGGCTGATGGCATTGATACGTATCACTTGGTGAAGGCGGCCGGCCGTTACCGGTCAGATTTTGTTTGTTGATGCTTCATTGGTACAGTTTGTCATCATCAACTTGTCACTGTAATCTTTGTACAGTCAGACACATTGCCGCTGTGACACTGCAGTTATCTGTTGTTTGTGTCTATTGATCAGTTGCAGCAGTGCTGTATGAATCTGTGAAGCAATGTTATCTGTGTATATTCAACTGTCTATTGTTTACTTGATAAGATTTAGACTGTACCCCAGTACCTTTTGTGATAAAATCACCATATTTTAACTGAATAGAATAAAATTATGGTAGAGCATTTTTAGTGTTCTTTCAGTAATGCTGGAAATTTTTATCGCAGACTCTTGAGGAATGGTATTTCAACATTTCCGCAACTGAAAATTAATACCCATCTTGCCTGTTAAAGATTAATGATAATGCAGTTTATCTGCTGGATTCTTGTGATGAACATGTATTACTGTTAAATAGTACCAGTAACATTTGTGTGTTACTGGTTTCAATAGATGCTAACTCTAGGAGTTGTCATACTAGTACAGAAATTCTAAAATGTCAGTTTCCTAGACAAGGAAATTTGAATACGACAAAATTGCAGTATTCAGTATCCATGCAAAGAAAAGCAATGAAAAGTACAGTAAACAGTGTAATGTGAAATACTGTTGACTGTGTTAGCAAAACACCTGAATACTCTGATTATATAGTTACATAGAGGTACTTTACATATACTGTAATTAAACTGTACGGCATGATGTCAGTGATGCATCAGTAGCATTGCATAGTTGATTGTTGTCATTGATTGAAGGGAGTGCAAGCGTACTGTCGGCATTTCAACCACAGATATGGTTGGCAGGTAGATTTCATTCACCTGTAGTTAATCTGAATCAGTTAATTAACATGTTGGCTTTGAGGGTCATGTTAACATGTCCCGTGTTGGGTTAGTTCATAGGTGAGGGGTGTGTATACATGTTGTTTACACTGCTGAGTACCAGGTACACCACTCTAGCATCACAATAACACTAGCTGACTTGTCGTGAATAAACACACTTGCTGTTACCTAGGGAATAGCATCTGGCCTACTAACGTGGTTGTGGCCAGCATGTTGATGCAGCCAGATGAAAGGTTTCAGCAGTTTGCACTGAGAGGGATAGAAGCGAAAATTTGAATATTTCTTGTTCCTGTAATGTGAAGTATGAATGGTAGCTAGTAACAAGCAATGAAGTCTGGACATGTGTTAGACAGCTTAGTAATTATTGTGTCATTTCAGAAGCCATTGGAACTGCTCTATGACAATGATGGTATTTTGTGACGTTGTGATTGCACTGTCGCTGTGCTGTGTGTAGAATGTTGCTGGTGACAAAGACACATCATGAACGTGATGAAACTAAAGGTCCCGACAAAGTTTCACTGCAAGACATTGGACAGGTTGAAATCAGCCATAGTGTAACTGTGTTAAATGTTGAAGTCGTCAGTAGAAATAGCTACATGCATGTCGCGACATGTTTTCACTGCAAGACATTGGACAGGTTGCAATCAGCCATAGTGTAACTGTGTTAAATGTTGAAGTCGTCAGTAGAAATAGCTACATGCATGTCGCGGCATGTTGTTTCTGTTGTATGAAGTGGATTTTGTTCTTCTTTGTAATGTAGTCATTGTAATGGAGTTCGCTGCATCATTTCCTCGCTGACACTCAACGCCATCTTAGAACTTAATTTTGTTCAGTGCCCCTGCAGCAGTTTCTGTGATAGCGTCACTTAAGTCATATTCATTCATTCATTCATTCATTAAGTAATGACTACTTAGTTGAACTTTATTATTTTCTGCATTTTATTGTTTCTTGCAGTGAATGTATTTTGAATTGTAGGACCAGACGGCACGTAGTCCTTACACAGGGACAAGTCAGTTCTTGCCAACTACAAAGAGAATAGCTCAGTTTAGCTCAGGACATGAACCAAACCCTGGTGATAGGATTGTCTATGTTGCTGGAGCCTTCGATCTCTTTCGTATCTTTTGTGTTGGCATTTGACGGTGATATTTCTCGGTTTCTTGTTTCTTTGTAATTAAGTATTGTTTGGCAATATTCAGCATGTAACTTAATTAGTTGTCGGTGTATTGTTGAGACTGTTGATGTCGACGTTTGAGAAGAACTTAAATTTCAGAAACTGGACATGCTGTGTGTGTGTTATAATGATAACACCACTGTCATTGTTTAAAATGGTATTATTGTATAGTGTGTGTGCCTGCTACAGACTGAATATTGGCTTGTTGCATGGTCATGAAAATATCATCGTACAATCTTACATTAAGGTGCTGATGTAGAGTTCCATTTTCATCATTAGGTTTTAGCACTGGTGTGTGTTTGGTCAGCTGTAATGCTTATAACCTTGCTATTGCCTGTTAACACGACAATTCAGACATCGGTCACGTCGACTTTTTGGAGAAGGCTCATGAGCTGGGTGATTATGTCATTGTTGGCATTCATTCTGATCCTGTGAGTGATGCTTCGTGTTCTAGTAGTTTCACAGTGTAATAAAGTTCTGTAGATAGACAATGACCGTTTAATAGTTGTTTGTTGACATCACCTTTGCTGTCGAATTTTGTCGTAATCAGTAGTTAAGACTGACATTTAAGTTTTGACTAAAACAGACGTGTAGTTTGGTAATGGTAACAAACTGTTTTGTGTCTTTGTCATTGCTGTCCGCTGTGTAGTCATACAGCCACATTGTTCTCATCAGTTATAAAATTCTGCACATCAGAGCTTGTATACTTCTGTTGTAATAAACTTGGGGCCACACAGAAGACGATGTTAGATATCTGAAAAAAATGCTTTGGAAAATTGGTCTCTCTCTGTAAATGAAAGTACAGTATGAGTGACGTTGAATTCAATATTTTTTATTAATTGTACTTACAGTCAATTGAAACTGTTTTAGAGCAGTGAAATAAGACAGAGTGTTTTGGAAATGTTCAATGTCAGTTGAAGTGAAGTGTGGATTGTGTGTTATTTGGTGTTACCTGAAATGTTAGTGTAATTTATGTGTGAAATTGCAGGTTGTGAATCGTTACAAAGGCGCAAACTATCCAATTATGAATCTACATGAACGAGTGCTGAGTGTGCTCACTAACAGAGTAATTGTTTCACATGGCATATGTCATAGCTGTCGCAGTGTGATCGCAGTAACTGATTGGAATTATCGTGTCCTGTAGTTTTGAAGTTTCTCTGTGGCTAATACTTTGATGTGTGATAATTATGAAAGCGAGAGAGGAGAGAGAGAACCAGAGATCATAGATCTGCCCACTCCATTTTATGAGTTGCTGAAACACTAGCTGGTCTGCAGTGACGCTGGTGTCCACTTTGGACAGTTGAGATATAGCATCATCTGCAGGAAGGTCTCTAGCATGATACGTCATCCGTGATGTCAGTGCGATAACGTCAGGTGTATTGCTGTATGGAGTATTTGGACCCAACAACAGCATTGATATTTAGCATTGTCTGAAGTGGCTGAGTGTGATGCAGATGCAATACACAGCAGCTGTATGTATGAACGACTTGGTAGCAGTTGTGAAGTGCTGTTCTAGGCACAGTAGTTTGCTCATGTTTGACTAGGCAAAGCCAGTGCACTGACGCATAAGTAGTAATTTTCATAACCTACTATTGTTTTACTGCTTGATATAAAAATGTAATTGTTGCATATTTGATTGATTGCAGCTGTTATCGATTACAAATTTTGATGAATCAATTTGACAGTGGCTATAATTGCAGTATGTGTCTGAGGTGGTGATTGGAGCTCCATATTCAGTGTCTGCCGATATGATGGAACACTTCAAAGTGGACATCGTCTGTCATGGTCAGACCTACATTCACCCAGATGTTGATGGAAGCGATCCATATGCGGTAATTTCGACATTTATTGTGAGTGTCTTTATTTGGTGGGCCAAAAAATGTGGACCATCTATAAAAGATTGTAACTTGTGCATATAATAATATAGTAAGGCATTTTATATGTCAAAATGTTCATTTCTTGTCAGGAGTATGACTGGGTATTATTTTGAAAGTTGCTGTATTTAAATATTTTTTATATAACCACTTTACTCTGAAAGTGAAATTTAATTTAAGCATGACGTTCAATTATTGTACAGTTACACAGTTTTTGCTAAATTCACAGTCAGTGGGAATTATGAACATTCTAGGTCAAGACAAATTCCACATCTCTGTTGTGTGCCCTAATCACTGTGGCTGCTCTTTCTAGCAGTCGATCTGCCACTTTTATTGTGTCATGACTTAATGGACTCAGCAGTGTAACAACATGTATTTCATATATCAACGTCTTGGATCTGTTGACGATAAAGTTCTTGTTGCAAAGTTACCCAGAGTAAGAAATATTGACCAGATTTAGATCCGAACTACTCACTGGGAAGTATAAGGCTTGAATTCTGGTATGAGCATAGACAGGTGATGCATCATTTTACTACACTTGTGCAAAGAGTATATAACTGTGTTGAAGTTCACAACACAGTCTTGCTCCTGATAAAGTACTGAACATTTTGATATACAGATCACTCCACTTCAATGAAATCTGGTTGGTTGGAGAACAGGCAAGTGGCCGTGACATGTGAACAGTAAATTGTTATTTTCAGTGTAGCAGTTTCGCTAGACTATTACAAACAATATTTAATTGTGATAAAATTCAAAACACTACTACAGAAAAATACTTAACATTTTGATATATGGATTGCCTTATTGTGTCTATCGTATGCACGAGTTATAAACTTGTAAAAATGGTGTGGTTTCTTCTGTGGTCGTGATGTATAATCATTACACATATATGCAGATTTTTATCAGTTTAACGTAGTGGTTTCAGTTAGTAATGTGGCCAATGTTTGCGTGACTGACAGGAGCCGAAGCGGCGTGGCAAGTTCGTTCTTGTTGACAGTCAGAATGATGTGACAACTGAAGGCATTGTCCAGCGCATCATTGCTCACCGGTTTGTTTGCATTTTGTATGTGTTTGTGTAAGACATTGAGCAGTACGACAGTTTGTTATTAGTGCAACTGGTAGTAAACAGCACCAGTGATAATGGTTAACAGTGATTTCTGTATATGTTATTTTCACGCTAATTTACATATCGTATGATGGCAGTGTAAGTCGGTTTATTTTTGTGTCAGTTTGTTATGGTGCCTGTTGCATTAACTGATTAGTGTTATGTCATTGAGTACTGAGTTAATTTGCTATGATGTTAGCCTTATAGTTGTCTAGTTTTCGACACTAGGCTGTAAGAATTAGTGAGATAACACTGCAGTGCGGACAGCATTCACGTTGTGGATGTTGTAGGTTGGAGTATGAGATGCGCAATCGGAAGAAAGAAGAAAAGGAGTTAAAGATAGCTGATGCAATTAGCAGTAGTCGTGAGTGAATAGAGGCCCACATGACACACAACAGCACTGATTGTAGTGGCATGTCACTAGCGATGTCCGAATTCTGCGATTTTGCACATGCAGAATTTTGCGCAGAATTGGACATTGTGCACAGAATTGGCCGTCATGTGCAGAATTAACAAAGCGGCACAGAAATTGTAAAATTTTGTTCTGCAGTATATTGATCTTAGTATACAGCACTGACGGCTGCCACAGCCAGCACAAAGCATTTTGGAGTAAAAGTAATAAAATAAAGCAACGTCAAAAAATATTATTGAAAAAACATATAGAAATGCACACAGTAGTATAAATAAAACTAAGCAAATATACTAGTGTGGCAAACAGGGTCATACAGCAGTGCCACTCATAATTTTAAAGTGTAAAAATTGACTTTAAAAAGTGCACAGAATTTGCAAGTTGCAGAATTCTGACAAGCCTACATGTCATTGTGTCAGTGTAGCTTTGTGTCTTGCCTTGCTGCACATTATATGCTATGCATTCATTTATTGCCAATTTGTGCACAGATGTCTGTGGTGTGTTTTTATATGCGTGTCTGCAGTAACTGGTCATTTGCGTTGTACACGTTCAATTGTGAAGATGCACAGAACGTGATTTTGATGAGTTGTCAATTGTTCATGGTGCACCAGACCGTAGTGAAATTGTACATTGTAGCATTGTGCCATGGTCAGTTGATCTATTTATATTCCTTTTAATTTAAATTAGATTAGTTGTTGCCAAGTTAGTTTGGTAGAAGACCTATGTGTGTGTGTGTGTGTGTGTCTCTGTCTAGCTGCATGTATGTCTGTGTCTGTTTCTGTACTCGATCGTATTAATCATCTGAATTGTGAGCCAGTTTTAATGAAACTTTTGGATATTGGTATGCCAAAAACAATCTACTCATTTGCATCCCTCGCTGTTGGTTGGGTCATTTGACCCATAAAAACTTGTCCCCAATATGACCTATAATGTGTTTTGTGAGACGTTAAAGCTTGCTCAGTCATGCATCTCGTGATGATGAATGTGCAGTTTTGAGAAAAAAATGATAAATAAAAACAAAAATTTGTGGATAATTGTACACAATATTGAAGATTATTCCTGCAAAGAGCACGAGCACAGATGGAGTTAGCATTGCACATCAGTTTATTTACAGTGCAAGCAGGCAATTTCCAACAGTTGTACTGCCATAAATGGACAGCTAGAAAATAAAAGTTAAGAAATCAGTTATAATGGCAATGCTATGACGTACATTGCTCACATGTTTATTTATTGATAGCCAAGAATACCCACTCACTTATGCATTAATAGGTTAATGTTAGTTGTCACTTATGCTTTTGCAGTGTTTCTGAAAGCTGAGAAGTATTATGTTGATTTATTACAAATCTTCTTTAAAATGTGAGTAATTGCATGGTTTTACTGTTTTCAATGTTGTATAAAGGTGCATGTTGCAGCAGTCACATGTACGAATGTCACGTGTTGTACAATGTTAGACTCAGACTGTGTGTTACATGTCTGAGTCTCACAGTAAATTTCCAGTCTGTTGTTTATAGCTTATCATTTCAGCACACTCCAAGCAGTTGACAATACATGATGTTGCTGGCATTGAGCCTTTGATTGTGTTGAACCGTACAACTGTTTGTGGCATCACTTGTCAGATGTTTGTGAAATGTGGAATCGCTGTTTGTAGCTGTTGCTGTCATCTTTCATTAGCCTTGCAGTGCCTGCAAAAATTTGTGTGTCCAATCCCGATCCCCGATATGAGCTATAATGTGTTTGGTGGGACGTCAAACTTTGCTCAACTTGAACTTGTCAGTGACTGGCTTGTAACAAAATTGTGTTTTGTAGGCAGGGTTGCCAAACATCTGCAAATTTGTGAACTCTCTGTAAAATGATCAAAATGTTGATTGTCCAGAAAGTTGGTAGAAACTTCTGGATGTGTGCAGGGCTGTCAAGAGGGGTTGTAAAAAACTAGGTTTTTTAGGTTTTTTAAAGTCCAAATTTTAGGTTTTTTAGGTTTTTGAAAAACCTGAAAACTTCACAGATTTAAAAGTTTCCATTTTTTTTCTTCTTTTATCATGTAATTTGTTTAATAAAGGTCACATTCAAATTATATTGCAGCAACCGTGTATGGATGTTCTTCATGTACTTCTTGGTCGTAATTTTGTCTCTGACCTTCCTACATTAAAACCTAAAAAACCTAAAAACCTAAAAAAAATTTATAAATAACCTAGGTTTTTACCAGCGCTGGATGTGTGTGATTATTGTGCATGTGTATTTTATAATTTGACAAACAATTATAATGTTACGCATTAGTCAACTTACAGCAGACTCCAGATAGAGCCAGCTCTTGGAGTTCTGTTAATCGATGCTCTGAGTTCTTAACCGTAACTCAAAATTTAAACTATTTTTATGAAGTTTTGACTGACTTTAAGATATCCTCACTGATAAACACAAAACAAGACAGCTGATGAAATTGAGAAACTGTGTTTCAGGTTGGGTTTATTTGTAACAGTGTAATCTGTTTTCTGCTTGAGCGTATTTGCAGCTTCCACATAGGATATGTTTGTGTTGCTATGACATCATTGAAAATGTCTGTAGAGTAGAGTAGGTAAATTGTCTGTAAAATGTTGCTCAATGAATTGAAAAATTCCATAGTTTGGTAACTCATTGTAGCATAGCTTGTTATTTGTCTCTATTGTTGTGAGGTTCTGTATAACAGTATGTGACAAGTAGCTAATACGAGGGGCATTCAAAAAGTTCATAGACCGACACAGTTAACTACGAGATATGCAGATCGTACTTTGTGACTTTTTAACATATTCTCCTGCAACTAAAATGCACTTGGTACAGCATTTCTCCAAAGCTCTTTATTCCGTTGAAGAAGAATTGTCGTTCTTGGTCTTTCAGCCTGCCATTTGCTGTGCAATACGAATACAAATTGCGAATACGGTGGGTGACGGAGTAGTTCAAAGCCGGCATTTTGGATGACAGCCAGTGCTTGAGCTGACCTGTGATCAGGTACGTTGTCCTGGCTCCAAGTGACTTCTGTTTTTTCCTAAACTGAATGAATTCATGAAAGGACACAGAGTTTCTGACGATGAGAACGTTATCCGCACGGCAAATGGCTGGCTGGAAGACCAAGAACAACAATTCTTTTACAATGGAATGAGAACTTCGGAGAAACCCTGGACCAAGTACATTTCAGTTGCAGGAGAATATGTCGAAAAGTGACAAAATATGATGTACGTATCTCTTAGTTAACTGTGTCGGTCTACGAACTTTTTGAAAGCCCCTCGTACACGTACGATGACAGCGACGTCATTTACTAATACTTGTTATCATTGTCAGTGCCATTTTATGTGGCAAATAAATCATCTGTCCACTGAGTTCTCAGAGTCTCATAAGGACGCTTGTGGATGCCTAACAACATAATTTGTCAGTGTATCACTGTCTAACAGCATCTGGCAATTTGCAAACTATTATCTTCGGTCTTCCAATTACAGTACATACAAACTTGTCCCAGAACATGGCTGCCACTAATAGATTCGGGTTTAGTGATGTTACTGCATCTGGTGTGTTGACTTGTAATGCACTCAAACGTCGTCGAGCTGCATCATAGTCCTACTTGTGACTGTGTGTAGCAACATCTCATCAATGCTCCACGGCTCCACTGGGCATTGTAGTTTGTCGACAAACGTTATGCAAGTTGTTACGAGGTTGTTGATGTACCGTAGTTGGCGAGAACGCGAGTTCCATAGACTTAACACTTAGATCAAGTTTTGTACCTTTCGTTTTGCGTACGCGTACGTACAGTATTGTATCTACACTGTGAGGCAATAAAAACTGCGCCATTTTATTTTCTGTATTGACTTTGTCAAATCTTTCTATATTGGAACAATTATTGGTCTACGGATACCCTAATACATTTGGAACAAAATGATATCAAAATCTTCAATCTCCTTCGAATGGTGTCTTTATACTGCCTTGTGAAATGCAGCATACGTTATGACCAACGTCGGTTTTTCGTCATTTTTTTCACGTAAGTTTAAACGTAATCATTGTTTTGAATATCTAAATAAAACATTATGTAATGTGCGAAAATGAGTGGACCAACAACGCAGTGCAATAGTAAAACATACTGTCAACTTTTTCAGCTGTCTGCCACTGTCTATTATTACCGCGCTGCATGGAATGCAGACGCGGTCTTGCGGTGAGAATTCCGTCCGTCCGTCTGTCCGTCCGTCAAATGCGTGAATTGTGACAAAACGGCAGAAAGATATGTTTACATTTTTATACGATATGAAAGATAATTTATCCTAGTTTTCTGAGAAAAAGAAAGTTTGGTGGGGGGCGACCCCTTCTACCTGAAATTTTGGGT
>Ga0209562_1000555_pt1 | contig 12863 bp, 11 predicted proteins | sample WorMetvacBELIZE2_FD_187399 | JGI IMG/M metagenome (GOLD analysis project Ga0209562, IMG submission 187399) | Marine gutless worms symbiont microbial communities from Max Planck institute for Marine Microbiology, Germany - Olavius vacuus BELIZE.2... | ecosystem: Host-associated > Annelida >...
GTATAATCAGGGCTGTATCATCTGCGCCGTGCGATTGCCATCCCACGGGCCACCTGCTGATACACGGTCAGTCACGTTGCATGCAAGCTTGTTGCAACTGCAGTCGCGAAGTGCTTAGATTCCAAACTTCATTTCTTCGTCAGCTCAAGGCATTTTACGGCAGTTTTCGGGGATTATTAGGCCGAAAAATAAAATAAAACCGAAAATACGTCAACGATTTTCGGCCGGAAAATAAAAGCCCCCCCCCGAAAAATCGTCATTTTTCGGGACGAAAACGAAAACAAAATTCGGTCGGCCTCTAATTTTATCTTTTGCATTTTGCAACACATTAGCAGTAGTTGTAGTTGTCGTCGTCATACAACATCGTCGCTGATTTTGTTATATTACAACCAGCAACAAGATAACTGCTCATTTATTATGTGTTGAGAAGGACATTAAACCATACTAACTAACTAACAGTTCTGACTTACAGCATGTTGTCGCTTGTCAAGTTCTCCACGTTTAGTATGCAGATCTGGCAGTTTGTCAACAGTATAACGGAACACGTGAAACAATGCTGTCATAGCAACTAATCAGACACAGACCACTGCACACGTTACTAGTTCATAACTGGTGTGTACACAGGTACCAGCCCTTGTCTCAAGTTGTTCAAAAATTTGCCAAAGTGCTCATAATCTTTTAAAGACTGCAATGGCTTAATTGGCCTCAGCTTCCACCAGTTTTCACCTAAATTTTAAAAGCATTCAAACACTGTATAGGAATAGAATACCTACTAGAGCACCTCCCTAATATTGGCTGGGACACATGTACAAATTTGTCCAAATTTTGTACCATGCCTCTCTCCACTAAATGGTCTTCGACGGCAAAACTGTTGACCGGTATGCCTTTGACAGAAAAATGAATATTTGAACAAGTGTTTTTTAAACCACATTTGGTCTCACCATTACCTGGACCATTGAACTTATTGACCTTGAATCTAACCAGTTCATCTCTGTCCCCAACTTCACCGAAGTTGTAAATCTGGTGAAATTCTCACGAGCAGTTTGTAACGTATCATGTTCACAGACTTTAGCACACAGTCACATACACAGACACAAATATACATCGATACATGGATGAACAGACAGATGGACAGCCCCAACACTAAATGCCTTTGGTGGCTAATTGCCGGCAAGGGCATAACAATGGCTATGTGCATATCTGAATAAGCTGTTATTAGTACAAGAACAACTACAAAACCACAATGCAATGCCAACTGCTCAGATTTGTACGCAATACGTTCAAAACAGCATGAAGCCCTTCATCACTCCTACACAGACTACAACAAAGCAAACAGAACCATTTGTAACTGCTGTTCTCCAAAACTAAATAAACACATGCCATAAATATTTTACTTCAGTTACACTTAAGCCCTGTACTAGTAAGAATTACACACTGCCTGCATTTAAATGGCAGTGACTAGGAGATTTTGGTTCATTACATACATAGCAGGTTTTTTAAATTTCAGCTACAGAAGGCTACCGCATTGAAAACACTTATACAAATATTTCTAGCATACAATAACTAACACAGACAATATCTACGGTGATACAGATATATGCCACAAAAAGGATACTTATGAGAAACTCGAGCATTGTTGTGTCCCAGATACAGTCATAGTATGCATCAGCAGCATCGTGCGTACAGCGTTCCTGCAATGCTTTGAATGCTACAGCGTATTCTATCTCATCAAGGAACTGGCATAGTACCGCGACCTGAAACATCATAAACCTCCAGTCATTAGTACAGGCCTACACTTCCACAACCTCACAAACTGCTAATACCAGCTTGTATTCGCACTATTTCACAAACTGTGCTGGTTCTGTTCTTGGATGAGATCTACAGAAGGACATAAGATGACGTAAAAATCTTCACTTCGGGATTACAAGGCTACAAACAACTACCTGCAGCAACTTCATTTCAACTGATTAGCAAGTGGAAGTTTATCACACCATCACATTCATCACATCACACTGCATTATCTGTCCAACATGTGTGAACTAAAGGATTACTTACTTTCTTATGGCAGCAATATAAAATTATAGAAATGACAACCGAAAGCAAGATTTCATCAGCACCTGACTTCACTAATTTTATTTTGTATCTCATAGTCCAAAAAAACTGCAGAGAGTCTGCAGATTAGCAGCAGAATCACGAAGCACAGCTAGTAGCAGTACCTGTGTGTGACAGCCGAGCTCTGAACAGCAGCGTATCATCCGACGGTAGACCTGCATATGCATACGTAGCACAACTATCACACTGATCAATTTCATAGCACATGTACAGGGTAGACCAAATCTTCTGCAGTACCAACACACTGCTAGCATCCACAAAGAACTAAAATCGAATCGAATAGAAAAATACAAATAAATACATGTCAACTTCATGTCTGATGCATATTTACAAAGAAGTACACCTGACTAACGGCAAATACATCAATGCTTTCATTTGCTCTTTGATACTGGCATAAACCAAAGCACGAAACTTTCAGGGACAGAGGAAGTGCCTTTCCACCAGATTTTGGAGTGGAGATAAGTATACTATTTTTATCACAGACGATCCTTTGACTACATAAATGAGTCTACAGTTATACTCACCAGATTTGTTCGCAGTATGCTCGAAATGCACCAAATACAATTTCAGTGGCATTTAACTCTTAACTGTGCTGGTAAAGCCCATCACTCTTAGGGGCTACTTTGCAGCAGCGGAAGTAACAAAGGGCAAAAGAAGAACGTGTGGAAAGGAGTCAAAAATGGAAAGGGAAATGATAAAGGAAGGAGACAATAAGAGAAAGGGATGTAACATGTGGCACCTGCAAATTCAAAACCAAGTTCACACCTTTGAGTACAAACCTGGTCATTGTAGATGTTCTTAGTAACTGGCTCAGTAAAGAAGTCTGTAGTCACGATGCCGAGCTCCAGAAAGTAATGCAGCGCCTGGCAGTAGTTGCCTTGAGCTGAATAAATCGACGTATAACAAGCATCACAGTCACATGGTCTAAATGTTTGCCTCAGCCAGTACAGATTATCTGGTCTGGTCATGATCAATGTAGTATTTGTGTAAGTTTTTCGTTCATATCCCTTCAGAGGTCCACCAGCTACAGCCACGACCCTGAATATGTCATCAGTGTCAACTGGACTTACCAAGTCCACTTGACACTGATGAGTAAGTAATTCTGATGAGTTTCACTAAAACACGTCCACGGCTTCCAGAGACACAAAGGTTCAAAAACGGACTCACAGACTTGCGCGCATAACATGCTAACAGACAGACAATGGACAACGGATGGACAACCGAAAAATATAGTGCCTCTGCTGTGGATTCTTTGACTGCGGAGGCAAAAAATCATAATGTTATCAAAACAAAATACAGAGAAGTGTTAATCACCTTTCACTGACATCTGCAAACAGGCTACTTTTGTTCAGATAGTACGTAAGCACGTTATCTGTCACACAGAAACCAATATACCTGCCTACTTACTTCATAAATACTTTTATCAGAAACCCAGCTGACATCTAAAGAAAACACTTACCAAAATGTATGTCGGCCTGTGTGCGAAGCCATGAAGGATGTCGAGGATTCACAGACAGGACGTGAGCCATTAACCAACTCACCATGTCATTAACACTAGACATGGCCAACGGGCTGCAAAACACATATCAACTAGTCGTACACGTGCCATAAAGTGTCGGCATATACAGCACAGAGATGTGCACAGATCGGCAACTTCTTGATTATGCCTTTTATCTTACACGACACTTTCATGACCTTGCCCGTCAGGCCAGACTTATCAAACTGAGGTATCATGTGTGACTCTTTGGGCCCATGCGCTCCCCATGTGCTCTCGTCCCTGAAATGACCTATTATGTGTCAAGTGGGACGTTAAACCTTGCTCAACTCAACTCAATGGGCCCATGCGCTGCATGGCTGCTTAAGCTTGCAAATGCAGCATGTGTCAATTATGTATTGAACATATTAACTGGCAATCTGCAGTTGGCCCGTTTGGTAGCAGTGCAAGTGGAGATACCACAATTCTAACAGGGTTAATTAGTAACCACAGTCACCACACTCACATCCACTCATATTCTTATAAAATTTCTACAGCACAAAATGGCGATTTTTTCATGTTAAGAAACTACTCTCTCAACGTGTTCATTATGTTATCTGTACATCAATAACTTAATCAATCACCAACTGAGCATGATAAGTAATAGATCAATTACGTCCATAATTCAATAAACTAATAGACCAAAATGTTTCTTAACGGCACATATTAGGCTATTCAGTGCCTTACGATGGTGTGGAAAATATTATAAAAGAGCAAAGATATAATCAACGTTAGAGGAAAGTAGAGAGAAGAGAAAAAGAGCTCACAATGGCACTGCCGTTGGCCAGAGGGCAGCATAGTCGCTGAAGATCTCTTCCCCGATATCGGTGCGGACATGCTTGTACAGTCTCATCATGCAGGATACGAAGAGTGACAGGACGACAGCCTCCTGCAGCAATGTCACAACATGGCCAGCGAACATCACCGAGACCTAATAAACACTCTTATGTAAGAATCAAGAGTAAAAACACACATATGCCTCTATTTTACAATAAAGGGTTAACATGAGTTAGTAAGTAGCATCTTAGAGGTAAGATCATTTAAAATTAATGTTACCTTGATTTTACTGATAAAGGCCTTCAACGGCTCAACAGGAAGGATGGCCGATGAATTACTTCGCACCCCTTGAGTGTTCTCGGCAAATGACAATGACACTGCACAGTCACAGTAAATTAGCAAACTACACACAGCATTCGCTAAGAAAGAAGCATAAACAGGCTAAGACCGAAATGACACCAAGTACTGTTAGCATTAGCATTACTGTCTGTCAAACAACTGGTACGATAATTCTACAATGCCCAAACCAATTCATAGTTTAAATGACTTGCCAAATGCATCACTAATTCCTTGTTGCATAAATATGAAACACGAACTATTAATTACAGAAACAAAACGAGGTAAGTATAAACCATGTTATAAGTGGACAGAGTTTACACCTTAGCACCTCTGGATTAGGCACATTTCTGTTGATGCAGCAGAAGCTTACAAAATTACCTTCGTCAAAATATAATATTTATTTAGCTAGTATTAAATTAATGCAGGAAATAGGTTACATTACTGAAGTGAACAGCAGAACAGCAACATAGAAGTCTTAATCTGAGCTGTTTGAAAAATGTACAAATAACAGTGCTACTGATAATAAACATGCAGTGGCAGAATTAGGACCATGCCACACAAGCAGACACTGTCGGCCGACAATAATAACGACTGACAATGTTGGGCTGGGTGACATGGCCCTTATTCAGCAGACAAACCATAAAGACTGTAATTTACCGGATTCTAAAAACTTGTTGGCCGAAGTGCGAGCAGTTTTCAGCTGTGGGACTTCTTTACACAGGACGGCAATCAGCTGGCCAAACTTTAGTTTGCACCAATCCACACCAAAATGTACTTGTTACAATTTTTAGCTTGAAAGTTCAACAGTCAACATCCACAGGTGAGCAATTCTAAAGCAACTAGGAAAACCTCGAGAGAGCGTAAACCTCTGTCACGACAATACAGTAGAAACTGGAAAGCCTTCACAGAGAACCAAACGCACAGAGAGAAGACATATTCTTGCTAGCAAATGTTATAAAACAACTAACAAAAATAAAGCACAGTTTCAGTTACGAATGTCCAGTTTGCTCGTGGTGTCCTTTGGTATTAAGTCTACACCGGACTTACACAGTATTAATAATAAAACTGTGTAGTAGACGAGCGCAAACCCAGCATGCTGCCATTAATTTCAGCTCTCGAGGTCAAATGTAACCCTAATGTATTCACTTCTGTGTGGAACACCATAACAGATATTCCTGCCGAGTGCCACCAATTTCTGATCAGTAATTCGGAAATGTCTCCATCTAAAATGCCAAAATACCTCTCAATGTAAAAGGTCAAGGGTTAAGTGTCGCCAAAATGTAACCACTTCGAGGTTTAATGATACCACATATTCCTACCAACTATCAGTAGTTTTTCAGTTTTGCATGGACAGACATAGAAAACACACAGACTGACATGCATGTAGACAGATGTCGCTGAAAATGATACCTAAGTGCAGGTAACGGTAAACTCAACTATGCACGAAGAGATGTGACACAGAGATAAATATGTTATGCGACTTATATAGATGACACCGCTGACCCCGGTGTTGAGTGGACTGCTCAGGAAATCCCAGTCTTTCATGTTGAGAAGATATGCAATGCAGTACGACAACAGCTCTTGACTTGGCTGAATGTCAGCTGCGTACAATCGTATCAGATACCTTAGTATCAGCCAGGCAGGCTAATACTCAAACCAAAAAGTACTCTGAAGCAATTATTCACCTGATAATCAATCAACCAGTCAACCACAGAAATACACTTTCAACTCAACGAGGTCTCAAGTACCAAAGTGTTCCGCGGATCAAACTGCTGTCAATAAAACTGAACTAATTTTCATCATAATGACAATGACGGCAATTTGCTAATTTTTGTCACAAATAAAACAAAAAAGATGACTAAAATTTGACTTACCGATGGCGACAATAATATCAGATCATTTTCATTCATGAGAATAAAGTTGCCATCGTGCATTTTAACACAGTGATCGGTGTAACTAAATCACTGCACCAAATGCCGATTTTTAGCTGCATCGTACATTTGTAAACACTGCATGTACAATATACCAAGCAATGTTCCAAAACAGCATGGCATTGAAAACAAACGACTAAAACTGGCATCGACTAAATTAACTGTCATCATAATGTTGACGAAAATGACAACAATTTACTCGTTTTCATCAACGAGACGAAAACTATGACCAAAATTTGAGTAACTGACGATGACTAAATTTCAAACATTTTCACAGTCTAGACTCAAACTCTAACTAAAATTAAACAGCCGACTAAAAAGCACTGCGGTCTGGTAACTGCCTCATCTTTTAGTTCAGATCATTCCACACTGATTAATGGCACTACCTGGACCAAAAAAACGAAGTACATGTGCACGGCACAACCCAACCATTTCAGATAGAACAGTTTTTGAATTTGCTCATCAGAGGCAGGCCATAATCATACTCAAATGATCAACAAACCAACCAATTAATCAACAGTTAGTGCCTAGTGACAGAAAAGTCAGCAAAATATGGTAAAAAGTCAAGACGAACTGAAGCAAATCTACATCTGATCTTGTCACAATAACGCTGCAGGGAGGTAACAATGGCTGTATTTATAACACACTACAGAATACACTCCAATATCAAACTCGAAATTTCTCATAAATATTATTAAATGTACAAACTGTACCATTAAGACATCACCAACTCAATGTCACTGCACAGTTCTTAAGACGTACCAACAGACAGGACTAATCTGGCTAAATGATGCAAAAAAGGCAAGTGCAGACAAGCTATGGACTTAAATACACAAATCTCACCTGGCCAATAAGCAATATACAGATAGTTTATAGCTGTCAATATACAATACACAGACCGTCACAGTTCAACAAACAATATGCGGAGTGCTCACAATTTTCTCGATGTGCAGAAGTCAAACATGCATGACATCGACTTGACAACTCTTGACCGGCGACATCAAAGCACCCGGCATCGCTGTCGACTGATTGCAACAGATCGACTTTCAACATTTCCCAGCGAAGTACCTTTGACAGTTTGAATGAAATGTCCCGGACGCCGCTGTCGGCAGCAGCTATGAGCTTACGTGCTCTATCGTACTGCTGTAAACAGACCACAAAACACAGCCCAACCATTCACGGCATGCTTTATCAATACAATACCATACAATACGCAGTTCAATGTCAACAATCACTGCATATTATTATTATTATAAACGAGTATGATTAAAGTGTCATAAAGTCCTAGGACTGCAAGAACACTTTACAATTGCATATCACCAATACAGTATGTCTTCAGTATATATGTCATCTTAGTGCAACGTTTTGTTTTCTGTTTCGATCCTACGGCAGTGCTTCATACACGCTATGCATGGATGTGCAGTTAACTGATGACACAGGCAAAAGCTTTCCTTGAAAGTCTCTACGCTTGTGGAACTCTCTTCCAGTACAGCTGTGCAATCCAAACATCACCTATGGACTGTTCAGACAACAGCTGAAGAAACACCTATTTCAAGAAGCATAAACATGGCACTCAGTGACTTCTGACATGTGGCGCCTTAAAAACACTTACTAACTTACTTACTTACTCACGGAAGGTGCAGAAACAGTATCTTCAGACAAACCATTCCAATCACGAACAGTTCACGAAAAAATGAATGTTTCCAAATATCTGTGTCAGCTCTTATGATGTCAAACTTTAAACTATGACTCCACGAGTTCTCTGTTCTACTCTGTTTAGCAGAAGTTAATATGTCATTGTATAGAACGTCAACAACGTTAAATACATTCAGCGACTGTGAAACCTGAAGCTGGATACAGATTCTTGCTTTAGCGACAAGAACATGGGTACACATGGCCAGTGCTGGCTGTGGTATTGGTAGTGATGCAATGCACTGCTGAAGCTCGCTCGGCAGAAACCACTACTCACAACACATACAAACAGATACTTCTGCAACAAATGCAGCATGCTCCACGATGAATGCACAGCAGTATGCAAATCCAACAGCCTCCAGAAAGATCTGTTCGGAGCTGCATCTTGCTGTTGGTAATACATGCAGGGTGGACCAAAACTTTCACAAATGGCACAGTTTTTGGCCCATCCTGTACTATTCCCATAAATCACAACACGACAGCATAGTGATGTATAATCATGACAGCTGTTGCAGAGAAAACTCACAACACTCACAATTATTTCGAAATGTTATATGCATAAAACGCAGCAAAAAAACTGCCCAATTCTCAAATTACACATTGTCATTGCACAGTTTTTATTAAGCGTTTTCTTTTTAAAATTCTGACAGTGAATAAAGTGGAATAGCTTAAACAGACATTCAAGGTCACAAAGCCTCTATATGATTTCTGTTTAGTGTAAAGTTTTATTAATACTAAATACGTTGTAACTTCGTATTTACTGAATCTAAAAATGTTGAAATGATGCTCAAATGTCACTGGAAATCATCAACAATGGTGCTACCTGATGCACAATATATGCGACTTCTATCAGTGATCAGTAGTAACCACATCTCAATTCTGCACTGTTTTTGAGACATAGTGGTGCTAGAAAAGCATCTGCAAAAGATGTTTCAATGCTTCATATAAAATCACTTTAAGTTCCACCTTACACGTCTGAGCCGTGGAATGGAAAGCAGACAATATCAAAAAGAACCTTGTTTATCGAGGTAAGAACTGAAATCAGAAGAAATACACAGCTTGTATGGACCTTGTCAGTGAGATACACAGCCTGATTGTTGCCAACTTTGCTTGCCAACTTCGGCACAATCTCTTTTATTGCAACTGGGTCATACGTGACCAACAACTCTCTCTCCAGTTCGCCGACTTTTAAGCTCTCATCGACTACAAATTTCACACATTTAAGATAACTTCACTGCTATGCCTGATTACACACGTACGCCTGGCCAAATTCACAGCAAACAACAGTAATTTTACAATACTAACACTTATTTACAAAAACATCACAGAAAAAACACAAACTTCAAAACTGTTTCTATTCTACAATCATTATCGTACATCTATATATCTTCCTATACAATTTCTGACACCATCTGAAAACTTACCTCTTTTACCAATCATTTTCTTCCTAACTGTTTTTGGTTTCCAGTTCTGTACATCGACGATCGTGTACAGTAGTGGTTTAGCAGTCTTGTACTTAGGCCACTCTAAAGAACTCTAATGTAATGAAATGTAATCAAATAAAGATAAAGATTACACAGAAACAAAAACCAACCAGGCAATGGAAATGCAAATGCAGTATGCAGTGGAACTGTAGATATGACGGTATCAGTATGAACAAACAGATCTGCTCGATCAGTTTGAGAAAACAATTTGGCAACATTACAACGAAGAAGCTTCTGAGTAAACTCTGTACTTGGAGACAATGAGTAACACAAGCTTCTACACAGGCAACAAACACACACACACATTACTCTGACTAACTTGATAAATGAAACTAATTATCATCAATATAAGTAAGCAAAATTACCAGTAATATAAGGAAAAACAAGTAAAACAGATGAAGATAAATCTGCACAATTAACAATCTTTTTTAACAATGTGGTACTACAAATTTTTAAACAAACGGTAATAACACATCAGTCCAATACAAACACCACCACCACCAGCACCACCAGCAAACTGCTCCTGTTGCTGCTACTACTATTAATAGTCAGCTACGAACTTCAGTGACCAACCTCAAGAAGACTTTCAAGTTTTCCAGCTGACTGTATGACAGCGATTCGTGAACATCAACACAAACCTGTTACAATAAAAATGTAAATACATTAAATACATATATCAGAAACATAGAAGAGCACAATACAATGGTTAAGCTAATGAACTAACCAGTCTCAATTCCCAGTGACAACTACGTGCGCCTTTGGTGGAAGAAATAATGGCATACAGAATAAACTGACTGCTCCGAGAAAAAGCCATCCCACAGACATCAGATGAATGCCAGCTGGTGCCTCATGTCATCTGCTGATTATGGTCATCAGACACACTCACTAGTGTCGTCAATCAAAACTCAGCTGAATGAGAGGTCTCCTGCTGTTGTCAGTCCACAGGTATCAAACATGCTGCCAGTGATGTTTGGTGGATGACTATATGCTCTTCAGGCATCTGTTAAAGACATAGCAGTTGACTCACACTGCAAAACATAGTATCTCTACTGTGTATACTCGGCTTTGTTTGCTGCCGTATGGTCAAATAAAGTAAGTTTTTGTTGTCAGATGCTGGGCATAAGTTCTCTTACTTACTTACTTCCATGATACTAGCAGGTAACTTGTTCATCAGTGAGTATGTCAGACAAACAACAATAACACAACAGGTAACTGTACAGGTAACTTGTTCATCAGTGAGTATGTCAGACAAACAACAATAACACAACAGGTAACTGTACAGCAGAACCAACATACAATATATTAGTGACAAAGTATCTGTAAGAGAATTTATGTATCAATGCAATTATGTAAAAAACCTGAATGAAGAAATCGACAAGGCCAATGGTGCGATTCAGCATTCGGACCAGGTCGACGAAAGCAACTCGGCCGTCAAGAGCACGACGCAAGGAATTGCAGACCACAACTTCCTCATAAAGACTATCAGCTCTGGACAAGCAATACAGTACACACCGTCAAACTGTATCTGAGACAAAGATGCTGCACTACGACAGATAAAGATTTATTCCAGCTTCAAGTTCAAACTCTCTCTCACTCTTTATCCTTAGTTGGCAAGACGACGCTAGCAACCCTGAACCAATCTCATAATATGTATCATACACAACACACTATATACTATATATACAATATTGCAGCTAACCTTTTTGCTAAAAATGTGCTTTCCTCCAACGTTGCTCGAAAAGTCCAGCTGAGCTCTTGAGTTCTCAAGTCTTCTATCAAGAGAGATGTTAATCCCTAAAAATCACATTGCTAAAACAGTTCTATAAATTCGAAAGAAGCTACAATAACATATGCAAGTAATTTGGATACATTATTTTTAGGGATGTTAATCGGATCCCGGGTACCCGCATCCCCCCAAAAAATACCTAATCCCGGGTAGTTCATTACCCAAAATCATTCCCAAAGTAACAGCAAAACGGATGATGGCAGTTCGCTAGCGCAAGTTCAGTCCACATGGTATGTGCATTTTATTAGTAACACAAACCAGTGAGTGGCAATGCAGGTGTTGTTGCATCAATTGTCAATCACTATAACCACATCAAGTATCAAAGCCAAAGCAAATCATACAATCTAATACAAAACCATCAGTTCACTACTGTCTAATTAACCACTTTAGTGTTTAACTTAAAGTAAATCTTAAAAACGAATCAGTTAAACAAAACAGAATTTACGTGTGTCAATATTTAGCAAGTCGTCCACACTTAGCAAACTATACCATGCCTTTTAATCAAAACACAACATCTCACCTGAAAGTTGTTTCGAACACTAGCGACCACCTTCTGATAGAGTGTGAGTGGGCATTCTCTGGTGCCAGTAGGCAGTCGGCCTAGCACACTGCTGCACCCAGCAATGTAACCGTTCAAGCACGACTCATCCACATCCATGAATGATGCATTCATTATCTGCAATTCAGTGGCACAGACAGTAGGTCTACAGCAAGCAGGCAGCAAGGGGACGATGGACTACCGTGACTGAATTATGATCCTATCAAAACCACAGTCTCATTGGACAGCAATTTTATACACTCAAGGAATAGTTTATTACATTACATGACTCTTATAAGACACTAATTAAATACCAGACAAAACAGAGGACAGGAAATAAGGAAACACGTGTAGCATTATAGAACATAATTAGCACTGCAAATATTATTTCGTGGGGTGGTCAGGCATTGTCATGATCACTCACATCATCTGTAGTAATGCAACAGGCAACAATAATAGAGTCGTTAAATAATCCAGCCCGCCAAGCAAGATGAAGGTCAACAAAATATGGATAAAAAGTGAAGAAAAACTGGAGCTGAAATAAAAGCTAACAAGTAGGCCCGCTATCGCTGGCAATCCGCGCTGCAAAAATATAACTGCGAAAATCGTGCATCTATCCTACGGCATTGACGTCGACAAAATGATCATTTGAGTGTTTTATGTCACTATG
>Ga0209562_1000556_pt1 | contig 12859 bp, 9 predicted proteins | sample WorMetvacBELIZE2_FD_187399 | JGI IMG/M metagenome (GOLD analysis project Ga0209562, IMG submission 187399) | Marine gutless worms symbiont microbial communities from Max Planck institute for Marine Microbiology, Germany - Olavius vacuus BELIZE.2... | ecosystem: Host-associated > Annelida >...
GTTTTATTTTGGTTGTGTAATACAAATTTATTTAGCAATATTGAATTCCAACTAAATGAATCTATTTGTCGAAATCTTCGCCAAAGTCTGCAACTAAACAGCCACAGTACACTGCACGAAGCTGAAGCTCTTCAACTAAGTAGGTTATTGAATTAGATATATAAAGAATGTTTCCACTGGCAGAAATATACAACCGAAAAATCACTTACCTTAGCCAATTACTATTTCGTAATAACGACATGGCATTATATGGGCAAAAGCACCAACATTTGCAACGTTTATAAACAAAATTAAGAGAAGATTGAAGATTATTAAGATATTCTATCTAACACAGAATATCTCAATCAGTGGGTCTGGTGGAAAACTTTTGAAGAGCCATCTGTGCATGCTCAGCATTAATTTGGCAAAAGGTCTATACAATGGTTTACAGTGAAGCAATGCTCTATGATATACCATGTGGGGCAAAAAAAACTGCACCCCTTTTATTTTTGTAATAGCTTTGTCAGAGCTTCATCTATTAAGACAGTTTTTGGCACACATATATTCCAACAAATTTTCTATCATCCTTATATTCCACATTCTTTATATAATCAGAGGCGGAGAACCAGCTTAAGTTTTAAAAGTACAGCGGGCCAGTGCACCGTGCACACACAGCCATCGTGCAGCTTTGTCGCGAGACGCCAGACTTCGATTATAGCGCCTAGACCTGTGACTTTCTAACAGTCCAGATTTTAGTACATAAATAACAGAATCTCGGCAGTGCTGTAAGAGCGGGTGTATTAAAATTCTGTGCGAGATGTTGATGAGTTAAGGCGACATGACGGTTAGTCAAGCATCCAGCAGACGGTCGTTGACCAAATGACTGATCAGTGATGATTTAGGCTGATGACAAAAGTTAAGGCCAGTGGCAAACAGCTTAAACATTTGATATATTTTACCAATGTACTCCATTGTTAGTCCATACATTTTTACACTTTATATGATGTTTTATTTAAATTGCCTCACTGCCTTGAGGTCTGCAACCAATCGCAAACATCGATCGCAAATGGCACTACCCTTATCTGTTAGCGGATGAACGCGGGGTGTGCAGGTAAAACTGTGAGATCCCTTGAGAATGCGTGCCATACCTGAGCACCTTAGAGGTGTGTTCACGACAAGGCACTATACAAATCCACGTTTACCTTTACCTTTACTGATACAAATATGCTTGAAAATGGTGCCAGGAAGCTGTCTGTGCAAATCTTCTGCCTGTGACTGTAAATCATGACAAAAAAACTCACACTAAGCACGGCACTAACCTTTGTTTTTACTAAATATCTGCCATCGTTTGGGAACACTCGACTTCACGGAAACCACAGAGTTCATTTGAAATGAAATCTATGCAGAAACAACATTGACAAAATTTATTCACAAACAGAATCAACATTTTTCACATTTTGTTCTAATCAGCTGCCGATGAGCCAACTGAATATCAGAAACACAACGACAGAATGACACTTTAACCGACACTTTTACAGAATGAAAATGAATTAATAAATATATAAAAATATAATCATACCTTACATTTACCTTTGGGGCAGACTGTTTAACCACCCAGTGCTAAGGCCGTATTAGTCTGGCCCAATGAGCATGGATCCGCAGTCTAATCAAAGAATATGAAAACTTCTTAACACCATCTGCTCCAATGCACAGACACATACCTCAGCAAAGAGGACGCCCTGTGGTTCCAAGTTGATGGGTCGGTCACGACGGTGTTCATACAGAAAGTCCTCGAGACGCAGGAACTTGAGTGCACAGATCTGTCGCTGGTCTTTCCACACGATCACAATCGCCAGTTCACGAGACTGTAATAACACAGAACAAATGAAACAAACAGTGCAGTTAGAGTATGAACTCCGAACAATCCTTACGAACATTTTGACCGTCACTTTCTTTCCATAGAACACCTTGAATGTACTGCTGATAAATGTAGCAATATCTTAGGAATGTGACGGCTAATGTAATGGTTATGATGTCAAATTTGCAATCAGGAGATAGAGGCTTTGACTTCTGGCAGCTCCACTTTCAACAAGTGACTTTGGGCAAGACGTTCAACATACACATACATCTGCAACCGAGCAATGTAATTCGCTAACGGCTAAAGGGCAAGGGTGCCCTGTGGCTGGTATGGCAATAAATAATGGCAGCCTACTGTTGGGTTCATGACAAATGTCATCTGTGGGCTGACTGCCTAGCAGGGTTCCCACTGTCTTGATTACAAAAAATTTCAGGACCTTTCCAGGACTTTCCATGACCTACAATTCGTCTATCAAGGACTCTGTCGCAGTCCAGCAATGTTTAAATATACAGACAAACAGCAGTTACTTATTCTAAATACATTAGGCTTATGGTAAGACAGTGCGATCCATCACAAAACGTTCATCACAAGTTGCAAAGAAACTGTTCTGTTAGCACATAGCAGGAATACTTCATACGTTCATTTACACATGGTGTTCTATACATAAAAGGCATGTTGGTTAATTTCAACCACAAGTAAATTCCAGGACTTTATACAGGATCTTAGGCTTTAACTTCCAGGACTTTCCGGGACAAAACTCATTTTCCAGGACTTTACAGGTTCTGGAAATTTTAGAAAAAAAATCAGGACTTTCCAGGAGGCGTGGGAACCCTGGCCTAGAGACCAGAATCAACTCCAGCTCCGTAACTGTTCTCAACTGAAAAAATATTAACCGCACCATGCGTCACACATAAAACTACTCACAACCTGGTAACAACTAATTAGGACTGACATAGAGAAGTGAGCAACATACTCTGTCGAGGTCGAGTGAGAACCTGAGATCCCAGCACTGTTGACTGATAGGCTTCCAGTCTGTCTGTTTCACCAGCTTGTTGTCCAGATACACTGATGCCATTGCCTCATCTAGTATAACAGACACCCATCTCTGAGAGTTAGTGATTGTTATTATTACTATTATTATATAGGGTTGTTGACACAGGTTGAGTCATTCACTAATTCAGAATCGCAAGTGTGGGGTCTGTCGCTGATCGGCGGTGGTATGCCCAGTTATAGAGTTCCATTTTTAGCAGTTGCTTGAATGAAGTTAGATTGGAAAGGTCTGATATGACATGCTGTGGTAGTTATACAGCCAACCATGAAATTATTCAAATTTACTATAATATTTTAAATCATGCCAGATATTAACAGTAACAGTACTGGTAAGTGCGATCATGACGTTGCTGTAAACATCAAAGTACTCCCAAGGCTGCACGCAGTATGGAGGTAAGTCTAGCAAAATGAAATGCTATCTTACATGCCGTTTACTTAACAGAAAGTACAATGCCAAGAACAAAAATGTGTCCCAGGAAAGCACTAATCTGGAAGCAGTCTGGAACTGTGAGATCCCTTGAGAACGCATGCCATACCTGAGCGCCTTAGAGGTGTGTTCACGACGAGGCGCTATACAAATACACGTTTATTTTACCTTACCTTACCGTCATTGAAAGCTCTCAAGGAATTTCTGATGCAAGTGTCGAGAATCAACCCGACACCCCCCTGTCTGAGCGATATAACTCGCCCTCACAGCATTTGCATTACGAGTCAATATCCAACACAGGGGTGTCGGATTGGAATATTAAAATACCTCTCACCAGAACCTGCTATGACCTCGTCTGAAAGATGGGAAGGCTATGGGCTACTCAGTGCTGTCAGGGGTAGGTCATAGAGGCCTGTGCTAGAAGAAATTGACTGCCAGGCTGCGTACTGTAAACATACAATTACAGCCACAGACTTACACGCACAGCTGCAGCACATCACTCATGCATATACATACCTTGCATATATTAAGGGGTCATGTGCAATGGACTGATTTGACCTGGCCTCAGCACAGACCACAGATTGTCATACAGGCTTCTGCTTCTATAAGACCAACAGGCCAACTCAGCCTTTCATCCCTCCAGGGTCGGTAAATGAGGACCAGCTTTGGCTGGGAAGGAAAAGGCAGGTATGGTTCATTTTGTTAGCAGATGAACGCTGGGTGTGCAGGTAAAACTGTGAGATCCCTTGAGATGTTGTGCCATAGAGGTGTGTTCATGACGAGGTGCTATACAAATCAACGTTTACCTTTACCTTTACCTCTATGGTCACCCACGATAGTACAGAGTACAGAGAACCGTAACCTCTCTGAGTCAAGTGTCGAGGCCAAATGTCACCAATATCTAATCACGTCTAGGGTTCACAATGAGACAAGTCATATTAATTTCTGATCAGCAGAATTGCAGTTTTGTGCCGACAGACACACAGACAAACACACACAAAGAAATGTTTTACGACATACTTGATTGGCGGCCATCATCTGAGCTGCGTTGTTTATTTTTCCCGCGGCTGGATTTCTGATCGTGCATCAAGAGGTTGTCACATTTTGACACACGTGAACCCACATCCTCCATCAAGTCTCGGCAGCCAAACAACCTAAATGTCAACAGTCGGCAACATTTCAAACTATTTTGATGTACAAAAACATACAGGTTGAGTGGGACAAATTTACCCCCATGCAACTTTTGTTGATATTACACGCGCCTGTAAAACAATAAAATATACACTTTGTCATCAAGTTTTGCTGAAATATATTTGAAAATGACAAAATTATGCCGTTTCAACCAAGACAACTCCCCGTTTCTCAGTAGTTCCCAGTATCATACAGAACTGGCTGCAAGCAAACTGTCCTGGTTTCACGGAGAAGAATAAGTGGAACCCAAACTCTCCAGATTTGAACCCACTGCACTATCATGACAGTGGCACCATGCTGGAAAAGTACCATAAACTCCAGCCAAAGCCTAAGACAACTGATGAGTTGAATGTTGCCCTGCAGACCATCTGGGAAGAGCTGCCACAAGAACACATCAACAAGGCAGTTGCAAAATTCTCCAAACACTTGACTGCCTGTGTGGCTGCCGACAGTAGTCATTTCAAGCATCTGCAGTAACTTTGTCCATCTACAAGTCTGCATCCTCATCTTGTCACCAACCAGCCGGCTCTCTTTAGAGCCACCAACAGACAGCGGGGAAAGCAACGCTCAAAACACTGAACTAAATATTTTGATATACAAAACGCCTTTCTGCGTCATCATATACAGAAGATATGGATTCAAAAAATGGTGCAGTTTTTTGGCCCACCCCTGTATATTGGAAACTAACTGACAGTGATGACGGTAAATGATAAAGGTGACAATGACTTGCATAAGTTGTCTTGAAATAACTGCTGTAAAGAAGACGAAATTGCTGCTATAATATTCCTAAAAGAGTAAAAGCTAGGACTGTAGTCTTGCATCTAAAGTAGATACTGCTAAAATGCTTATTTATTAACATCATGTCACTGTAAAGTATAGTGATCTTGCCATTTTCTCGACAACAACCATTCTATTAACATTATTACTAGCTGACCGTGGAAAAAAATGAACGTTGCTGAACAGCAAAACATTAACAAGTATTGTCACAAAAGTATTATTATTAATATTTGCAATACTTCTTGAAAGCAGTTGTGGTATCGGCATCGGCAATACTTTCTGCTGAAGTATTGTTATTGTTATTGCCAATAGTTTTTACAAGTATTGTTAACGTCACTAAATATGCAAGCAACTCAACCTGATGTTAAGCTGACCCGACAATGCGGCCATCTTTGTCAGCGCCTGGTAGGTCCATTGCTGAGCTGCAGGTGACATATTCTCAATCTCTTGATGAATGCTGTCATGTTTGTTTGTCTTGGAGTCGGCCGGCAGCTCGGCCAGTCGTAGGTCCAGTGCTAGATGCAACAGCTCCAGCTTGGCACGGGCCAGTGATAATGTATTCTCGGCCTAGACACACATATACAACAAACACATCACACTCCATATGTAACAAACAATCAATGTGTGCTACCAGTCTACCGACAGTCGGCAGTCGAGTCTTTCCGGTCAATGCTGCCCAACTCGGGAACAGCTTGTCTGATGACATCATGCTTGCTGATTCGCTGTCGACCTTTTGACGCCAACTGAAACATCATCTGTTCCAGCAACAAGAAGAGTGTCATTTCTCGGGCACAACCAAATGGAATACATTCACGTCATACGTACTGGTCGGCCTGCCGGCTTACCTGATCTGCTAACTCCAGTCGGTACTCTTGCAACAGCTCATCTTATCTACCATCTGAAGTCCCTTGACCACATCACTAATAAACTCATCAGCCTTCAGCTGATGTGGGTCCCAGAGTGCATACAGTACAAGCTGGCTGTTCTGGCATACAAGTCCTACATGGAGGCGTGCCATCTTACCTTGGTCCACTCATCCGTGTCACTGGTCGACGAGCTCTGCATTCTGCTGGCTCCAACGGTCTTGTTGTGTCACCAGTCAAGCTACCTACAGTCGGCAGCCAAGCCTTCCGGGTCACTGCTGCCCAACTCTAAAACAGCTTGCCTGACGACATCATGCTGGCTGATTTGCTGTCGACCTTTCAGCGCCCACTAAAACATTATCTGTTCCAGCAGCTCTACCCAGATGTTGTACTGTAACTGTTGCCCGTGTTACTGTGACACTCTTAGTGGTCCTAGCGGTGGCAGCAGCTACTTACGCCACTATAAAATTACTAATTGAATGAATAATGAGAGAAACATATGGTAAAAGACGTTTTACTTGCATGGCTCTGCAGTCACAGTACTCCTACAGGTGCTGGCTGTTAAGCGAGCCAGCCATCTGGCCAATGTGGGGTCATATGCTGGGTTAATTGGGTTTAAACCTTGCTGGCCAAAAGCACTGCAAACGGGATGAGCTCCCTTGCAACAGAAGCTGCTGTTTATGTGGAAATGATATTCTTCTACGCTCAGGAATGGATTATCTCGGTGTCATTAGACTTCTCCAACCAATGGTATAAAGACTTCAGGTTCAGGACTAATACGATGCAGGGATCAACTCCAGCCTTAGTTCATTTACTGGATAAGGAACTACTTTTACCTTTATACTTGATAGCAAATAAATCAATATTAACACAACATTACATTAGCACACAAAAAATCGACCCACTAACTATATCGGAGAATGTCAATATCATTCCACACAGCTTATAGCATTAACTGAGTCATAATCCTTACAGCTGTTGATCCGATGTACACGGCTGTCCACTGCTGGCAATCATGCATTTCTGGCGGCTGGAAGCCGCTTCTGGAACAGTCTTCCGCCCGACATCACTTCAGCTCCAACGCTGACTGTTTTTCCAAACCGCCTCAAAACTTATCTCTTTTCCAGATCATTTCCTTCCTAACTTTTCAGTTTCTAGTTCTGTACACCGTGTATAATAGCGGTTTAGCAGTCTTGTACTCAATCCACTCTAAAATGCTATAATGTAATGTAAAAAAATACATCCAAAGTTCACAACCTCTTGAAGTGCCTTTTTATCAACCGACTTCAGAACTTTGAGGTGTTTCAGCATGTTCTCCGAGCCTTCTTGTATGGCCGACTCAATGCGGATGTGATGTCGTATCTCTTCAATGCGCTCAATCAACAGATTCTCTGGATGTTCTGCTGCTGAAGCAAGCATAACAGTCACCATGAAACAATTAGCTAGTCGCCTAATTTATTCACAGGCGCTCCTAGAATATGTAATTTTTATTTTGTGAGCGTGTTCTTTTAGCAAGATGTTACCGTCCGTGAAATTCATGGAAGATAAGGTGCTCATTTTCATTATTCTCCATGAAAAATGCTAAAATAGTGCCACTCTGATCCTAACCCCAATCCTAACCCTAATTTCCAGAGCAGATTGATCAGATAAATCGGAGTGGTATTGTCGAACGGTACATTGTTTTAAAACATCTGGTTCAATAAAAGAACGCACCCAAACGAGTACCGAAATAGACATCAGCTGTCAACGAAATGGCCTTGTGTCATCTGTGACTATGCGGCAAGGCAGTGTGCTGCAAGGGGCTGTGCATTGATTAGGCAACTAGCTAACTGAGATGGCAGTATCACACACACATCCACTCACAGCGATGCACATTACACTGGTGATAGGAACTAAACATGGAATGGGATAATTCAACACTCAAAACGAGTGTTACAGCAAAAGCTTACACAGGAAATACAGCAACACGACGTAACACACAGCAATTTTTGTCGTATGACCAACTGCGATACGCAACTGTGGACAGTCACGTGCAGTTCGGCATAACTGGGTGTTGAAACACACGACGTGCAAGCCAAGCCCACCCGAACGCCAGTTCGACATTACCGTTCAAAAATTAAAGTTGATGTCGCACGCTACTTATCATTTTCGTGAAGTTTTACGAAAATTTACAGAAATACATGTTATTAAAACTTATCTTAAATTTATTTTCAAGAAGAAAGCGATTTAAACGTGCAAAAATGCATTTAAGTTGTATATCCATTTCGACCTCGTTTTTTTATCAGACACCATACTGCACTACAAGGCTCGTCCGTTAAAAATTGACTGCTCATCATTTTCGTGGTCTATTTGAATAATGTATCAATAAATATGTTAATAAACTGTTTTATATTTATTTTTTAAAAATTCAAATGAAATGTGAAAAAATTATATCATTTACATACTTGCTGTTTTTCTTACTATCAACAGCGCAGTAACGTTTTGACGTAATAGTTGATGTTTTTTAATCATGGACATAGATATAATGTTTCGTAATTGGTTCATGGTTGTTTATTTTCATTCGCCAGTAATTTTTTATCGCAGTTGGTCATACGACAAAACATATGACGCATGATGTTCATTATGTGGCATTCTAATAGAATATGTCCCTCAGTTAAAATGTCAACACTCGGGCTTCGCCCTCGTGTTGACATTTTAACTTCGGGACATATCATATTAGAATACCGCACTGACCATCACGCATCATTTGTATAATGTATCACACTTTCTAATGCGCTGTGAGCACCAGCAAAGTAGACCGCAGGAAAGATGTGTGTTAAATGTCCAAGTACGCCAGTGCTATGGGATTCCGGGGTCAGCATTCAGATGGGTAACCACTCACACGTTAACTCAGACTGGCCATCCCTCAATGGGCAGGCACACTAGAGTACATGGTCATGACCACTGTTGGGGAAAAAGCAGTAAGTTCTGTACAACAGCAGGCCATACTGGCATAGTGATGTAACTGTTAAAAATGCTGGCTTTTGACAGATGAGGTTGAGCTAGGTTTAACGTCCCATCAAACGCATTACAGGTCATATAGAGAATGGGTTTCTATGGGTCAAATAACCCAACCAACTGTGTCAAAGCACTGAAGGAAGATAGGTCCTAAGGATTAGACTTCAATCCCATCAGGTCCACTCAACTGTGCTCACAATAATACAACACATATGCAGTATGAAACAAAAACACACAAAATACACCAGATAAACAAATAAATCCACACACAGTAAAATGGGCCCAGTGTGACATAACCCGATCCAGAGAACTGTAAGAACTGCTCATCTAAGTGTGCTTATAACTGTGCACAACTTCAGTACACAAAACAACACAGAACAGTTCTGATAATCTCCCCTTTTACCTTCAAACAGCATAGCTAGTAACAGATTGGGCCATCCAGCCAACATGGGGTTGTATGCTAGCTTAATAGGGTTTAACTTGGCCATCTCAAAGTGCCATAATAGGATGAGCTCGTATACTAAGGACCCCACTTCTATGCAGAAACTTTTTCTACTTATGTGACATAAAAACGGCTTTTCCGGGTTCAACACCATCAATGAAAAGAAAGTGCAATGATTTAAAGTGCGTTCGAAAACCAACTTAGAGCCGGCTTAGTCTAACACACCATGCAAACAAATCCAGCCATTGAGCAAAATACAAACATGAAATGGTCCCAGAGTCCATGCAATCAGTCTGGTACAGTTACAGAGAAAGACCCAGTGAATAATAACTGAATGCTACTGCTACATGAAACAACAAGTAACAACTGTAACAATTACGGTCTTCCTCTGGAGCTCTTGGCTTCATGTTACGTAGCTGCAGCTGCTGCATGCGCATGTAGTCAATCTTGCGTCTGGAGTCGGCAAGCATCATCTGAGCATCGGCCAGCAGTTTCTTGTTGCCTCCGCAGCGTTCCATTATTGTCTGGGCTCCCTGCTTCACCTGCAGGCATTAACACAATGACTGCACATTTAATCAAATAATTAAATGGTGTTCTAATGTAAAGTAAGTAAGTAAAGTAAACAGATGAATTTATATAGCACTTTATTATAAGACCTTTATCTCAAAAGTGCTCAGATATGGCCCACGTGTAACAATGGGATCACACAGTTTTACCTGCCACCCACACACGAACCATACATGCCTTCACTCCCCAGCCGCAAAGCATCAACGCCCTTAGGCTGGTACTCATTGCGCCTACCCACGAAGGGGTGGCCAGACTGAGAGTGGCCAGACTGAGTTGACCAGGGTGGCTGATTACATATTGAGATAAATGTCCCGCACCAGGAATTGAAGCCAGACACGGTCACCCATCCCAGTACTAACCGGGCCCAACCAGGGTAACTCCATTGATCAGCAACATCCTCGCCACTAAGCTAAGCAGCATAAACCTTGTGTGCTTCTGTCAATTTTAGCTCTGAACGTCAAAGATCAGAGTCAAATTTCATCATAATGCAACCAGTTTTATCAGGCATCGTAATAGTTATTCCTACAAGCACTAAAATAGTTTTCAGACTGTGTTTCCACAGTTTCTGCAGCCAGTGGCAGATATCGACTTAGGTCCACTGACTCAGCGGCTTACGTTCTGCCAAGAACAAGAACAAAATTCGGTGAATGTGGCTTCTTCTACTCCGGCCCAGCCGCCTGGAACACTCTTCCACCAGACCTTCATGACATTACTGATACGAGTACATTCCGTAAACGACTCAAGAATGTACTTTTTGATCGTGCTTACAACTGACTATTGCTGGTGCTCCTGGACGAGTCGTATAGCGGCGCCCTACAAATCTCGCGTTGATTGATTGACTACCAAGTTGAGTCAATTTTTGATCAGTAGTTTTTCAGTTTTTGTATGGACAGACTGGCAGACCGAAACACACCAATATTGATAGTACTGGAACAGGTACAGGTACTGTTCCGGGCTGGAACAACGTCACTTCGGTCTGGCCGCGGAACATTTTTTGTTCCGGAGTCGGACCATGCAAAGCATTTTCGCTAGTTATATACCGGTAGCGTATAATATCAATTTAGTGGATCATTCCTGTTTACTTTGCAAGGTGCATAAACATTTATATACCTTCCATTTAACATAACGTAAAGGTAAGTGTATGTGTGCGGCATTTCGACTTCTGTAAGTTATCGAAGAGCAACCTAAGGAATGCGAATATTGTGTGTCGGGTTCAGTTCAGACCGGAACAGCTACAGGTACTGTTCCGGGCCCAAAACATTCTCGGCCGGACCATACAAACACTACACACCACTGAAAACAATACCTGCTTTGCCGGCATGTCTGGCACATATAAAAACAATATCTACGAAAATCAATCACTCAATCAATCAATATATTTGTCCAGAAATTCAACATACATGGACCGTACACCAAGGGAGGATGCAGCCTCCACTAACAGGTGCCTGTAAAAAACAATGTTAGTAAAAGTAAAAAAACGACAATGCCATGCTTCATGTAAGGGAAGCCACTCTTAAAGTATGTTAAACAGTAGCTGCAAAAGTATGCAACCTTGTGTAACGCCAATAACTGTGACCAACCAATCTGTCACGCTTTCATCTACTGAATGAATGAATGTATACTGCATATGAACAAACCAATCGGCATAAAGGCCCAACCTTCAACTCAATGGAAAGTCGTTTCTCAAGAGAAGCGAGTCGCTCAGCAACAGCATCTGCTTCTGGCATATCTTGAACATCTTCATCTGATGCTGTGAGTCCAGCACTTTCACCTGAAACCATCAAACACCACTGCACTCACTCTTATACCCTCCAGTAAAATGGATATCAGCTTTTTGTGTTGCTTAATAACAGTACCCGGCTACTGTGGATACAGACAACAGCACTGCATAAGCAGACTCACAGCCCATGTCTGTTGATTTGGTCTTAGGATCGGCAGCAGCTTCATGCTATACTAAATAATAGAGATGCACAGATAAGGCTCTGGCAGATTATCGATGGGCCAAAACTTATTTTGCTGCGTTATTTAAGTTATTTATTTAGGCTCCGATTGTTATCCGAGGACTCTTACTTACTTGAAGGACTGCTGAGTGCAGAGAAAACAAAAACGCACCCAATAGCAAATGTACAAAACGCACCCACTTGTACCGGGAATGGAAGCCACTCATGTTTGCTTACTTTCGGTACGGTAATAAAAATAAAAACTTGTACTTATCAACTGTGTATACGATAGTGTCAGACCGATGCGCTAATTCTTGGAACTACCGATGTCAGATATCTAAGAAGTGACACGCCCGATGGCCGATACCGATATCCGATGCCACGGAAGTAAACCGACGTCTAGTCTGGCTGCAGTGATATGTTTAATAATACAGCCTGAGCTGTCAGTTATCATTGTTGTCGTGCTATGTAACTATCACAATTAGGCATGTGAAACTATAATAGAAAAATTAATTATCGAAACAGATTCTCATTCTCGTGTATTATCGATTCTCAAAATGGGTACGCATGCACTGGCATCAGTTAGCACGGAGCGGTTGCTAGCCTTGCTGATAATTAAGCTGAAACGCCTAACCTCAGTTGACACATCACGTTCGGCCCCTTACGTTGTGTGCGGTGGCCTGGCTGGCCTGGCCGCTGACTGGCTTGCCCAGTAGGCCTACTGGGAGGTCGATGTGACTGCAGTCGTTTGCTGGACAGGATGCGTGT